>Ga0129327_10000185_pt1 | contig 37285 bp, 36 predicted proteins | sample CPBDNA_6_FD_111799 | JGI IMG/M metagenome (GOLD analysis project Ga0129327, IMG submission 111799) | Freshwater to marine salinity gradient microbial communities from Chesapeake Bay, USA - CPBay_Spr_31_0.8_DNA | ecosystem: Environmental > Aquatic > Marine > Coastal | place: USA: Chesapeake Bay... | reverse complement strand
GAGTGCGTGGGGAATAATTATCCTCCAGAGGAAATTGAAACCGCACTAAGTCCGGTTTTAGATAGAATTAGAGATTCATTTGCCGGAATACGTGCTAGCAATGCTGCAATGCGTATAGCCAATGCCGAAATGTGGACAAAGCTTGGTCAAGTTCGTGCAAAGAGAAGACAGATAAAAATTGAAAATATTTTTTGGTGTACATTAGGAATTACTGCTTTTATTATTTATACACATACGAAAGCAAATGCCAAAGGGCTTGGTTTTTGGGATAAAAGAACACCCAAGCAACTTCTAAGCTGAATCTAAAGAATAATGGTGTAATTATTCTTTTATATACTAATCTGATGGCAGATGTTAGATGATGAACGATAAATTCGTAAATCGATTTAAATTTTTAAAATATTCTATATGTTGAAGGACTGGTATTTTTATGTTTTTGGAGAAAATCAACAAATCAATTTTTTTAACGATTGGCTCAGTTTTATTATTCACTTCTTGTTCCTCTTACCAAGAAAAAGAACAAACTCCATCTAATATAAAAGAAAATCTAAGCCATCAAGCTGAAGATTCATATATTTCTGACGCTATCTTGCTAACAAAATTCAATTATCAAATAGAGAGTAAAAGTTTTGAAAAAGCAAAAGTTCATGCAAATAAACTGAGTTCTCCTGAAGGAAGAGTAGTTGCTTTTTTGAAAATTGCTTTAAAAGGAAAAGAGGTTTCAGAAATTACGTTTGAAAAAGAAATTCTAAGAGAAGCGGTTAATAATCTGAGTTCAGTTTCGGATTTATCGAAAAAATTTGTTTTACAGCAAGAGTGCCTTCATGTTCTTTTAGAATTGGATCCTAAGCACAAACAAAAGTTTACCACAGAAGTTTTTACAGGACTTCTTGATAATTTTTGGGAAACATCAGCAGAACTTGAATCAAAATCGATAAAAATACATCCTAATTTAATTTTTGACCTTAATGAAATTTTCAATAAATCATGGGTTATAGATCCTAATGCTTTAAAAAAATCTGGTCTTGAAGGGAAAATTTGTGTAGCTAAGTTGAGGCATCCTATAAATCCTGATAAGTCGCACACTGAGCTTAATATCGTTAAAGACGAAATCTGGGAAATCCCGTCCGCGGCTATTCGAGCACCAATCATAATTGATCTTATTGAATTTGAGTTGGATGTGACTAAAAACATTGAAGAAGCAAGAGCGCTTATTAAGACAGTGAAAAAGACGTTAGCGATGATTTCTACTCAAGACAATATAAAATAATTATTAAATAGGATAGGAGGTTCACATGAAAAAATCACCTCACCATATGAAACATGAACGCAATAAAGCTGTTAGAGAATCTCAAAAGAAAGACGTCCTTCAAGAAGCTAAGAAAATGAAAGACAGTGAAAAAAAGAAATTTATCACCTCTTTTAGAATGAATAAAATCGCTAGAGGAAAAGTATCTCCAAGGAAAAAATCCCATATGACATCTCCGGATGAAGTGACTTGGAAAACCGAGCCTCAAAGTATCCACAAAGAAGGGGAGCATTGGGTCAAAACTCTTCAAAAGCAAATTTTAGAGAGTGCTCGATATGTACAGAGAAAATTTACACATTTAAAACATAGAGATTAAATTATGGCAGTTGGAGATCCGGCCCGGACAGATCGGGCACTTCTTGATTTTATGAATAGTTGGCAAATCATGGTTTTTGCTGGAGGTGTTGGGACTTATTTGGTTGGAAGAGTCTTCCTTCCACTTATTGGAAAATCCGCTGAAAACTACCCATCTATTAAAAAAATAAGCACTCAATTAAGCAGCTATTGGGCTTTTTCTCATTTTGCCGCCGTTTCAGGATGTGCTTTTACATGCATTAGCGATCTCCATGCTGTTTTGAAAGACGATCGCAATGCAAAAGATATCCGAGCAGGTCAACGTCATTTGAATGGAGTTGATTGGGTCCATGTACCAAACGACGAAATGACACTCAACGGGGACAAGTATGATTGGGCTGCTCGCCGATTATTGACAACGATCTTAAAAACATTCTCATCTTATGTCCTCGTTCATGCAGGGTTAAAGGCTGTAGGTGCTATAAAATCTGAACCAAGCAATATGATGAAAGCCTATGGAGCCGCTTCAGGACTTCTGGGTTTTGCGCTTGATTGGTATGATTTAAAAAAACGCGAAAGTGATTACGGTGTACATAAGAACTCAATACGTCAGTTTCTCAAAAAGGATGGGGTTGAAAACGGAGATTTTGATAATGTTTATGAAAAAGATCTGCATTATAGGCAAATGATCGCGATATGCGTGATGGCAATGAAGGCTATGTCTCTTATTTCAGCACTTTCAAAAGCTGAACTGGGAGGGTTAACGGGGAGAATCATCAATAATTCAGTTGTTGGGACATTAGTTAAATGTTCAACTGATGTTTTTCATCTATTATTCATGGCGATGATTGGTATCCAGCTTGCTCAGAAGCTTGATGGCGGAGCAAACAAAGCTAAGTGGTCGAACAGCCCTAAAAAATCTTTATCTAAATACTTATTTAAAGATATTTCTGGTTCTCGTGAATTTATTCGATTGATTGAAGCAACGGCGACTACTTTTGTGGATTGTGGATTTAAAGTTCTTACAGAAACCGACCTTGGTGCTCTCAGTAAATTTGCAAAGTCTTTTGATAGTTTCCTGTACCTTCCAAAGATTTCTAAAAGCACAGGAGATCTCTGGGATGTTTGTAAAAAAGATGATTCCAGTATGTATGATGTGACTCTTTCATCTTTTAGACTTATTGCAAACACTGCTTCAGCATGTAAATTCATCGGTGCTTTTGGAGGAATTTACTACTTTTCAAACCGCACCAAAAAATTTGGGTATATCAAGAATGGATTCAGCTCAACTACAGCAGCGATGACGATTACAAAAGAAGTTTATTTCCCAAAAGATGCATGGGACAAAAAAAGTGATACAGAAAAGTTTCAATCTTTGTTGACTATTTCATCTAGCGTTAGTTCTTTATTTCTCAATGGATTCGGTGGGTTGGCAGCAGCATTTGGGAAAAAGATCCCACCACCAACGAATCAGAATTTTAAGCCTTGGGTTTACAATTTTGCAAAACTCAACGCTGCAATCAGTACAATAGCTGGGAATTGTATATCGGCTTCTGCTGCTTAAGAAAAATCTATTTGGCTATTTTTTAGAAAAGCCGTTAGAATCTCTGATTTTGAAAGGTGTCACTAACATATAGGATGATTTATGAATTGGAAATATTTTTTAACAGCAAGTTTAGTATTGGGTTTAGGGACGTCTCTATTTGCGACTCAAGAAGAGGAAAATCTAGAAATCGAAGACGTTACTAAAACATGTCTTTCTGTTACAGGAGATGTTAGAACAGAGCTTCAGATTAAAAAAAAGAAACCCGAACTTGATGTTGAGCTCAATCTCGAGATTGGATACACAATGGATAAGACTTTTTCATTAATCAAGTTCAAGTTTGATAATGACATGGGTATAGATGGAGCCACTTTTGATAGAATCTCTCTTTCAAAAGCTCTTGTGGGTTTAAGCCTTATTGATCTTGAAGATCATAATGTCAACGTTGAAGTCGGAAGACAACCCTTTAAGGATGCTTTTCATTCAAAAGCACAGTTCAACTCTTCCTTCGATGGAGCGCATATCCATTATGCTTTTTTAACACCTATGGGTGAAGCCTACATCAAACAAGGTGGGTTTGTTATTAACGATAAGCTAAAAAAAATAGGATCTGCAACGGAGATAGGTCTCGATAAAATCAATGAAACAGGAGCCTATATGAAAGGTTCTTTTGCTCATTGGAATCCAGAACATCAGGTTGCCCAACTTTCTGTCGGTTATAAATGCTTCTCTCCTACTCTTGAGCAGGCTGTTCATCTATATGCCGCTGGCATTATGAATGTTAAAAATAAGAAAAATGGATACTACGCTGGCCTAACAATAGGTGAAAGAAAAGAGAAGGGAGATTACTCCCTAGATCTGAATTATCAGTGGTTAGAGAAAAAAGCAGTCCATAAAAAAGATGCGTCTGGCCTAGGTGTTAACAAAAAAGGTATTGCTGGCGAGCTTTGCTACAACTTAACAGACAAGGTGTCACTCTACAAATCAGTCAAATGGAAAAAAGATATTGTTAAAACTGAGAAATCGAGCGCTGATTGGATTTATGAAATCGAGTTAAGGCACAGTTTCTAGCGTTTTTTAAACCTCACCGGCCTTGACTAAAGGCCGGGAGAGCGTCTATTTTTTAGGTTCGATGCCATGCAATCTGGCAATTTTTTTGATGGTCTGATGATTTCTCCCTACTTTTTTACCAATATCAATAAAGTTTTCGCCATTTTCCAAAAGTTTCAAAATCTTCTCTTTTTCAACTGAGTTTACTGGAGATCTCTTTAATCGGATGTTGTTGTTTTTTGCTATTTTCCAAACATCCACATTTCTACCAATGATCCTAACCACCTCAGAACCATTTCTTTTTTCCTTCAGTAATTGAATAATTCTTTCTCTTTCTTTGGGAGATATCAAATTCTTTCTAAGAATAACCCCATTAAATTTAGCGACTTGAATAACAGTCGGATAACTTCTTCCAACCATTTTACTGATATCTAAAGGGGGAATCTTCTGCTTTATCAGATTTAAAATAGTCTCTTTTTCTTCTTTGGATAAGTTTTCTCTCTTCAGCTTAATATTATTTTTTTTGGCAATTTTCCAAATAACGGTATAAGACCTACCAAACTGGTTGCCTACTTCTAATGCATTTCCACTTTCCTTCAACAGCTTGAGGATCTTTTCCATTTCTTCAGGTGAGATATGTTTCAGGTTCTTTCGTTTTTTCAAAACACTTCCCCTTGTTAAACGGTTTTTTTCTAAGCCTTTACAAGGTTTCAAAGGAGGGTATAGGGATTGAAGAAAAATCCCTATACCACCTCAAGTAAACCTACAGATCAAAAGATGGTTATCTTAGATAGATTTCCATCGCATCAATTTGTATAAAGCACAAACCCCCACAATCGCGTAAATGACTCGTTCGCAGGCGCAATGGCCTAAAATTGCTTCTACAAGGTTAAAGTTGAAAAAACCAACCAAACCCCAGTTTAACCCTCCAATAATAAGAAGGATAGCTACTATAATATCTAGTATTCTCATGTGTATCTCCTATAAAAATGGATTAGAAAAATTTGATCATATCCGAAATAGTTTTTAAAAAAATCAATTTTTATCCGATAAAGGCGACCAGCATTCTTTTAGATAGGATCAAAAATTAGCACTCAAACAATTTTTATCTGAAAAATCCTTGACCTTATCTTTATATGAGCGTTTAATTTGGTCTGACCTTTTCATAAGGAGGCATCAAGATGAATACAAAGTTTTTACCAAAACCTTTTTGGGATTTTTACCACTCATTCCCTTCTTTGTGGGATAGAGAAAGCACTTGGGATTTTGAAGAGTCTCAATCGATGGGACTAAGTATTTCTGAAGACAAAAAACATGTCTTTGTTGAGGCATCACTTCCCGGCATTTTATCCGATAACATTGAGCTCAGTTTCGATAATGGTCGTTTGTCTATTGAGGGCCAGAAAAAAGAGGAAGAAAAAGATCGTAATTACCATAAAAGAGCGAGTTCTTCTTTTTATTATAGCACGGCTATTCCAAGCTACATCGATGAAAAAAAAGAACCTGAGGCCACTTATAAGGATGGAATCATGACAGTTAAATTTTTCAAAAATGGGAAAAAGAAAAAAACGATCCCAATTAAAACTATATCCTAGTCTTTTGGAACAGCTGAAAAGTAGGTAGATATTATGAAAAAGAGATTTTTACTTGTAGGGGCGTTTCTTTTACTTTTCCTTGGTGTTGGATATTCTGAAAACACAAGGAATGATTCTTGCATTTTAGATATTGCAGAAGTAACGCATAAAAAATATAGGATAAATACTAAAAAAACAACCTTGTCTGACAAGGAGATAACCCTTCATTCAGATCGTTTTGGGCCTATCTCTTTGTGTATGATTATTTCAGATAACGAAGGAGTTTGGACATCAGGTTACTGTTCAGATCAATGCTCTTTATGTGGGAAATATTATAATTACAAACCTTCGGAGTGCCATTGTGGTAGCAAAGAATTTAAGCCAGTTGAAACTATTGATAAATGATTAATGAATCAATACAGTTAAATTTTTCAAAAATGGAAAAAAGAAAAAAATGGTCCCAATTAAAACTATATCTTAACACCCCCGTTTGGGGATATTTGTTCCAATTTAACAATCCTTGGCTATAAGCTGGGGATTGTTTTGGTTTAAGTTCTCAGCGGTAAAAAGGAATTTTATGCTCTCGGCAAACTCTTCACCTTTAGGAAGGATCAACAGTCCTACACTACATAAAATCAGCATAGGCCTAAAAATAATGAAGTGCTTTCAGATTTTGATTGAATGGAAACAATGTTAAGAGAGGAATATTTGGATACAATCACAAAAGGAAATTGAGAATGTTACGCAGCGTAAATCAGGGGTCTATACTTAGGACAAATCCTTTATTAAACTCTCAAGAACCTACAGTCAAATTAGACGAAGAGGCAACCCTTTCAAGAGAAACTCTTTTTCACCAAACAGCTCAGATCAGAAATCAAGACAACCCTTATCATCGTGATAATCACGCTAATCTGATGAAAAATTTAAATGCGAAGGGTATCAATGTAGATTTAGCAACTGTTCACAAAGTCGTAGGTGCAATAGAAATCCTTCCAAATTACTTCCCAGGAGAGTCTCTTGACTGTGAGAATCCTAAGCACATGAAAGGATTAAATCTTCTACTCAACATCCAAGAAGGTGTAGATACCGGTGCTCTTATAGAACTTGGATATAATAAATGGGAAATTTTAGATGCCGAAAATAGGTTAACAAACTATGCCCAAAGGAGAAAAGAGGAGCTTAAAGAGGGGATTAGAGAATCTCCTATGATTATGGGTGCTGTGGGCAGCATACCCATAGCTGGAAGTTTTTTTGAAGCCATCCTTAAAGATGCCTTACGCCCAGGAGAACAAGCGACAGTAAGTATCTCAGATATCATAAAGCTTGGAGGGGTAGATCCTGATGGTTGCCTTTCAATGGGCAGTTTGGTTAATGTGGCGTATTGTAGTCGTGATGCAGAAGCAGATGAGCTTTTAACCCAGTCTATGGCGCATCATATAAAAGGGTCATCTGCTAGAGTTGACTTCTTGGAAGATCAGATGAGCCAAATCGCAACTTCACAGAATCCTGAAGTGATTCTAGAGGCAGTGAGTAGAGCCCATGAAACGGTTGGGGATCTCAGAGAAGAACAGCTAAAGCAAAAAGAAGAAGAAGCTAAGTTAGCAGAGCAGGCGAAAAAAAATGCAAGGTGGAAAACTGCAGGTGCCGCTGCTTCGAGCGTAAGATCTGCAGTTAATGGAGTGACTAATTTTCTCAATAATACAGAAGCGAAAAAGCTCCATAGCAAAAAGAGTCTAAAAGAGATGAGCCTCCTTAAAAAGGGCTTGGAAAGTGAAATGTCAAAATCCTCAGAAGAAGACCGATGTTTCTTTTATGAAAGCACTCTTCAGTATTTTGGAAGGGCGATGCAGACTAACGATGAGGCTCTTGACCGAATAGACGGTCTCTTAAGAAATGTGGAAACTCAAATCCGGGCTGAAATAGGCGTCGAAAGTAAACTTCGGGGTCTTGCTAACAATGTGAGGTTTTCAACAATTGATCTTGCTAAAACCTATGATGCGCTCGAACAAGAACGTCTTAAATTAAGTCTTTCGTATGACAAAATTAACCTAGGAGCCGATCTTTTAGGGAGTGCAGCAAGTGCTATTCCTCACCCCTCCTCTCAAGCAGCAGCTGAAGGAATTGGTGCACTTAATTCCCTTTTTCAGCTCATTGGGAATAGAAAAGAAAAGCCCCTTAAAAAAGCTTTGGCAAGCACTATTAAGCAGATCAATAAGCGTCAGGGCATCATTGCTGGAGTCTCGGTGCTCAAGCAGAATTCTCAAACAAAACTTCAAGGATATTTCCAAGAAGAATACGAACTAAGAGCTGCAAGGTTTGCTACACTTCAAATAGATCCAGGTAGGCATCAAGAAGTTATTGGAGAACTGAGAACAGGTTTAAAAGAAAAGGAAGACAGTCTTAAAAAACTGGAAGCAGCTTTAGCAAAAAAGGAATTAGAACTTCAGCATAAAGACTCGGCAGTTGAAGCAGCCCTGAAAAATAAAGTCTCAAAAATGCAAAAACGTTCAAATCTAGAACCTGGAGCAGGATCTAAAAAAGAAAAAAAGGCGGAAAAGAGCCATCAAGAAGCAACGACTCATCATCATCAAAAAGAGCTGGAACAAGATCAAACTAGGGAAGAAAGAGACGCTCTAAAGGCTCAAATAGATCTACTTAAGGGGACTGAGGACTTTAAGGGATCTATAGAGATAAATGCTGAAGACATAAAGGCTGCAGAGGCAGTGCTGCATACAAAAGCCCATGCTAAAGATATCCAGGAGCAATTTTCTTTTCTAAGGGATTTACTCACTACCAGCAAAAACCCACGTATTGCTGGGATGATGGAAAGTAATGCAGACCTCGCTTTGCTTACTAGGGGAGGAACAGAACTTGTAGGAGGGTTTCTATCGCAGACAGAGCAGGTGCTTTTTGCCTTTGATAAGACAAACCTTCTGAAAGGCACTAGACTGTCAGGGAAGATCCCGTCTGCTGCGATTATGAAAAGTACAGAGCTTTGTGAGGGGATGACGAACCTAACAGGCGCGTTCCTGTCATTTTCAGCAAGTCTTAAAGATGAAATGGGACTCGAAAAAAATGTAGATAAAACTGCTTTGGAAGTTCTTAAAAGCCTCCCCGTATCAGATCTTATCAAGACAGCAGCATCTTTTGCTGGTCCACTGCGGCTGTGTGTCATTGCTGGTTGTGGCCTCATCACTCTATACAACTCTAGGGGATCAGCCCAATCCCAAGAAGAGACAAACCCCATGCTGGAAAGTTTAGAAAGATTGCAGTCTCATGTAGTTGGGGGATTCAGAGAGCTGCATAAAGAAATAAGCGATGCTAATGAAGCCACTCTCGGTGGGTTTGATAGAACTTTGGAATACCTTGCGCTTATGGAAAAAGATCTTACGGCTGAGATTTTTGAGGTGCGGGCTATCATTGCAGCGGAGGCGTTGAAGCATGATGTTTCAATATCCAATAGAATGCTTCAGCTGAGTGTTCTTAATCATCAAGAAGTCGATCTTTCTAGCTATAGAGCCTTCCTAGATAATGAAGAATTCGCTTTTGCAGTAGAGCCAAGAGAAGCATCACACAAAATTACAGTCTTTTTTGCGTCGCTTCAGACAATAAGTGAACATATGCACCGCCCTGTTAAAAATGGTGTTTGGGTGAGCGCTGTAGATGAAGATCCCGTCAAGCAACTGGTAGCGGTTTCAAATAACCCTGAGCAAGCAACGGGGCTTTTAGCATCACACCTTGGAATAGGTGAGACTGCTGATTTCTATCATTTTGAACAATATGCACATATCTTTTCACATCTGGTAGCCAAGTTAGTCCTAGAAAATAATCACCAAGATTTTAGCCGGCAAATTACAGAAACTTCCAGGCAACTTCTTGATCAGGGACAAGGGATCCATAGGCTTTTTAATGAAATAGCTGAGGTGTTTACTGCTTATGCAACAAGTCAAAAAACACTTATGGCTACTCTAAAGGCTCAAGAACAAACACTTTTAGCAAAGACAAACACCTTCCTTAAAAGATCACACAGGGTGTGGTTAGGCACCGGTGGAAATAGAAACCCTCTTTTTATCAATTACCAAATGCTTCCTGACGAAGGATTAGAGCCCAGGGTTCTTGGAAATGTGAGGTACAACTATTTAGAGCGTATTCAACACCCCCTTTCCATAGGTGGAGAGGAACGAGTAGCCCGCGATAAAATGTATACAGCTATTGCTATGAGATCTGGATATGGAGGTTACTTTGAAAAAAGGATCAATCACATCTTATTTCACGAAAGAAAATGGTTTCTTGGAGTCCTTACAAAAGAAATTGAAGATTCCTTTAAGACTAAATCTTTTATCCAAGTTTATGAAGACCCTCAAGTACAGAGGATTACTCCTGAGGACAGGTTACAGATTCAGGGGACATTCTTTGAGGTTGCATACAAGATTGAAGAGTCTTTTAGGTGCAATAAAGGACTAAATCTGTGTACGTATAACCACCCAAAAATTCTTGAAGGGGAAGCGGAGTTAGTACATCCGATACATAAGGCAATGTCGTTTATGCCAAATTTCAGCCCCAATACACCTGAGCCAGCATTTCATCAACACGTTGAGACAGGAATAACGCTGAGTCAAGAGCTTGCAGACAAAACTTTTGAAGATCTTTTTTCTTATTCACTTATCAAAGCAGCAGAGCATCAAGATGAAGTTGCGAGTAATACGTTAAGTGGAAGAACTTTCCTTGTGCTTTCAAGTGCTTTTAATCCTCAGGGGTTTAAACAACTACAACCTCGCTTGAAAGGAGGAAGGTATGTAGATTTTGGCAATAAATGCTATAGCATACAAGAAACCTCTCCTGATGGCACCTGTGCCCTCCACGCTCTTTTGGGTGTGCCAAAGGAAGATCAGTTTGGTCAGATAGCTTATTTCAAAGCATATGGACGAGTTCAATTCATCCTTGCCTTAAAAACAAAGGATAAGCTGCTTCTAGAAAGTTCATTGCGATATACGGGTCTTCCCCGCGATCACACTTCTCCAGAATTTCGACAAGCGGCACGTGCTAGAATCGATAAGCTGGTTACAGTTTTAAATAAGTTAGGTGATTTTAGAGGGCTGCTTGAGGATAATACCGCTGCATTAGGAGTCACTCTTCAGAGAAAAACACCCTTTGTGGTACCGGGACCCACTCAACCCGTAGAAGAACTAAAGAAAATCTGTCCTCCTGTATACGGCCCGAGAGTAACAAGAACTGCCTGGAAGCATATAAAAGATGCTAGGCCGTGGATCATGCGTGATGTTTTGCAAGGATCCGAGGAGGATTTTCGACGCATCCTAGCAAGCGGGCTCCCTTCCGAAAAGATACAGTCCGAGCTTAATGAACTTTTTGAAAATTCCCATATGGAGCTTTATTATATCCTAGAGAAACTGGGTTTGAAATTCAATGTCCCTAGGGGAGAGAGAGATGATATTAAATGGGGCGAGTCCGAGAGATATGCAGATTTGCAAGTTCCAATCTTTTCTCCAAAAACTTTTGATGAGAAGTTTGTTGAGATCATTTCACGCGTTATCGCAAGAAAATGGATGGAAAATAAGGTCAATGCTCTTTGGGGATATTTAGGGCTACTACATCCAGATACTCAAAATCCTATTCCTTTTGTAGGTGAAAAAACCAGAGAGATCTATATAAACATCATCAAGGGACATTTAGATTCTGCACTGGCAATTGCTAAGAGTTCGTCTGAATTAATTAGTGACGTAAGAAGATCTGGTCTGGATGTGACATCTATTGAAGAGATTCTGGGCTTAGATATTAAAGACTTTGAAGAACCAGGGCCTATAAAAGAGTTTCAGGTAGTGGCCAAAGAACTTATAACTCGAAACCCCTCATCTCGTGAGCTCTTCCCTTCAGACAATGAATTTATAGCTCAATGGTCTGCATTGAGAGAACAAAAAACAGCACTTGATGTCCAAATAGAAACTCTATGGAGCGATGCATTTTTTAATGAGGACAACGCAAGTTTTAGAAGACATATTTTTAGATTAGCTCCTGACGCAGAGCAAGCTCATTTTAAGGAAAAGAATGAGCAGGGCATCGAAAGAAATATGACTGCTGAAGAGATCGAAGAGGCTATACGAGTGAATACTGCTCGGATTTTAGCTGTTGTTGAGATGGATAGACCGGGGTGTTTTCGTTTCTTAAGTCAAGAGACTCAAGAAGCGATTACAACTGCTGAACGGAGCAAAGAAGAAAACCTTAATGCTCAAAGCAGCCTGGTGATTTCTGACAAAATGTTTCAGCATTACATGGCAAAGATTCAGGATGAAGGGTTTTATCTTAATATAGAAGAGATAGGGCTGGCTGCACACCTGTTCGATAAAAAGGCTCAAGTGATCCAAGATGGAGTTCCACGTGGTGAGGGAGGAGCCGCCTCTGAAGTGTTCAATCCAGAACTCCCAGGAAATCCGATTATTATTTACCACTCAGGAAAACATTTTGAGCGTTGCTTGTCTTTAAATAGTCACAAGAATGCTCAAGCCCTTTTAGAAGGGTTACCTAAACAGGCGGAAAGAGAAAGAGAGAAGCAGAATCTTAAAGTTCTATTTGGAAACTATACGGAGTTTCTAGCTAATAAAATTGAAGGAAAAGCGATTCCAAAAGGCAACCATTTCGATCCAAATAAAAAGAAAAGCATCTATAAAAATCCGATTATTTTACCCTCAAATAATACTTCTCAGCTTCCTCTAGCCTTTCCTGAAGAACTACTCGCTAAAATTGATCGTACGTTTCAACTTAGAGGGCTTAGAACATGCGATATAGGAGAGCAAAGATTCATCCCTTCTTATAGCTTTATGCTTAATAAAGAGCGCCAATGCTATGAGCTTGCTATCGAATACCGACTATTTAAGGACTCGAATGATCAAAATCCCAAGGAGTATTGCAGCTTTGTTGTTGCTCAGTTTGGAATCGAGACAGTAGATGCCTTTAGAGAAAAAAAGCCTGCAGAAGAAGATCAAGACCTTTTCTATAATGAGTTTCTGATCCAAGTGATGTACTCACAAGATCCTATAAGGCTCCCTGGATCAAAAAGTTTTAAGATCCTTCAATCAAGTCTACAAACGGTAGTCACCATAGAGAATGAAGATTCCTTTAATGCTCTTTATCCAAGACTTGCAGATGAAGAAGAGGGAAGGATTGTTTTTAACAATGATCAAGCGTTTCAAATAGAGGCTCATAAACTGATAGCCTCAGGACAGCATGGAGAACTTATTAATCAATTAAGGGAACAAAAAAAGAGCTTCATCCAAGATCCTAAAGCTGACTTCTTCTCTATTGAAAAACTAAGAATTCAAAGCCAAAGAGCTACGATAAAGAAGCTAAAAGAGCATCCTGCCTATAAAACAGCAAAAGAGAAACTTCTACTTCTTCAGGCGCTGCTCAATTTAACTGTAGCTAAGAGATTAGACAACGCTATTGATACCTACGCTGCAGATAGACTTGTGGAAGACTCTTATGTGATTCAAGATGTTGAAAATCTCATAAGTGAGCAAAAAGATCCCTTTGAAGCCTCTCGCTTAGAAATGTTGAGTCTTCATCAAAGTCACCCGACGCTTGAGGTCAGTCTTCTTGAAAACCATCTTTTAAATCTTGAGGCTATCCAAAGAATGGCTGTCGAAGACAGGGAAAGGATCCTAAGTATTCTTGAGGATGAGACTCCTTTTTCAAAATACTTCCCCCAGGATAAAAAGAGAAGGGAAGCGGCAGCGCAATTAGAACACAAACAAGAGGAGAAGAAGAATGACGGACTTTAGCAGCTGCACAATTTTAAAGCAGCCTGCAATAAGAGGAGGTCTTTCTCTTTTTTTGTCAGGTGTTGCGTTTTGCGGTATTGGACGGTATATGAAGATAGAAGGAAAGCCTTTAGCCTTTCAGATCAAGGCCTTTTCTATAGCAGCAATAGCTCAAACAGCTATCCATGCTACAATAGGAAACAACTCTGAGAACTCAAGGATTTTTGAATTCATTGCCCCTGTTGTATTGATCAGCATAGTCGCAAAAAAATCCCGTTTTAAAAAGCTTGTGGTAAGCACATCGCTTGTTTCGATAGGGTGTTTTGTAATCAATGCAGGACTAAAGAGATTAGGAGCTCCACCGCCTCAACCCCCAGAAGACCCTCTTCCCCCTCCAGAACCTGCTGAGCTAACACTAACCCCGAAAGAATTTAGAGACAGATGGCGTGCAAATAATATTCCAAACAAGCCCATCACAATCACAGGAGATTTATATGTTCGCCCTCAACACACACCAGAATATGCTACTTTAACACATCTTCCCGACAATTTTATAGTTAATGGAACGCTCAATCTTGATGGGTGCACCAATTTAAAAGAGCTGCCCGAAAACCTCCGGGTAGCTGGAGAGCTTCACCTTGATGGGTGTTGTAATTTAGAACGGATACCCGCCACGATTCAAGTAGGAGGATACCTTAATCTTCGAGGCTGCGTAAAGCTAACGGAATTACCAATGAATCGTACCAATGGAGGACTGTGTATTGATGACTGCATTCGAATAACAGAACTTCCTGAAAACTTATATGTTAATGGGGATTTGAGTATTTTTAACCATCCTATAACTGAACTGCCTAGAGGATTGCATATTGGAGGAGAACTAGAGCTTCAAAATTGCGAAAACTTGAGAGAGCTCCCTGAAGACCTAAAAAGATTAGGCGGACTTTCCATTGCAGATTGTCCACTGATAGAAGCCCTCCCTGAAGGATTAGAAATAGGTGCTAAAGGTTTGTTTATAGCTGACTGTGAGAAATTAAACGCTCTGCCTAATGACATAAGAATCGAAGGAGCGCTCCGTATAGATAATAATATCCCCGAACTCCCTGAGAATTTGTACGTCGGCAGGGAACTGCGAGTTAAAGGCAGACTAAGAGAGCTGCCAAGAGGCTTACACGTAGGAGGAAGGCTATATCTCCAGAGAGTATTCATATCAAGTCTGCCTGACGACCTTATTGTTGATGGGGATTTGGTAGTTATTCATGGGGACACAAATCTTCTAATTCGTTCTTACTCAATGCATCTACCTGATTGGATTTGGCATATGGGGCCAGCAAAAAGTCCTTTTACAGAAGAACCCGTGCGACGCACAATTCAACTCGAGTATACACACATCTCACGAGCTGATGGTGAGAGTCTCAGACAAACCTATGCAGGCAATCGAAATATAAATCTAGTCCTTCCGGATGTCTATTATTCAGAACAACGTCAGGCGAATTTGGCAAGGGTATATGGAAACCAGAATGTTTTGAAAAATGGGCTATTCGATGAACAATTAAATATTCTTGGGATTCTCGATTTAGAAGATCCAAAAGAAGAGGATGTCAAACAGGCTAACAAAAGACTTGCTCTTGAGTGTCATCCAGATAAAGTTCAAGGTAAGGAAGAGCAGTTCAGGAAAATAGAGGAGGCTAAGACTGCATTATTAGACGCTATTAGGTCGTCCTAAACATATAATGCTGAATTTGTTGAGGAATTAGAACAAGAAAAACCCTCTATTTATTAACGGGAATAAATACACAGACTTAGGGGTTAGAAATAATCAAATCGACTCGAGACAACTTCTTGGTTTTGAAAGGATTTCTCAAGTCGCAAATAACATTGGTTGGTGTTAAATGAAGAAAACTGTTTTAATCATCGGGATGCTATCCGCAGTATATGTTGGAGCACTTATCATGCAAAAGCCATTTCCAGAATCCTCTAAAGAAAGCATTCTTCGGACTGCTTTTTATTCTGACGTTCCAACATTCCATTATTCTTCGAGCAATAAAGGAAGTTATAATTGCTCTTTATATACTATGCCTTGGGTATTTGATGGTTTGTTTCGTAAGGGGGAAAATGACATACCTATGCCAGCTATTGCAGAAAGATTTAAAATTTCTTCAGACCAGAAGACTTATACCTTTTATCTAAGGGACGCTAAATGGAGTGATGGCACCGAAGTAACCGCTTATGATTTTGAATATGCCTGGAAGAAGTTAATCGATCCTCAATCTAAATCTATGACAATATTACCTGAACTTTTTAGTCCTATTCAAAATGTAAGGAAGTTTATCAGAGGAGAATGTCTGTTTGAAGATGTTGGTATTGCTGTCGTTGATAATAAGACAATTATTATAGATCTCGAATATCCAGCGCAATATTTTCTTGAGACATTATGTAATCCGTTATTTTTTCCTGCACCTAAACATATTGCGGAACAGGACGATGGGTGGTCTAACAAACCAGGCTTTGTTTGTAATGGACCTTTCTATTTAAAAAAATGGCAAAAGAATTCAGAAATTTTGTTTCGTAAAAACCCTCTGTACTGGGATCACGAGCATGTATATTTGGATGGCATTGATGTGGCGATTGTACCAAACGCCTTAACAGCTCTTAATTTATATGAAAAAAAAGAACTGGACTGGATGGGGGCGCCTTTTATGAAAATGTCCTATGATACTTCTTATAAGACCCTAACAGAAAAAAAAGAAGATGCTACTGTTTACTTTTTTGGAATGAACAACGACAAGTATCCATTTAATAATAAAAAGCTTAGAAAAGCCCTTTCGTATGCAATTGATCGAAGAGCTATAACTGAAAACCTTTTCCATGATACTGCTGTTCCTGTAATGGGAGCTCTACCAGTTTCACTTCGACTCAAAAATACACCATATTTTCAAGATAACAATGTAAAATTAGCAAAAGATCTTTTGAATGAGGCTTTAGAAGAGATTGACAAGTCCTTAGATAATTTTCCTGAAATTGAGTTGTTATATAATTCTGATGCCGAATTTTTGAAAAAAATGTGTCTAGCAGCACAAGATGAATGGCGAAAAAACCTTGGATTGAAAATCTCTTTAAAAGGAATGTCTGGCGCGAGTTTATTTATTGATACTATTCAAAAAGGAGATTACCAAATGGCAATAATTTCGATGTCAGCCGTTATTTTCGACCCTTTGATGATTCTTCAGTTATTTGAAAACAAGTCAGATGTTGTGAATAGATGTAATTGGGAAAATAAAAAATACAAAGAAATCCTTCAACACTCAAATTACAGCCTAGGTGAAATCGAAAGAACTAGGTTGCTAATGGAAGCTGAAGAGATCTTGATGGATGAAATGCCATTTATCCCCATCTGCTCTATGAATAAGAGTTATGCAAAAAACCCAAAACTCCAAGGAGAGAACTTATCATATCTTCAGTTTGTGGATTTTAAGTCTGCATATTTTGAAGATGCTCGAAGAGCTTCATCAGAACCTTGACAACCTCGCTTGTTTAAAATATTTTATATCAACACACAAATATCATTTTGTGTAATTTGATTTATCATGCTTATATAGAGTTTGATAAGTCAGTTCTTTCTATATTTCTTATCAAAATTACTCTTTTACTCTCAGCATATTTATTTGGGGCATGTGCATAGTACATGTAAAAAGTAGTCACTTCGTTATTTTCTCAAGAAACGATCGGTTGATGGGGTTAAAGCCCAATGGTCCGAAATCGTACGCTAAGCATTAAATCTATATTTTAAAGTCTACGAACAATCGTTCGCTAAAAAATCATGTTGACAAAAAAAAGGAGGGGGAAATGTCTTTGATTCCACAGGATCATTCATCCTATCAAATCTCAAAGCAACTCAAAAAAGAAACGCATTGGAAAGCGCTTCAAAATGTTTCTTTAGCTCAGGCTGTAGAAGCTTTTCTAAAAACTTTGAAACCCAACACGGCAAATATCTATAGCTTCTCATTCAAGAAGTTTTTTGATTTAAGGTTTCTGGATCCAAAGATGTCACTAAAAGCATTTGTTCTTATAAATTTGGAGTCAAAGCTAGATCAGATCAAAGAGAGTATGTCAGGAAAAGAAGCAACCAAGCAGGGAAGAGCTGCAGCATTTATTTCTTTTACAGGTTTTTTGCAACGCCGAACTGAGGGACTGATCAAAAAAGCAGTGCCGAATAAAGAAAAAGGTAAAAAGACTTTTCAAATGATAAGAGATAAAACCACTAGTGATGTTTTATCTTCAGAAGAAGTAGATAAGTTTTTGAAAGCATTGAAAAAAGGAAGTCTTAGAAATTATCTGATCGGAGCGATTCAGCTTCAGGGAGCAAAAAGGATTTCTGAAGTTTTAGAATCGGTCATCGAAAATATTCATTGGGGAAAAGACGCAATCACCTTTGTTCAAAAAAAGTCGAGTGTCTATGAAAAGACAACAACAGTATTTTTTCCAGGACATCTTATGAGAGACCTCAAAGAATATATTGGGACGCGCATTAATGGATTGATTTTTCTGACACGATCTGGAAAACCCCTGTCACGATTCGATGTGAGATATTTTTATCAAGCTGCTTATAAGAAGTCGGGCATAAATAAAAAGGGTCTCACTCATATTCTTCGTGCAACCGCAATCACCGAACTTGTCAGAAAAGGTTTTCGGCCTGAAGAAATCATGACACTCTCTGGACATGCCAATATGCAGATGATTAGCTATTATGACAGGTCTTCTGAAGAGCGAAATCCTTCAAAACGCTTCTCGCTTATTTAGGAGAGCTTTAAGCGCTTTTTATTTTTATCAATGTGATTACAAAGCTCGGTGTATATTAGACCATTGTAGATCGTTTATGAAAGCCTAAATTTTTTATATAAATGTAAAATTGCATTTAAATGCACACAAAAACATCAAAACACACTAACTTATAAATTCTTTTAAAAGATGTCTTACTTGAGCTTGAAGAGTTCTCCTTTCTTGCTGTGCAATTTCTTTTAATTTTTCATGTTCATTTTCAGTAAAAGAAATTGTTGTTCTAACCATAAATTCCTTTTTACTCCCAATAGAATCATCTGAAGCACTTGCGAATTTTTCAATATCTTTTATTGAACGCTGTTGGGGCTTTCTAACTTTAGGCATTTAAAATCTCCTTAGAAAAATTTATTATCTCATTTTTTGCTTTTTCGTTCTCTAACTCAACGACACCAAAGCCATTACTCATAGAATCACGATAGACTTTTCGATCAAAAATAATAGAGTTTAAAACAGGAAGTTCTTTGTATTCAAAAATATATGATTTAGCTTCTTCAATTTCGTTAACAGAAGGATTTGTTGGTGCCATTGTAAGTAGAGCAAAAATAGATATTATAGGATTGAAATCTTTGGCTTCATCTATAATCTCCAGTGTTTTTGGAAGTGTATCGAGGTCTGGTTGAGAACACCTCATTGGAATAACAAGTAAATCGGTTGCTGTCATTCCAGTTCTCATCTCTCTAGAGTCCCTACCTGGAGAATCTACAACAACATATTCGTATCGAGTTTTAAGATCAGACAAAGTTGAATTTATATTTTCATATTTTTGAACGCTCTTTACTTGAGAAAGATGTTTATGCTCCTCTCGATCAAAAATCCAATTGGATGCTGTACTTTGTCGATCCGAATCAACAAGCACGACATCTTTTCCTTGACCTGCTAGATAAGCACACAAATTAACAGCTGTAGTCGACTTGCCGCATCCACCCTTTTGTGAAGCAAACATTATAATCATCAAATACCTCCTAGGTACATGTATAATCGTATATTATCATACTACACCTTAAAACATCACCTTATTACACATATCAACACACACTTTTTTGCATACTTGCACACAAAATATCATTTTTATTCAAAATTCTGTTCTAAATTAGATGTAGAGGGTGTGGGCTAAAACTCAAAACCCACAGGGAAACCGCATTGATTAACATTGATTTACGTATTAAATCTCAAAATTACATATAACAGCACAATCTTACACGCACTAATTACCATTTATCCGCATCAAAAGTCATATATGTATGATGCTGATATTAAGCATTTTGATAGAATTAAATCTCTTCATTCCACAAGTCTAGCTGATTATCACTTTTCTTATGTATGGATACAGACTCCAATAGTTTTGCCTTGATGAGCTCTTCTACCTTTATCCAAATCTCAGAATCCTCAAAAGTTATTGAAGGAACAAGCTTAGGTTTTTGTCCTTTTTTCTTGTGAGAATGAATGCGATAGGGAGGTTTTATAAAAATCTTTCCTTCATGATCAATACGATAAGTAATATTTTTAACACCGAGAGCAACATCAGAAAATTTGAGCTTCACTTCGCAAGTACCCTTTGCTTGGTACTTTTCCTGATCCACCTTCCGACGAAACTCTTCGGGATAAAAATCTATTACTTCTATGTGCATGCTTGAATTTCACTTAATCGGAAAGCAATGCTTGAAGCTTTACGGTAAGGTTCTAAGTCGACTCCCTTGAGCTCAGGGACCACATGGTAGTTAATAGGCCCTTTCTTGGTGAACCGAGTAATTTTTAGCTTTCCAATAATAGCACTCATATCGTGAGCATAACAATTCTTCAATTCCTCTTCCAATGGATTTAGCTCTTTCTTAGCCTCTTCGATCACTTTTCGTAGAGCAATGACTTTGTCTGCTTTTTCGCAGGGGTGTTTTTCATCAATTACCCGATAATCTTTATCTGTGAACTTTGGAGGATTAAGGTTCTTTACACAGTCCCAAAAAATCTTTTCTTTTTCGATAAGTTCTTTTATAAAGACTTCGTCTCTTTCAAAGGGAACCACCACACCATCACTCCCATCAAAAGAATAGTAATACCCCTTCTTAGCCCCGGTCACTTCAAGTTGATGCTGAAGTTGTGGGTGATATTTTTCTGGGATTTTTCCTTCACGGGCAAGCTGATGGTCGCTATTTGGGTCTTCTGGTTTATAGGGACATTTGATTTCTAAAATCTCACCCTCCTCGCTAATCCCGTCGAGCGAGGCTAACATCCAAGGTTTTTTTTCATGCTGATAGCATTTGCTTGAAAACACCTTGTTTAACTTCTCCTCTGCAGATTTTCGTGCTTTATCCTCCAGAGCTCTACCCTTTAGAGTAGCCCCATTTTCTTTGAAAAAACTTTGGCCAGTTGTTTTCTCTACATAGAGTCTATAGGGTGTGGACCATGGAGATTTTTCCATAATCACAGGGGCATCAGATGCACCTATTCCAGTTTCTCGCCACTTTTTCCATTCAGAGGTTTTTTGTTTTAATCGAATAATTTTACTCATGAGTTTCCTCCTTCTTGAGTTTTTTGGACTGTAAATTGATTGATTTTTTAAGATTGCTGGATTTGAGCGAACAGTGAAGTTTTTAAAATTTCTTCCACCTGTATACGCATGATTGTTACCGCTGTTTCAAACAGCTCTTTACTGAAGGTATTCTCAGATTCTTTGTTTTCATCAAAAGGGATCAAGAAATTCTCTTTCTCATCTTTCATAAACTAAATTTTATTTTGATTTTTTTTTGAGGAAAATGCTAACTGAAATTTTAAGTATAAACTCGACTTGATTAAACATAAAAATAGCACATTCAATAGAATTTTATCAACTTACTCTATGTTTTTTTTCTTTATTTTTTCCACACCTGCATAGACATTTTGAAACGTTATCTCAACTTTGACGAGCAATAAAATTGACGAAAATGAAAATTCCAAGGAATCTCTAAAAACTCTAATAATATCTACAAAAACATTAATTTATTCTAGCTCCGAGAAAAAAATATGTTTACATAAAGTAATTGTTATGTTTTGCTCAAAAATAGCTATCAAAAAAAAGGACCAAGAGAAATGGACCTAGAAGAATTTTTTGAAAAAAATGACATTACAAAAGCAGATTTTTGTAAAAAACTCAGTGTTTCTTATGGTTATTTCCATCAAATACTGAAGAAAAAACTCACACCTTCAAAAAAAATAGCTAGAAGAATCGAAGAAGCTTCTGACAAACAGGTTTTGATAAAAGATCTTATATCTCCTTTAGACGGAGGCTATCAAAAGCTTCACGACGGTTCCATCAAAGATCTATACAACAAAATTGAAGAAATTGAAAAAATTTTAGCATACATGATTCCGCGATCTCAGTTCACATCATACCATCTGGATTTTCTTCAACAGATGATGGAACGGGATAGAAACGAAACCAAGCTGTCAAATGTTCTTAAATCATACAAAGAGAGATTAAATGAGTTAATCGAAGAAAGAGAAATTGAAGAACAAGTATAAATGAAGAAAGCCCTCCGAAGAGGGCTTATCATATTTTAAGCAGATATGGCTTCATTGTACTTATGAGTAAAAAAAAGATCAACCTGAACTTTGGTAGGTACAATGAAAAACCCAGCAATTCTGTCTATATATTGTGTTTTCGAAATATATTGGAAACACTACCCTCGAAAAAACAATATAGAAATATATGATTCTCTATGCAGAGAGAGCTCTAATATAATCTCTACTCAGATCTCTACCATTGGTAAGAACACCTCTAGTAGAGCTTCTATTATAAACTCTACTATTCCTAAACAAACCTCTACCAAGACCTCTACTCATATAGAGAAAACCTCTATTAGAGCTTTTAGTAGAACCTCTACCATTACTAAACAAACCTACATCAAAACCTATACTTTTTATAAAAAAAAACCTAGTTTTGAAAATAAAAAAATAAAATATTTTAAAAAAAACCAATTAACTAATAAAATAAAGACCATACCATCAACCGGTAAAAATAATAACTGTAATACACAAAGGTTGAGGGTGGGGCAATGAGTGGAAATACATTAGAAGCCATAGATCTTAAGAGGGCTCTCCTAGCATCGAACTTTCTTTCTATTGAGCAAAAGCTCGATCTTGCAGAGAGAGGGTTTTCTATGGAGGGCGAACATCTCTTTATCCATACAAAAGAGATCCTCAAATCTCCTAAGGAAGAGCTACCCTCGGAACCACCTGAACCTTTAAACCTTTTTTCTGAAGACCCGATTGAGATTTCTGAAGATGTCCGCAGGATCGGAATTAACTATGCGAATCGGAAGATCTCTCAGAGGAAGTGGAGCCAAGCACATTATAGGGCAGAGAAAAACATTCGGGATCCTAATAAAAAAATGACAGAAAGCACAGCGTTCAAAAAAACAACGATGAGAAAATTAGGACTAATGTATGAAGGGATGAGTCCTAAAGTGATGCATGAGAAAAGCCGCCGTAATAATCAAAGGATGCAAAAAGATGGCCTGGCCCGAATAATTCTACGAAGAAAAGGAGATTTGAAGCCAAAAGAAGGATCTAGAAGAAGACTTAAAAAAACTCCTGGTCGCTATACTTCTAATAAATGCGAGATGACCGAGGTGGGATTTCAAGCGTTAAAGCTTTTAGAAGATCACCAATTGATGTACAGCAGCCCTAAAGAAATTCTTTTTTTCTTAACAACGGGGACTAAAATGGATCCCCAAAAAAGGAGAAGAAAACACACAAAAGGAGGAGTATTGAAGCACGAAAGGAGGAGTACTACCGAGGGGATAAGTAAAGAATTAGGTAAAGGTATCGTTCGTGAGGACAAGTCCTCGTCCGATTCTTTTTCTTTTGAAAGAGTTAAAAAAAGTTTCTCCAAAAAAGAGATTGATCTTGGAAAGGAATTTGGGAAAAGACTTTTAAAGGAACTCAAAAGAACAGAACACCTCGCTACGCTAAAGATACAAGCTAGAACCCTTCTTAAATTTAACAAAGGTGATGTTGCGGCTACAAGAGCTCACCACGAGAGGATTCTCTCTGAGCACAAGAGACAGCAGAAAAAAGGAATCATTAAAAATGAAGGGGCTTGGAGGCAGTCCGCCATCAACCGGGGGATTGAGCTTAATGGGACGATGCAACCTGCTAATAAAAAAGAAGCTAACCATATAAACCAGAGAAAAGAAAAGAATAAATCCACTAAGCAAACCAAACCCCCCACAGAAAAAAAATCTAAAAACCCTTCCAAAACATCTACAACACACAAAGAGCCTCCAGCGGCTTCTCAAGAAAAAAGCCACTCCCCATCACAGACAGACAAAAAAGCCCACATTAAGGAGATCCAGCAAGCGATCAACATCCTTCCGAGAAGAGATGAGATTAGCGATTGTATGGCTAAGAGGTGGCTTTCTGCCTACAAAAGCCCAGAGAATATAAAAAATGCGATCTGGGCTGCCTATGAGAGAAATCAAAAAGACTCGGGAATCAAAAATCTTGAGGCTTACATCACTTCTCTCATCAAAAAAGAAGCTAAACCACAGAAATTCAAACCACAGGAGCATGAGATGATCGAGAAAAATAAGAGAATTCTCCAAGAAAAAGTTCCCAAACTTCGAGCAAAGGGGATAGGAATTACGACGATAAAAACCATCCGCGAAGGGCGAGACTTTTATGAAATCAAGCTGTCGCGGCAAAAAGCCTGTGGCGGTTTTGATGTGCTAGAGATTGCATTTTTTGACCCCAAACTAGGAGCTTTGATTACTGATTTTGAAAAACGTCATGAGGAAGAGAAAAAGAATGTTCCTAAAAATCAAGAGTGGGTAGAGGAATCTGTAAAATCCATTAGAAAGAAGAATAAAAATCTCAATGTCAAAGCTATCTATTCAGGGTATAGGCTTTACGTGAAGACAGAGCAAGTGATCGGGGGTCAAAAAAGGCGATTTATGGATCATATCGAGCTAAAATTATCGAGTCCCCAACCCCTTCTTAAAAATGATCTCAACAATTTTTTAATGAGAAACAATCTCTTTGGATATCAAGGAGCAGAAAAATGTTGCTGAAAAAAGAAAACGTATTTGATCTCAGTGATAAAGGGCATGAATTTTTGAAAAAAGTTCTCTTAGAGAAAGGGATTATTTTTGAAGAGGAGACAGAACACTCCCTGAATCAAATTTTCAACGTAAATGCTTGGAATGTTATGAGCAACGTGTGTTTTAGAGAAAAGGGTCTCGACGAGGAATTTAATGGGAGTTTTGAAATTGATTTCATCGTCAAACCCAGTCACTTGCTATCGGAAGAAGACATGGGGATTTCCTATAGAGACATGGATACAGATGTTCTCAACCCCTACTTTTTGATCGAAGCAAAAGCCTCTACATTTGACTGGTGCTTTTTTGATCTAAACAGAGAAACAAAGAAAACATCCAAAATTTCCTTTTTTGTTGAGAAAGAACAAAAGGAGGAGAAAAGAGCATTTTTTGCGCAAAAAGAGTTTGATGTTCCCATATCAAAACGAGGATTATCTGTTCGAAACCATATCGAAAAAGTGACAGTTGAGACGAAAGATGTGATTAGAGATAGTGTCCGGAAGCTGATAAAAAATATGCAGGTTTTTATGAAAAAAGATCTTGAAAAAAAACCCATGGGAAAAATGCTGATTCCGATCATTGTAACAAATGCGCCACTCATTGTGTTCAGCTCCCTATTTGATGATAAAAGAGAGCTGAATCTAAGAACGCATAAGAAGCATCCTTATCTCTGCTTTGAGTTTGATGAATTTTGGTTTTGGAAAGGGAAAAATCTTGAGACAAGAGTCTATGATAGCATGAAAGGACTGAGCTACGAAAACTTTTCAAAGGTCCACGTTTGGATCGTAAATGAAAAACATCTGGGGAAATTGATTGAAAAAATCCTTCCCGAAAAAATAAAATAGTCTTTAAGAACGAAGGAATAAAAAATATGTATGACATGGAAGATTTCTTGTTGTTTTTCGAGTGTTATAAAGAAGTGTGTTTATGGGCATTTATGGTGGTATGTTTAATCTCCATATTCTTTATTCTCGCGTATAAAAGACAAGAAAAGCAGAAGAGGGAGAAAAATGCTCGTCGATTTTTTTAAAAAATATATGGGAATGAAAGCCGATCAAAAAGTCTCTATACAAGAGTTAGAGGCTTTTTTAGATCGAGACCTATCTGGAGATCGGCTCAATGAAGTTTTTGGCGATGATAAGATACTAAAAATTTTAGAGATTAGAGCCCTTGATAGAATTGCCTTTCGGATAGAACAAATCAAAGACCGCATAGTTTTGTAATAGAGGATACAGGATGAAAACCTTAAACCAATTTTTATGGTATTTTAGATCTTTAAAAAGGGAATGGTTGACCTTTGACGTTTTACTGAAAAAGTTAAAAAGTCGTATAAGAATGAGGAAAAAGTGAACCTATTTGAACCAGCGAACGCATTCGTGAATTTTAGGGCGGTTTCATTTTCTACCCCCATATTTTCAGTAACTTAAACATGTATTCTATTTCAGAAAATGTTGACTCAGTATAGGATAAAAAATCTCAAACTGAAACAACACACTAATCTGAGTAAATTTCCCCGAGCGTCAAATCATAGACAAAATCAGCTGTAAACAGTGGATTCAGGTGATTACTCATTTCAGAGACAAGCATCATCGCGAAGCTGCAACTGAGTATCAGATCACCGATTTTTCGAGCAATAGCGAAGTTATCTCAGGAAGATCTTAAAAACCCTAACTTTTTCAGAATATAAGAACATCATTGTTGAGCGCCAACAATAATAGGAAGAGATTGCGCAGTAAATCAACATCAAAGGGGGAAACAAATGTCTATAGAACAAATCAGTGAGGAATATTCCTATGCATCCGAAAATGAAGCCCAGGTATCAGAAGAGCTTTTACGCTTAACTAGAAAAATCAATCAAATAGAGCAAATTTTAACATTCTCTTTAAACAATAAAAGAGAGGTTTTTTCGGTCCGCGCAAGGCTGTTAAAAGCGGTTTCAGAAAGAAGAATGACCCTAAACTTCTGGAAAGAAATCAACACAGAAAAATATTTAAAAATCTTAAAGACTCTCAATCTACCCTGATGAATAAGCTGGAGGGAGGCAATTCCCAAGGTCAAAAACACGCCATCTTCTGAGTGTATCTACATAATATAGAAAAATGGATTGAATTGATCTTGGGTTTTGTTTTTAAAAATAAGCACTCCCAAAACAGACCAGAAATTTCTGAAGGTAGAATTCTAGTGTTGCACATAAAAAAAGATTTCTTTAAAAAAAGTAAAGTAAGATTTTCGATCCAAAATGTTGAAGAAGTCAAGGAGAGCAGGTTTTGCAAAAATGTATTTATGATAAACTATCCGTTGTTAATACGCAGGGGATTCATGTCCGTCCAGCGGCAGAGATTTACTTGATCAGCAAGAATTATCCAGATACAAGGTTGTCTTTGTCAGTGAGGAACAAAAATGCTCATGGAAATTCGATTAGTGAAATCCTTGCTTTAAGAGCGTCGTATCAAGATAAAGTCGATGTTAAAATAGAAGGCCCCAATGCGAAGAAGATTTTAAGAAAGCTGAGACGTAAGTTTTCCTGTTTTGATAAATATCGTGAGGAGAGTGAACCTTTAAATGTCTATTCACACGGAAGATCTAGATTCTGACAGTGATAGGATCACAAAGAAAGACACAGCCGATTTGCTTGGGGTGAGTCGAAGAACAGTCTCTAGTTATGTAGAAAAGGGTAAGTTGTCTCCTTGTTATAAAGACAGCTTTGGAAAAATTTATTTTGAAAAGTCTGCGGTATTGAACTTTAAAAACACTCATAAGTTCAAAAGAGCAGGAAAACCAATGAATTATAGCCTCCCTCCTAGATACTCTTATGAAGAGATGAAGGTCATTGAAAAGTGGCAGGTCCAACCTAAAGACGTCTCTTCTTTAGATGTTCAGATTGGGCTTTTGACCCGTAAGATTGAAGACATAGAAGACAGATTAAAGGTTCTACAAGATGATGAAATGGATTTTATGATGTTGAGGATGCACCTATTAAAGGCCACAAGCGAAAGAAGAAAAAGCCTCGATCTTCTTCGTAGCACCGACACCATTAGGTATAAACGAGCGTTGGAAAAAACAGGACTGAATGTCTGAAGGTGGAAAAAATGAAAAAACATATTGCAATACCACTATTGATCCTCTTTTGTACTGCCGGTTGTGGGACGGTAACTCAAAAAGAGGATGAAGAAACTTCCATCAATCAAGTTGAGGAAGAGGTTGAAGAAAGTACGCAGACGATCTCTGTAAAAGTCTTTTTCCCTCTTCCTCCGATAAAACAAAAGCACTACCCTTACGACATTAACGGTTTCTTTGACAAGTCCTCAGAGAGGAGCCCAGAAGATGCTGTCTTTTTTTTAGTCTCTTATTAGTTCACCGTCTGTTCACCTTCAAACAATTCAAAAAGATATTGGGGGAGCAATTCCCAAGGTCAATAAAGCCCCATCTTCTGAGTGTATCTACATAACATAGAAATGGATTGATTTGACCTTGGGTTTTGTTTTTTTTAGCGCTGAAAACCTCCCATTTTTTTGTACAAGTTTCGGACACGCGCGCGCGCCTCTTCGCGCGTTTTTGGATTTTCCACGGCGTTTCCAGTTGATAAAGGATATTTTAGAATACAGTTGACTTGGGAATAAGCGATCTCATACAATGGGATTTGTCAATAAAAACGCCCCCTAGAGCTGCGCAAACAGCTAAAGAGGGCTAACATCAACAAACTAAACGAGAGTTTGCGATGTTAAAACCATCATACGCTGCTATGAAGCAGTTTCAAAGTGAAAAAAGTTCTGTGTTTTCATTCCAATCGCTGAAAAAGCTTTTAAAACGCTTGGGTCTCACCATGTCAATGGAAGTAGAATCCTCTACTGTATGGAAGATGAATTGGGATATTTGTGAGGGGAGGGTCTCGGGGACGCTGGAGATCAGTATTAGACCTAGTTTGTCTAACGGTCAAAAGCTATTTGAGAAGCATTACCCCATGAGATTTCGTTTAGAAGAGCCGGTGCCGATTGGAATGGATGTTTTGGAAACTCGATTACTAGATCTGCTTAAGAAGGCGATTGATATTATTTAAAAAAGTCTAAATGAAAATTTAGGCTTGATTTATGGCCCCATCAAATTTTGGTGGGGTTTTTCTGTGTGGTTTTGTATAAAGGTATTCTCTGAAGAAAGAGATAAAGGCTCAATGGATTATAAAGCATTGATAACTCTTCTTAAGGAAGAAAACCAAGTAGATCAAGATGTCTTTTTGCTTAGCAACCATAATGGCGAACTACTAAATCATATCCACAAAAACCTATTGGATGCGAACATTTTTTCGGTTCATCTCGTGAAACGAGTCAATCAAGAGCTCAGGAAAATCCCTGGAGAAAGGGTTAGGTATGATTGGATAACTATGAGCTCTCAGCTTTTTTTGGATAGGATGAATTCTATGAATGCTTATTTTGAGAGAGAATCCAGGGGGAGGAAGGCTGGGCAGTTAAAGAGTATTGCTCAAACTATTTTGCACTTAGACCCCGATGAAATAACCATTACAAAAGAACCTATTTTGCTCGCAGATGATGAGGAAGCTCTCCATCCTACCCTTTTAAAAAGGTCAGTAGTGAGAAGGCTACTTTCGGGGTTTTTGGTATTTCGGGAGTTGCCACGAGACCAGGTTATAAAATATCTTGAGAGAGCTTTCGCTCATATTAGGGTGTGAATCTATTTTCTGATATTGGGGTTGCTTTCTAAAATAGGCAATCCAGCTTCAGTAGGGACATAAATAGTTTGCATTTGATTTGTTTGAAGTCCCTGAATCCATAAATATCTTAAATAGCCTTCATTATCTTTTAGAGAGTCTCCAATGATAGCATTAGACTTTGCTACCCCATGAGCTCTTATGATTTCTGCATCGGCTAAATATTGAGCGGCTTCCTTGTCTGCTTCTGCTTCACGGATTTTGATTTTTCTATTGGAATCAGCGCGAGCTAACTCAGACTCTCCTCGTTTTCTTTCTTGGAAAACGTCTACAACAGGAGAGATAAACTCAGAATATGAGAAAAACAGGAGAATAAGAAAAACAATTGTTCCTATTATTGGGAATGTCCCTCCCTTTTTTAGATCCATGGATTTCTCCTAGATAGAAAAGTAGCAAATCCTATACAAGTCCAGTTGCACCCTTCCATTAGTTTTCCTTGGGTTCATCATGATGATCATGATGTGAGGCTTCAAAAGGAAGAACCTTTCTAGGTAAAATAAAACTTTCAATAGTTGAAAGACGTTGAGTTATATCTGTCTTGAGGTCGTTAATACGTTGGTTAGTACTATCAATCCTTTGATTCGTATTTCTAATCTCAGACTCCATGGAAGTAAGACGATTTTCAATTCCATTGAATCTAGTGTTTACTGTATCAAATTTTGAGTCCATTCGATTTAATAGCTGCTCAAATTTGGTATCCATATGTGCGAATTTATTATCCATTCGGCTCATTAGATAAATGAAAAATACCAAGACAAAGCCAGCTGTTGAAAATATAATCGTTAATGATTGAGTCCAATCCATTTTTTTCATCCTTTTCGTTTAAGCATATACCAAATGGATACCCACACCAATAGCACCACTATGATAGAAGTGAATACTTTGACAGCTTCTAGGTCCATACCACCAGTTTACTTCTTAGAGGTTTTGGAGGCAACCACAAGATGTTGAGACTATTTACTCATGCTGATACGATTTAGTTAAGGAGATGAACCCTATGACCTATTATGAAAAGCTTGCAAGCATTATCAGAATGGAGAATCCTCCACAAATCAACCCTTACATTCTGAATAACCATAATGGTGAACTGGTAAATAAGGTTCAGATAAATTTACTAGATGTGGGGATTTTCCCTGTAGAATTCATCCATGAGATTAACAAAAAGCTTCTAGACATCGATCATTCAATTAAATCCTATGACTTCATGATTCTTGATCGATTTGTATTCATAGGAAGACTAGAAGCTTTGTACAGGTATTACATGAAATCTGTAAGAGTTTCGGATGCGATGGTAGTCAAAAGTTTGTCGGAAAAGATTTCAGAGATTGACTCGGACCAAGTAACAGTGAAGGAAGGCCCGAATATTTACATTCTGGATAAACAACTCCATCCTGGACTTGTCAGTAATCTTATCATTCGTCGTGTGCTCCATGGATTTTTAAAGTTCAGACAGTTCCGAACAGAAGACGTTTTAGATTGCCTCGAACAAGCAGCCAGTTCGATCTAACTACAAGATATGGTATGTTCGAAAGGAAGAACTTTAGAACAGGATGTCGATGGTATCAGAAAATATCCTAATGATATCTAAATAGTGTTGCATAAGTATAGGGCGATATTGTAACGTGTTCTTAAGTAAGTATTATATGCTTTCAAACAAGGAGATGGTTATGCTTTTTGGATATGTAAGAACTTCAACAGATCAACAAAACAAAGGACTGCAGGTTGGATCCTTAAAAGCTTTGGGTGTAGATGATAGAAATATCTATACTGATCAGATGTCTGGATCAAAGAGAGAAAGACCTCAGCTGAATGAGCTTCTGGAACGACTCAGAGGTGGGGATACGCTTGTCATCTGGAAGTTTGATCGCTTGGCCAGGTCGATGAAAGACCTCTTAGAGATCACTGATAAACTCCATGAGAAAGGTGTTCAGTTCAAATCGATCACTGAGGATATCGATACCAACTCTGCGATGGGAAAGTTTACTTTTCATCTGCTTGGAGCTCTGGGGCAGTTCGAAAGAGAGTTGATTAAGGAAAGAATCAATGCTGGCATCGCTAATGCTAGAGCTAAGGGCAAACATATGGGACGTCCCAGAACACTGACTGATGAACAAGTAAAGGTTGCTCAGGATATGAGAAAGGGTGGCAAAGGTGTGATGGAGATTGCAAGGGTATTAGGATGTTCAAGGCATGCAATTTATCGCGTCCTTTAGTAAGTTTATTGGGGGATTTAACATTTAGGTGTTTATGGATTTGTTTGTATCGGGGTTTCCTTTAGATTTAGATGAAGCAAAGTTGATCAAGCTTTTTGAGATCTACGGAATCATTGTCAAGTCAGCAAAGATCATCAAGGATCACTCTACAGGCTTTTCAAAGGGTTTTGGTATTGTGACTATTGAGGACAAAGAAGCAGGAGAGCGGGCGATAAGTAAGCTCGACGGAGAGTCTATTGAAGGATCAAAGCTCACTGTAAAAGAAGCGAGTCTACTACAGTTTTTTTATAAATAACCATAGAGTTCAGTATGAGTATAGATCTATAGATTAGGGTACCATTTCTTGGCTAGGGCAAAGAAGGGGGGTGCCCCTATATAAGCATGCTTAAATATTGACTATCAAGTGGTTATACGCGCACTTAGAAAAATTACTTTTCGCTGTCTTGTTTAAATACGATAAGGAGAGGTAAACTGTTTGCCAGTAAACCTAACCTCAAGGAGGCTTGCTATGATCCGTCAAATATGCAACTCAACGACAAAAACGCCGTATTTCTCAAGCTTTGTGGAAAGACCAATCCAAAAGATCGGTTTTCCTTGCTTTTCTAATAGGCTTTGGAGAAACCATTACTCAATGGGAGCAAGGTCTTTTAGCTCAAGGGCTCAATCGCAAGAATGGACGAAATCAGGAGCTATTTTTCAGGCAACTTTTCCACATAGACTCGCTTCTTCTCGAAGCTTTTCTACGTCTCGTGACAAAGAGTCCGCACATCTCTTAAGCCCTAAAATTGACATTGTTTTTAAGGATTTTTTTGGTGATACAGGAAGCAAGGAAATTTTAGAAAGCTTTATTAACTTATTTTTGGATCTTCATGGAAATGACGAAATAGAAATTGAAGAATTTTTAGACCCTAGAAAAATGCGTATTGAACTGGGAAAGCCAACAACTTTTGTCGATCTTTCTGTTAAGACAAAGAGTGGCGAAAGATATATCATCGAGATGCAGACCTATAACCATGAAGGTTTCGATAAAAGGCTCCTTTACTATCTTGGGAAAGACTATACCGAACAACTCGCCTATGAAATGGAAAAGTTCAAGGAAGAGAAGAAAGAAAGAACGAAAAAACATCAAATTTCTTGGCACACTCTGCCAAAAGTTCATGTGATTGCTATTACAAGTTATGGGATCTTAAAGTCTGATGACATTGTTGAAACATTTCGATTCCAGCCACAAAAATCTGAAAGGAATGGACATTTGCTTGATCAATGGAGGGCGACAATTATTGATCTTACTAATTTTACTACGAGATCTTTTGAAAAACTCCAATCCGATGAAGACTACTGGCTTTTTTTGATGAAGAATGCTGATAAATTAAGTAGTCAGCAGGTAGAAGTAATGAAAAAACAAAAACCTTTCCTGCAGAGAGCTTTAGAACGTCTTGAGACAATCTCTTCTGACCCTGAAAAGAAAAAAGAATACGAGAAAAGCATCAATGCAATCCGAGACTGGGATGCTGTCTTAGAGTATGCAGACAAAACAGGTCGAGAGGAAGGCCGAGAAGAGGGTAGGATTGAAGGGAAAGCAGAAGGCGAACGAAGAAAATCTCTAGAGATTGCTGAAAAGCTTTTTAAAAGGCGTCTTTCCATAGAAGAAATTATGGAAGACACAGGGCTGGATCGTGAAGAACTTGAAGAGCTACAAAAAAAGTTGCCTTAGATTGGATGCTGCTTAAGTTATTCTTTGTGCCTGTTAATCCATGTTTTTCACAACAAGGGGAAGCACCCCCTATATAAGCATACTTAAATATTTACCATCAATTTGACTCACGCACAGTTGTAAAAAAAAAGGAGTTTTTATTTTCTTTCGCTTTCCTTGACCAATTTTGCCATTTTTCTTCCAGCTTTAAATCTTGCTACAGTTTTTTCTGGAATGACAATGTCTATGGAGGCTTTTTTTGGATTTCGACCAATCTTCTGTTTCCTTTTGACAACATCGAACACGCCAAATTCCCGAAACTCAAGGCGATTCCCTTCAACCAAACTTTCCATAACACCATCTAAGAATCCTTTGATGATCATTTTGACCTCGTTTGGATGTATGCCAACTTTCATTGATATTTTATGTATGATTTCTTTTTTTGTGATAGTATTCATTATATGTCCTTATATGAAAGTTCTTACTACAAATAGGTTACCACATTTTAGGATTTCCTTGGCTGATAATTTATTCAGATAACATAATCTGATTGTTTTTTTACAAGAGACTCTCTTGCGATCAGAAAATTTAGATTGATCTCTCTTAACGAGATCTTCCACATTTCCCACAAATAGACGTCCAATCCTCATTTAATTTTCTACAATGGTGACACTCCCAACGGCTAGGTGCAGGTTTTTGAATTACTTCATATGTAGCCGATGCACCAAAACAAACAGAAAATCCAGCAATCAAAGAGTAAACACAAATTATCCCAACGGACAAAGGTAAAATTTTCATTTAAAACCTCTTAACAAACGTTCATAGTATAAACTTTTTCACAAAAAATTTTATATCTCATAACAAAAAATTTATATCAACTAATTCCAATAATCTAGTAGCCTTAATGGCATTATGAAAAGAGAGGTTTTTATGGATCTATTTGTAGGGGGATTCCCATTAGATTTAGATGAACTAGGTCTGATTAATTTTTTTGAAATCTATGGGATATCGGTGAAATCAGCAAAAATTATCAAGGATAAATCTACAGGATTTTCAAAAGGATTTGGATTTGTCACGGTTAAAAATAAGGAGGAGTCCCAACTGGCTATTGAAAAGTTAGATGGGAAGTTTTTTGAACGGATGAAAATTTCTGTTAAAGAAGCAAAACCCCTTACTAAGGAATTCAAACAGAAAAATAATTATTTTCTTACAAAGAAATGGAGGGAGAAAATTGAAAATGAAGGAGATTTATAAGGTCTCTAAAAAGGAGCATCATAATTTATTTAACACTAATGATCAATGAGTTAAAGTCATTTTCATCTAGAATAAAACTTAATCATTTTTCTTTAATCCTTCTGCTGATTACAATTTGGGTCATTAGAGGTTAGGAGGTAGGAATGAACAAATTTATTTTTATAATTTTTTCCGTCAATTTTTTTATTGGAGCAAATTTGCATGCAGAGGAAATAGTAACAACTAATTTTTCTGCTAATGTAGAAGAGTATGATTTGTATGAAAATTCACCTAGACAGGCTTTTTCTCAGCCTTTTATAGATATCGCTAAAGCATGTACCTCTGCTGTTGTTTTCATCCGTGCTGAAGGTGGAGAGCCTGAGGGAAGCCCCCCTTTTGATTTCTTTAATGATGATTTTTTTAATCACTTTTTTGGGGGACCTAGAATCCGTCCTTTTCAACCACAGGTCAGTCAGGGCTCTGGGTTCCTTATTTCTGAGGAGGGACATATTATGACTAACCTACATGTCGTAAAAGGAGCCAAAAACCTTACAGTAAAGTTGCAGGATGAAACGGATCGGCAGTTCACAGCAACATATGTTGGAGGGGATTCCTATACCGACATTGCCATTCTCAAGATCGAAAATTCTCCTGGGGAGAAGTTCTCCTTTTTAGAGCTGGGGAATTCTGATGCTTTAGAAGTAGGAGAGTGGGTCATTGCTATTGGTAGCCCTTTCTCGTTAGAGGCGAGTATATCTACCGGAATTATAAGTGCAAAAGGGAGACAAGGCCTTCAGATTACTGACTATGAAGACTTCATTCAAACAGACGCTGCTATCAATCCTGGAAATTCAGGAGGCCCACTTATTGATCTTAATAAAAAAGTAGTGGGAATGAATACAGCTATCTTTTCTCAGTCGGGAGGAAATATGGGAATTGGTTTTGCAATTCCAAGTAATATTTTAATAAATACAAAAGAGCAGATTATTGAAAATGGCTTTATCACCCGTGGATTCTTAGGTGTATCTATGCAGCCTATTGATAAAGATCTTGCTGAAGCCTTTGAGACAAACACAACTCAGGGAGCACTTATTGTCGATGTCGTTGAAGGATCTCCTGCTGAAAAGGGAGGCCTTAGACAGGGGGATATCATCATGAAGATAAATGAATCCCTTGTTAAAAACCCGGGGCAATTGCGTAAGGAAATTCTTCTTCTTTCTCCAGGGACTAAGGTGAACCTAACGATCAATCGCAATGGAAAAATTATGAAGATAAAGGTCACTTTGGGAACTTTTGGAACCAATAATCTCGTCTCTAGTGCAACTATTTCAAAGCAATTTGGGCTCACCATTGACAATCTTACACAGCAAAACATGCAACAATATAAACTTAATCAAGATGATAAAGGGGTGGTGGTTATTAAGGTGGAATTGGGAACTCCCGCAGAACGAGGCGGAATTAAGCCAGGGTTTCTTGTGATGGCTGTGAATCACCAAAGAGTCTCTAACGTCATGGAGTTTAATTCAGCTTTAGAAAATGTAACATCTGGTGATAGAGTGCTATTGCTTATTCGCCAAGGTCCATTGATGAAGTTTTATACCCTAAAAGCGGAGTAGATTTGTATTGAATAACAATGAAACTTTTACAAGGAGTAAATTATGAATTCTTTAAATGTAGTTTCAAACAGAAGCCAGGTTGCTAGCTTCCAAAACGTTAATAGCCTAAGAGAATTAGAAGAGGTTTCTTTAAGTTCTCCGGTTTCTTCTCATTCATCTGACGATGCTTGGATATCAGTTGAAGCCAATGCAAATGTTGAACAAGAGGAGCCAAGATTAGATCAAGAGTCTATGATTCGTTCTTTGATGGCTTCTGTTCAAGAATTAAATGAAAAAAGCGTAGTTCAAGATAGAAAATACACGGAACTTAAGGAATCACACTCTGAATTTCAGGGGAGAGTTGAAGTTTTAATTACCGAGAATAAAACTCTGCGTGCTGAGAATCAAGCATTCCTGAAAGAAAGAGACCAAGCTAAAACTGATTCGAAGCGAGCACTTGGGGTGGCTCAGGTAGCTGTCCAGGATCGCAGAGAACAAGCTGTAAGGGTAGGGGTTCTGGAGGAAGAAAATGAGAGCCTTAGATTAGAAAATGGGAATATTCAAGTAGAAAATGTAGCTCTTCAAGAAGAAGTTGATAGGCTTCTTAATGAGGCTAATAGAACGAATGGGTTTTTCTTTGGTGCCTGTGAACACTTAAAAAGGTCGTATAAAAACCCTGTAGAAGGAGCATTGAAAGGATATATAGCATTGGCTGTCGTAGGAGCAGCTGGGCCAATCGTACCTGAGATTGGCCTCGCTGGTGCTGGTGTATATGGAATAGCAAATATTGCATCTGCATCGATTAAACCAATAGAATATGCTTTTAATGCATTGAGGTTCTAATGATTCAGCCATCAAATAAAATCCCAGAAGTAAACTGGTCATGTTCGATTTGTTTAAATTTCATGGATGGATATGAAGAGACAAATGGGTCTGTATGCATCTCTAAGAGGTGCATGCATATTTTTCATAGGTCATGTATAGAACAATCAATTATGCAAAAAAGAAGTTGTCCTCTATGCAGAGATCAGATAGGGATGGTTTTTCTTGTAGATAATCCAGAGTATGAAGGGCAATGTCGAGCTTGGAATGCTGATCAAGAAGGGTATACACTAGAAGCAGCGTTTCAAAGAAAGTATAATTCTACTCCTGAGTTGATAGGACAAGTGGCGGAGGACATTTTAAGGCCAGAAGCATTACATGGTGTTAGGAGGAGTTCAGAAATTTCCCCCGAAGACAGTTCAAATTATTATTACGAGTGCGTGGGGAATAATTATCCTCCAGAGGAAATTGAAACCGCACTAAGTCCGGTTTTAGATAGAATTAGAGATTCATTTGCCGGAATACGTGCTAGCAATGCTGCAATGCGTATAGCCAAT
>Ga0129327_10000183_pt1 | contig 37426 bp, 33 predicted proteins | sample CPBDNA_6_FD_111799 | JGI IMG/M metagenome (GOLD analysis project Ga0129327, IMG submission 111799) | Freshwater to marine salinity gradient microbial communities from Chesapeake Bay, USA - CPBay_Spr_31_0.8_DNA | ecosystem: Environmental > Aquatic > Marine > Coastal | place: USA: Chesapeake Bay... | reverse complement strand
GCTAACCCACTTTGTACCACATCACCTAGTTTATATTGCTTATTGTCTGCCCGTTTGTCCTTAAATCCGTCAAATTTATCTTTTGTGAACTTAAAAAGGGTATCTATCGCTAAGTTTTTCATGCCGCTAATTTACGATTTTGCCCTTTTTCTGCCAAACCTAGAATAGCTGCTTATATATACAATGCCGCACTAGATGAGGCATTGCCAGAAATGAGCGAAATGGGTTTGCCCCCTTCCGAAATCATTTTACCAGAAATATTAAAACCAGCAGGCTATCATAATGTCCATATAGGCAAATGGCATTTGGGAGGGGCGGATAAATTTCAACCGAAGAATCAAGGTTTTGATGAAAGCCTATGGTTGGAAACAGGTGGCTTGTTTTTACCAGAAGATGACCCGAATGTGGTGAATGCCAAATTAGATTTTGACCCCATAGATAAATTTTTGTGGGGAAATTTGTCTTATGCCGTTCAGCATAACGATAGTGGTCGTTTTAAACCTGATGGACACATGACCGATTATTTTACCAATGAAGCGGTCAAAGTTATTGAAAAAAATAAAAATCAACCTTTCTTTTTATACCTAGCTTATTGGGCAGTTCATACGCCTTTGCAAGCTTTGAAATCAGATTATGATGCGCTTTCTTATATCGACGACCACACAGAAAGAGTACAAGCGGCTATGGTGAAATCGGTGGATAGAGGGGTCGGTAAAATCCGTCAAGCATTAAAAGATAATGGCATTGATGACAACACCATTATTATTTTTACTTGTGATAATGGGGCACCGAATTATGTAGGCTTACCCAATGGCAATAAGCCCTATCGAGGGTGGAAATTAACGCTTTTTGAAGGGGGTATTCATGTTCCTTTTATTGTCAATTATCCAGATAGTATTCCTGCTGGACAAGTTTATGACGGACGAGTTTCAAATATGGATATTTTCTCAACTGCCGCCAATTTAGCTGGAGCTACTTTACCTACCGACCGCAAATTGGACGGAACAAACATGTTACCTTATTTAACAGGTGCAAAACTAGGCAGCCCAGAACGTCCTTTGTTTACAAAGAATGGTACTTTTTCTCAAGTTATTCAAGACGATTGGAAATTACTCTGGGACCAACAGCAAAAAAAGAAATGGCTTTTTGATTTAAAAAATGACCCAACAGAGCAAAATAATTTAATTGACCAAAACACTACTAAAAACAAAGAATTATCGAATTTACTAACTGCCTTTTTAGCCGAACAAGCCGACCCACTTTGGGAAGGGGCCGTGAATTCTCCTGTTCACATTGATAAGCATATTAATGAGTCGAAAACGAAGGATGATGAGTTTGCTTATTGGCAGAATTGAAGAGAGATGGTTTGATGGTTAAGGTTCGTGATGCAAACCATCAGACAACCAAGCCATCAGACCTTCACTCTAATGATAAATTGAAATTTTAAAAATGGTTTGATGGTTATACATGACGTTGACCATCTAGCCATCAAACAATCAAACCATCATTTCTATGCATTTAACAAATCAAGTATTAGCCCCCAAAGAAAACTTCGTAGATTTCATCAAAAACTACCCTTCACAAACACCATTAGTGATGGTGAATATTTTAAAATTTAAAGACCAGACAGAAGATGGTAGAACAGGCGAAGAAGCCTATAATACTTACTCCAAACACGTTACCCCACTTTTAGAAAAAGTAGGAGGTAAAACCATTTGGGCAGGTAATACAAAAAAAACGGTTATCGGAGATTACGACAATCAACCTGACCGATTTTTAGTGGTGTATTATCCATCCAAAGAAGCCTTTATTGAAATGTCTACATCAGAAGAATATGCGGCTATTGGGCATCATCGGCATTTGTCTTTGGAGTATGGGGGATTGATTGCTACGGAGACGTTGGGTGGTGGGTAGATTGCTTGATTGTCTGATGGTTAGATTGTTCTGTCAACGTCTGGTAAACAATCTAACCGTCAAGCCATCTAACAATGAATTTCATATAAGAATGACCAAAAACATTCTACAACAAATATTAATCAGAGCCATAATTGTTTCGCCAATTATTGCCGCCTTATCTTTGACACCCTTTGCTATTGTTTATTCCTTAGCTATTGGAATGTTTTTGGTTTTATGGATAATGCTCACCCTTGGGACGCTTTTTTGGTGGGGCGTTCAAACCTTGCTTTTTTCCTATTTTAAAAGAAAAAAAAAGGCAAATTGGCAATATGGTATTGTTTTAACGATTATCATTCTTGTGTTTGTCTTTCTGACAAAAGATTCGGCTGGTAAAGTAGCCACTTCTTTGGATAGTTATACAGTTGCTATTGCTTTTTTATTGCGATTTACGATTGTGTCAGGGATAAATATTATCATTTACCTCTTATTGGATTTGATTTTTACGAGAGCAGAGGGCATTCAATTAGTCAAAGAGAATGCAGCATTAACGTATCAAAATTTAGAAACAGCTTATAAATTATTAAAGGAACAAATCAATCCGCATTTTTTATTTAATGCTTTGAATATTTCCAAGTCATTGATTAAAACACAACCGAAGAATGCCGAAAAATATATTCTCCACTTATCTGAATTTTTAAGAAAGACTTTTAAGAACGAACATAAATCCATTACCCTTCAAGAGGAACTAGACCATTGTTTGCAATTTGTGGAATTGCAAAAGGTAAGATTTAAAAATACCATTCAAATTGATTTACAAATAGCCGATAAATATCGTCAAAAACGCTTACCTTTTTTTGCCTTAGTTACCTTGGTGGAAAATGCGATAAAACATAATGCCTTTAATGAAGCAACACCCTTAAAAATTGCGCTGTGGATAGAGGAGGATTATTTGCTAGTAAAAAATAATATACGTGCTAAAAAAGGAGTGATTTCTACTAAAACTGGTTTAAATAATTTGAATCAGAGAAGTCTTTTAGTTGCCAATTGCCCCATTGATATTGAGCAGAACGAGCATTTTTTTAAAGTGAAAATTAAATTGATTTGATTGATGGACTAAAGTTAATCCAACTATGAAAGTATTAATTATTGAAGATGAGCAAATAACTGCCGATGATTTAGCATCATGCATTAAAGAAGTGCGACCAAATTTTTCGATTGTAAAACAACTCCCTTCCGTTAATACTGCTATTACTTTTCTAAATAAAAACCCTACTATAGACTTAATATTCTCTGACATTCAACTAACCGACGGATTAAGTTTTGAAATTTTTAAAGCAGTAGAGGTGAATGTTCCTGTCATTTTTTGCACAGCTTATGATGAATACGCTTTAAATGCTTTTGAAGCGAATGGGATTGCTTACTTATTGAAACCATTTTCTGAGGAGACTATTGAAAAGGTTATTGAAAAATATGAAAAATTAACCCAGTTCAAAAGCAATAAATTATCAAAGCTCCTTCAAGTAATGGAGCAAACAAGTCAACCAAAACCGAATACCTCAATTTTGGTCTATCAAGGTGAAAAAATCATTCCCCTACCTATAAAAGATATAGCATTACTGAATCACCGAGCTGGAAAAGTGGAGTTAATTACTTTTAACAAACAACATTTTACCGCCATTGAATCTCTAGACTATTTTGATAAATTGAACCTACCGTATTTATTTCGAGCTAATCGGCAATGTCTAGTAAATAGAAAGGCGATTAAAAATGCAGAGAAATATTTTAACCGAAAATTGGTCTTGAATCTAAATATTCCTTTTGAAGAACAAATTATTATCAGTAAAGAAAAAACGCCGTTGTTTTTGAATTGGCTGGTGAAAATCTAAACCTTTCTGCACTTTTTTGTCCGTTCCATTTCTAAATTTGTCCGTTTCAACGCTACGTCCTCCTTATTTCGAATGGAAGTACTCTTTTTTTGTTTTTTTTTATTAAAAACAAAGAAATATGAAATCACCAAATTGGTATTCCCTACTTTTTATTTTTAGTCTGTTGGTATTAATTACAGCTTGTAAAGACGATGAGGATGTCACGCCAACTCCTGACCCAGAAGTCCCCGTCACACCAATGGAACCTGCTGAACCAACAGTATCTATCCCGAATTTTGTAGCTTACAATTCTGGTATGAACCCTATTTTAGCCGAAGGTATTGAATTTGATTATGCTAAAGAATCCTTTATTATTTCCTCTGCTGCGGGAGCAGGGATAAATTTGGTAGCTTTAGATGGTTCGCTTTCCAATTTAGTTGCACCAACTGTTTTTGCTGGAAATGGCATATTTGGCTTACAAACGGATAGAATCAATGACCGTTTATTGGCTGTATCGGCTAATTTGCAAAATCCAGCAATTGCTAACCTTTTTATCTTCAATTTGACAGATGGAAGTATGTTGCATAATGTCGATTTATCTACCCTTAGTCCAGGCTTAAATTTTGTAAACGATGTAGCAGTTGATTTGGAAGGCAATGCCTATGTGTCTAATTCCGACCAAGGCATTATTTTTAAAGTGGATATGGAAGGAAATGCCTCTATTTTCTTTAACGATGCTAGTTTCGCACCTGCTGACCCAAGCATGGAAACAGGATTTAATGGCATCGAATACCACAGAGATGGCTATTTAATTATTAGTCATTATGCTACTAATAAAATTTATAAACTAGATATTGCTAATCCAACGGCAATGACTGAAGTCAATATCCCAGAAGGATTTATTAGAGGAGGTGATGGCATTTATTTACACGACACAGAACTAATTGTGGTCAATAATGCAGGAATTCCTTTTGTGTCTAAATTTGAGTCGAGTGATAGTTGGTCTTCTGCAATGGTCATTGGAGATACTTATCCTACTGGCGATATTTTCCCTACAGCAGTCATTAGAGTGAATGATGCCTTTATGGTAAATAATTCCTATTTTAATTATCCAGCCTACAATAATTTACCGACCAATTATTTAATTTCAAAAGCGAATTTTGATAGTTCTAAAAGATATGCGGGTTCGGCAACCGAAATTCCAAGAGTGAATACACCAATTGTACCTTTTGGCTATGGGGATAGTTATCCTGCCCCTTTTTATACAGATTGCACGTCACCAATTGCTGAAGGTATTCCAGATTTGCAAGGTGAATGGAAGGAACAAACCGTAACGATTGACGGCACGGAATTTCAAGCATCTGGGGAATATTCTGAAAGAATAGAACAATGTGGCAATCGGATTTTAGTGGCAAGTACAGGTTTATTACATGAATTTTTTATGACCGATAATACCATGTTTAATGGAGCAAATGACGTAAATTCGATGGGGCAACCTGTTCATGCTACGGGTAGGTTTGAAGGTAATAGCTTGGTATTAACAGGTGTGTTTCCTCCTCAAGCAGAGATTATGTTACCCGATGTAACAAGGGAATTAATTCAAGATGATAGTGGGGTAGAAGTATTGAAATTCTTTAATCCTTTATTGGGGGCGACTAAGTATTTGGTGAAAGCGTAAAATACTTGCAGATGACAGTTCATCTTTGACTTCTATTGCCTATATAATGGTCAGAAGTTGCTAAATAGAATATTAATACACAATAGATTTTCAAACCTATTGTGTATTTTTTTTGTAATAAATTTGGAAAATAGGTTTTAAAACCTAATTTTGTGATAAATACATTTTCAATCAAGAATTTATAATGAAAGACCTTCAATCACAAACATTAACTAAACTAGGCAATCCCGAATGGACACCCAATTGGACCATAGGCAGACCAGGACCCTATATGGAAATTACGGAATTAGCCAACAGAACCGTCTGGTTATGCCAAGAACCTATTTCCTATGAGCAAGGGCAAGCCATACCCTTACCAAAAGGATTTGCCATTACAGGCATTGGGGAAGCTGCCCATGACGCTGCTTTTTTTCCACGTTCACCAGATGCTACCGAGGATGGTCCTTTGGAGACTATGAAAGTGGGGAAATATACTTTTTCTAAAGTAGCCAAGCCAGGCAAACCAGAAGCTGGTTTTAAGGATGTCCTTGTTTTACCTGTCTATAAATACCATAAAGTACTGTTTAAAGCAGGTCGAACGATAGAGGTTTTAACAATGGAAGATGGTAAAGATTATGTGCCTAATGTGTATGGTATGAAAGCCATGTTTGGTAAAACGCCTGAAGAACGAATTTTACCAGCAGGCTGGTCTATTAGGATAATTATCTTAACAAAAGATTTAATTCTAGAAATACCGAACCCAGCTAGGGTTTGTTTTTTTAAAACTGGAAGTGGATTCCATGGACCAGTATCTTATCTTTATAAATGAGACCGTCTTCGACTGTGAGAAGTGAGACCGCTGCGCTGTCAGACCGTCCTTTCAGGACTGTCAGAGGTTGGACCGTCTGACTTCTGACAACGAAGTGGTCTAAAAAAACAAAAAATATGCAAACTAAAATCACTAAACTCTTTAATATCGAACATCCTATCATGCAAGGTGGGATGCATTATGTAGGCTTAGCAGAACTAGCTGCTGCTGTTTCCAACGCTGGCGGACTAGGTACTATCACAGGCTTGACCCAAAGAACGCCTGCGGACTTGGCAAACGAAATTGCTAGATGTAAGGATATGACCGATAAACCCTTTGCGGTCAATCTTACTTTTTTACCAAGTCTTAAACAACCTGATTATCCAGGCTATGTCAAAGCAATCATTGAAGGAGGGGTAACCGTAGTAGAAACTGCTGGGCGTAATCCAGTCTCTGTCTTACCTTATTTAAAGGATGCAGGCATCAAAGTGATTCACAAATGTACGTCGGTTAGACATGCTTTGAAAGCACAAGCGATTGGATGTGATGCTGTCTCGGTAGATGGTTTTGAATGTGGAGGACACCCTGGAGAGGACGATATTCCAAATATGATTTTATTGCCTCGTGCCGCAGATGAATTGGAGATTCCATTTTTAGCCTCAGGTGGCATGGCAGATGCTCGTTCTTTGGTCGCTGCGATTGCTATGGGGGCAGAAGGAATGAATATGGGCACCCGTTTTATGGCAACCAAAGAAGCACCAATTCACGATAATGTAAAACAAGCCATTTTAAATGCAACGGAATTGGATACTCGCTTGATTATGCGTCCTTTGAGAAATACAGAACGAGTATTGACTAATCCTGCCGTAGAACGGCTATTGGCAAAAGAAAAAGCTTTAGGCAAAGACATCAAATTTGAAGACATTATTGAAGAAGTGGCAGGTGTCTATCCAAAAGTCATGCAAAATGGGGACATGGATTCGGGGGCTTGGTCTTGTGGAATGGTAGCAGGCTTGATTGATGATATTCCGACTTGCAAAGGATTAATTGACCGTATTATGAAAGAAGCTAATGAGATTATTCAAGAACGTTTGGCTGGATTATTAGCATAGGAGTCAGGTGCGAGGAGTCAGGAGTCAGGAATCAAAAGCACCTAACTTCTGACCTCTGACACTAGATTCCTGACACCTAAAAAACAATTATGAAAAATAGAGTAACCATTAACATCGTCAATCACATCGCCGATGTACGATTAAATCGTCCTGAAAAAATGAATGCTTTGGATGAAGCGATGTTTCTAGCCATCATAGAAGCAGGAGAATCGATTCGGAAAAACCCAAGCGTCCGATGTGTCGTGTTATCGGGTGAAGGCAAAGCTTTTTGCGCAGGAATGGATACGGCTAATTTTAGTCCATCTAACAAAGGGGGCATTTTCGATGAACCAATTCCAAGTCGTACACATGGGATAGCTAATATTTTCCAAAAAGTCGCTTGGATTTGGAGAGAATTACCAGTTCCTGTTATCGCAGCAGTTCATGGATTTGCTATTGGAGGTGGATTAAATATTATGTCAGGAGCGGATATAAAATTTGTTACGCCAGACACTAAGTTGTCGATAATGGAATTGCGCTGGGGATTGATTCCTGACATGGCAGGGTCCCAATTATGGCGACATACGGTAAGGGATGATATTATTAGAGAATTAACTTATACCCATAGCATTTTTTCTGGGGAAGATGCCGTTCGGTATGGCTTTGCTACACATGTTTCCCAAACCCCTTATGACGATGCTATGAAGTTAGCGGAAGAAATAGCGGCCAAAAATCCAACAGCTATCGTCAAGGCAAAAAAGGTGTGTAATGAAGCTAATTATTTGAGCGCAGAAGAAGGCTTATTATTAGAATCCATAGAACAAGAGGCTATCAAAGGCACTAAAAACCAAATAGAAGCAGTTATGGCAGCGATGCAAAAAAGACGGGCCAATTTTGAGGATTATAGATAAATCAGGAGTCAGGAGAGAGGAGCCAAGTGTCAGGAAGACAAAACTGACTTGTTTCTTCTTATCCCAAAATACCATAAAATTATTTTTTAAACTAGGAGCAGCATCAGGAATAAATAGGGTCAGTAAATTCTGCCCCCTCTCACCTGACTCCTCACACTTATAAAAATGAAAGAAGCAGTAATAGTTTCCACCGCTCGAACACCAATAGGGAAAGCCTATAAAGGTGCATTTAACAATACCAATTCACCAACCTTAGCTGGCTTTGCGGTTAGTGAAGCGGTCAAACGTGCAAAAATCGACCCTGCCGAAGTGGACGATTTAATTATGGGATGTGCCTTAACACAAGGTTCTTCTTCGCCAAATATTGGACGATTGGCAGCCCTCGCAGGAGGACTTCCTGTGACGGTTAGTGGAATGACGATTGACCGTCAATGTTCTTCTGGAATGATGGCAATTGCTACCGCAGCAAAACAAATCATTACGGATGGAATGCAAGTGACTATTGGAGGCGGTTTGGATTCTATTAGCATCGTTCAAAATGAACACATGAATACTCATCGAATGGTTGATAAAGCCTTAGTTGCTATACATCCTGCGAGCTATATGCCCATGCTTCAAACCGCAGAAATAGTTGCCAAGCGGTATGGCATCAGTCGGGAAAGACAAGATGAATATGGTTATCAAAGTCAAATGCGAACAGCTGCTGGACAAGCCGCTGGAAAGTTTGATGATGAAATTATTCCAATAACAGTAACAAAAGGAATCTTCAACAAAGAGACCAAAGCAGTTACTTTCGAAGAGGTCACTATATCTAAAGACGAAGGCAATCGCCCTTCTACGACTTCAGAAGGATTAGCCAATTTAAGATTGGTTAATGAAGGTGGAACCATTACCGCAGGAAATGCCAGTCAACTCTCAGATGGTGCCTCTGCTTGTGTGTTGATGGATTCTAAATTAGCAGAGCAAAGAGGAATCGACCCATTAGGAGCTTATCGAGGAATCGCTGTTGCAGGCTGTGAACCTGATGAAATGGGCATCGGTCCAGTCTTCGCTATTCCAAAATTATTAAAAGCGCATGGCTTAAAAATGGAAGACATTGGGTTATGGGAATTGAATGAAGCTTTTGCGGTACAAGTTCTTTATTGTCAAGATAAATTAGGTATTCCAAATGAACTAATGAACGTAAATGGTGGTGCTATTTCAATTGGTCATCCTTATGGTATGACTGGTTCAAGAATGGTAGGTCATGCTTTGATAGAAGGTAAAAGACGAGGCGCAAAATATGTGGTTTGTACGATGTGTGTAGGTGGAGGAATGGGTGCTGCTGGATTATTTGAAGTTTATTAGGAAAAGGAAATTGTTAGATGGTTTGATGGCTTGATTGTTAACGGGATGTGCTCAAAAATCAAATCATCAAATTATCAAGTCATTAAACAATCAATTATGGATTCACTAAATATTATAAAAAAAGAAGGATACGCAATTGTCCAATTAAATCGGGGAAAGGTCAATGCCATTAATTTCCAAATGGTGCAAGAATTAAACAAGACTTTTCAATCTTTTAAAGAAGCCGAGTCTGTCAAAGGCGTAATCCTAACGGGACAACCTCATTTTTTTACCGCAGGGTTGGACGTGATAGAATTGTATGGATATGACAAAGCGACCATCAAAAAATTTATGGTGGCGTTTGGCGAACTGTATCTATCTTTAGCCAAATTTCCTAAACCTTTAATAGCGGCTATTACAGGTCATGCGCCAGCGGGCGGTGCCGTTTTTGCCATTACGTGCGATTATCGGGTCATGACAGATGGAGATAAATACACGATTGGATTGAATGAAATTTTGGTCAATATTGGTTTATCCGAAGACATCATCAATGGCTATATCTTTTGGCTTGGTAAAGGAAGGGCTACTCAGTATTTATTAAAAGGAACATTGATGAATGCGAAGGAGGCACAGGAAGTTGGATTTGTAGATGAAGTCTGTTCTATGGGCGAGGTATTGGATAAAGCCGAGCAGCAGATGGAGCGCTATTTACAAGCGGACTCACAAATTTTTCAGAGCATCAAATCCAAAGCTCGTAAATCTTGGTTGAGCCAATTGGGCAATAATGCGGAGGCAGAACTTAAAGAAAATTTAGCAATTTGGTGGAAACCAGAAGTGCGTACCCGAATGAAGGGTTTTGTGGATAGGTTAACTAAAAAGTAATCGTCCAATAACCAATTATCACCTTCAAACCAACAATAAAATATTGAAAAATAAAATACAACTCCAACAACAATTCATTCAAACCAACGGTGTCCGCTATTTCCTCAAAACAGCAGGAAATAAAACCGCACCATTAATCCTATTTCTGCACGGTTTCCCAGATTCGTGGTATTCCTGGAGGCATCAATTGACCGCAATGGCGGAGGCTGGCTACTATGCAGTTGCCCCCGATATGCTCGGCTGTGGAGCAACCGATGCCCCAATGGAAATAGAGCGTTACAGTCAAGACGAAATGGCAAAGGATATAGCTGGATTGATAACTGCTTTAGGGCATGAACAAGCCATTATTGTAGGGCATGATTTAGGGGCATCTTTGACTTGGCAAATTTGTTTGCTCTACCCAGAAAAAGTAAAAGCAGTCGTTGCATTATCCATTCCTTATGGAGGGCGAGCATTAGCCAAACCCATTCCGCACATGAAAAAAGTGTTTGGTGATAAATTCTTTTATATCCTCTATTTCCAAGAACCTGGGGTGGCGGAAGAGGAATTTGATGCCAATGTTAGAGAGACTTTATTGCGAATTTACTTCTCTTTAAGTGCGGCAGGGGGCAAAATGGCAACTCAATTTGTCGCCAGCGATAATCCGACAACTGCGGAGAAGTATTTAGATACCACTATTTTACCAGCATCTTTACCCGATTGGTTAATTGAAGCAGACTTAGCTTATTATGTCAGCCGATATGAAAAAGAAGGCTTTCGAGGTATCGTTAATTGGTATCGCTGTTTGGATATTTATTGGGAACGAACCGAACATTTGGTAGGTAAAAAAATAACCCAACCAACCTATTTTATTGCGGGCAAACAAGACCCTATTACTCACATGGTCAGAAAAGCCATTAAACGTTTACCGGAAGTAGTAGAAGACTTACGAGGCGTTGAATTCATTGACGAATGTGGTCATTGGATTTCTTGTGAACAGACGGAGTTGTTGAATGAAAAGATATTAAAATTTGTCGGTAGCTTAGACCTCTGGTCTGAGTAGATATAATGTTTTAATTAGTGCTGCTCAGACCAGAGGTCTAAGCTACTTAAATGCAAAAAATGATAAAAGAAAAATTCAACTTAACTGGAAAAGTCGCCATCATCACAGGCGCATCAAAAGGCATCGGCGCAGCAATGGCAAGAGGCATGGCAGAGTTTGGCGCAACCGTCGTAATCAGTAGCCGAAAACAAGCTGCTGTGGATGCGGTAGCCGAACAATTTCAATCCGAAGGATTAGCTGCCATAGGCATCGAATGTCATGTTGCCAATGCGGAACATCGGGAAAACTTAATCGAAAAAGTGATGGCGAAATATGGGCGGATTGACATCTTAATTAACAATGCAGGAACCAACCCTTATTTTGGACCAATCCATAAAATGCCCGAAAATTTATACCTAAAAACAATGGATGTCAATATCAATTCCGCCATGGCATTGAGCAATTTGGTTTATCCGATTATGAAGGAACAGGGTAGTGGTAGCATTATGCATGTCAGTTCGATTAGCGGCTTGCATGCCTCTAAAATGATGGCAGCTTATGATATTAGCAAACATGCTTTGATTGCATTGGGTAAAAACCAAGCAATAGAGTGGGGGAAGTATAATATTCGAGTGAATACGATTTGCCCAGGTTATGTTATTACTAAGCTAAGTAAAGATTTATTGGAAAATGAGGCAGCGCTTAACAGTTTAAAAGCAAGCATGCCATTGGGCAGACCTGCTACGCCTGATGAAATGGCAGGATTGGCGGTCTTTCTAGCGTCGGATGCTAGTTCTTATATGACAGGTTCTACCATTGTAAATGATGGTGGGTTGTTGCATGCGCCTTTGTTTGGGTGATGTTGTGGTTAATTATGTTGAATGGTGATTGTGTCAAAAAATAATCAACTATTCAACATAATCAACTAATTAACAATTTAAAACCAACTATTTTTTGATTGAAAACGGAATAATCACTCCTCTTTCAATTAATCAAACCTCCTCTTCTTGCAACTCAGGCAATCTCTCCAACATCTGTTCATACCATACCATTCCTTTTTCTGTCAAATAAGGATAATTCAATTCCAGCATGGAGGTGGCGACATCAACTAGGGGATATTTCTCAACTCCTAATAATTCTCTTTTTTCCAACCAAGATTGAAGAATAGCCGAAGCAAATTTGGCAAAAAAATCATAATGCCCTTCATGTAATTCAGGGACCATATATCCTCTACCTACACATAAATAAATAAATGTTTTGGTGAAATTATCGCTGCGTTCCAATTGGTCTTCATAGATAATTTTGGCTTCGGGAACTATTTTGGCAATTTCGAAAATATCTCTGTAAAAAAATCGATGCGCAAATTGAAAGTGCAAATAATTTTTGATAACCGCTATTACATCTAAAGTTGTTAAGAGTGCCTCGGCATTATTGGTTACCTGAGCACGTTCTTCTGGTAGATAGACCAAGACCGCCTCCAATATTTCTTTCTTGGTAGGATAATGATAATGCAAATTTCCTTTACTCATACCTGCCCGTTCCGCTATATCTTCCAATCGTACATTGCTAGTCCCTTTCTCATTAAATAACTCAATCGCATTTTGAAGTATCTTCTTTTTTGTCTTTTTCATCTACTGCTCATTTTTTTCCAAAAGTATAAAAATTAAAATGATTGCTTGATTGTTTGATTGCCTGATTGTTCCTGTAAGACGTTGACTCAGTAAAGATGATTTGATTCTTACCGTGACGTGTTCAGCAATCTAGCAATCAAACAATCAACCAATTCATCCTGCTATTTTAATATTTAAAACCGACTTTAAGAAGAAAAATAAAATTTAATTCCAAATTTATTATAATAAATAGGCTTTTTAGACTAAATTCGTTTTGTGTTTAGGTTTTGTTGTTTTTTATTAATCAACTTTACTGTTATTATTCACCATAAAACTCATTAGAATATGAAACGATTAACCGCTTTGATAATAGCTTTTTTTGCTTTAGCTATTATTTCCGTCCATGCACAAACTACTGTGAGTGGAACAATTGCTGATGCCGAATCAGGCGAAATATTGATTGGTGCCAATATTATTATCCAAGGAACTAGTATTGGCACGAATACAGATGTGGAGGGCGCATTTTCTTTAACAAGTGACCGCCCCTTGCCTTGGTCTTTAGATATAACATATACTGGATATCTTGACCAAACTATTTCTATTACTACTGCTCAATCAGGATTGAACATTGACCTTGAAGCTGGCGTAGTAATTGGTCAAGAAATAGTGGTATCTGCTTCCAGAAGACGGGAAAAAGTACAAGAAGCACCTGCCTCTATTTCTGTCTTAGATTCCAGAAAATTAATGGCTACGCCTAATGATAACCCCGTTCGGAATTTAATCAATACGCCAGGTGTACAAATTCAACAGCAATCTGCTGGAAAAATCAATATTCAGATGAGAGGAACAGGTGGGGTTTTTGCTTCCTCTGCTTTTCCGATTATGGATTATCGTGCGCTTAAGTCTGCTGGTTTAGGAACTTTTGATGCCTTAAACTCCCCTTTAAACAATTTAGACCTAGACAGAATAGAGGTTGTTAGAGGTCCAGGTTCTGCTTTATATGGTCCTGGTGTGACGGCAGGAGTGGTGCATTTTATTACTAAATCCCCTATTGATAAACCGGGTACTTCTATTGAATTAGTGGGAGGAGAACTAAGCACTTATGGTGGTTCGTTTAGACATGCGACTAAAGTATCGGATAAATTTGGTTTTAAAATTAATGGTGTGTTTAAACGAGGCGGAGAATTTTTATTAGACCCGAATGACCCAGATGATGCCGCCTCTTTAGCGACATTCAAACCGCAAGTAATTCGCCCCACTATCACTAATGGAGTAGTTGATGGTACGCAACCGGGTACAGTTGTAAAGGAATTAGAGGTTCGGGATGATGGTAGCGTGATGCAAGACTTTTGGAATCAGAAAGTATTGACGACTACCCTTGAATTTCGCCCCCAAGATGATTTGTCGGTCAACCTATCTGGTGGATGGAATTCAGCGACTTCGGTTTATTTTAATACCCAAGGAGAAGGCGTAAATAATGGAAGTGAATATTGGGGACAAGCTAGGGTACAAAAAGGAGGATTCTTTGCCCAAGCTTTTTATTTATATAATGATGGTGGAACAGAGACTGACCCAACTTGGTTGTACCGAACAGGTTTGGTTTCAACTGGTTCAAGAGGGCAATTTGAAGTACAAGCACAATATAACTTTGAAACCCCTAATTTTTTAAACGCAGAATGGACAGCAGGGTTTGACTATCGTTTGGCAACCGCCGATACAAAAAACCTTTTTTATGGGAGAAATGAGGACGACGATGATTATGCTATTTACGGAGCCTATTTGCAAGGTAAATTTGCTTTAGCTCCAAAATTGGATTTATTTTTAGCAGGTAGAGCTGACCGATTCAATTTCTTTGATGAAACAGGGATTGCCCCTAGAGCAGTTGCCGTTTATAAAGCCTCTCCAAAACATACTGTTAGGTTTGGATACAATCGAGCCATAGATGCTCCTTTTCAATTGATTGTGAATGCAGATGTTCCACTTTCCGCACCTGTACCGGGTAGATTTGATTTATGGTTAGTGGGCAATCGGGAAGAACAAACTTTTGCAGCTAATCCAGAAATTGTTTTCAATAAATTATTTCCTTTTCCAAATTTGCCAGTTGGTACCCCTGGATTTCCTAATGCCTTTACTTATGCAGCGACTAACGCAGCGGTACAGGGCGGATTGATTCCCGGTTTACAAGCAGGTTTTGAACAACAAGGTTTGCCAACTGAACAAGCTGCTGCAATTGCAATGGGGATTCAAGGGTATTTGAATGACCCCGCCAATGCACCACAAGGATTTACAGGTAATTGGGAAAGTTTTAGCATCGCCACTCGACAACCAATGGGTCTTGCAAATGCGCCTGTCGCAAAATTGAGATTGGAAGATACTTGGGAATTAGGATATAAAGGCTTGGTTGCCGATAAACTAGCGGTGTCTATAGATATCTATAATCGAAGAGTGGATGGGCAGATTGCTGCAACAGCTATTAGCCCATCATGGAGAGTGACTAATGGTAATTTTGGAGCAGATTTAGGAGCAGCAGTTGCTACTCAAGGACTAGAGGATTTTATCTATAATTTATTGGGCGGTGATAATAACCCAACAGCGGGTCCAGCGGCTACCCAACTAACCCAGCAAATTGGTGGTGCTTACACGATGGCTGGTGATGCCTTTGGGAATAATATTGCTGGAGCAAATAATGGTGGTATTCTTGCCGTAACCCCTACCGAAAATGTCCCTCAAGATGGTATTACGCATTTGGCTTTTGGTATGAGAACTTTTGAAGCCTATAATTATTGGGGCTCAGATATTGGTTTAGAATATTATTTGAATCAAAATTTCTCCCTTTTTGGAAATCTTTCTTGGATTTCAGAAAGAGAATTCGATTTAGAAATAGTTGGAGCGGACGGAGCTATGGGGTTTTTTAATTTACCGCAATCGGATTTCAAATTCCGTTTAGGTGGAAATTTCACACCTGCAAAAGGTTGGAGAGCCAATTTAGCTTATCAATACGATAATGAATACGAAGCCTCTTTAGGCATATTTGGTGGTACGGTTCCCGCTAGAAATGTGGTAGATTTAGGAGTAGGCTATAAATTCAATACGGGTTTATCAATTGATGTATCTGCCCAAAATCTATTCAATAATGAATACCGACAGTATCCAGGTTTCCCAAAAATTGGCAGAAGAACTTTGGCTACTTTAAGGTATGATTTTTAAGATTGAAGTAGCTTAGACCTCTGGTCTGAGCAGTTGTCTATTTCGATGCTACTCAGACCAGAGGTCTAAGCTACCTTTTGCATTTTAACAATCAAATATGTTCCAAAAAATACTGCCTCCAACAATAGACAATAATTTTAGGGGCAACAAAATAGCCCTCTACTTTTTCTACTTGTTTACGGTAATGACGGTGGTCAGAAGTTGTATTCATATTTTTAAATATGATGGTGGAGCGCAAAGTATTGCCACCTATCCCTTGGATACCTTTACAGAGAATGGGGCGGCAGTAGTGATTTTAATTTTCGCCCAATGGGGCTTGTCCCAATTATTAATGAGTTTCCTATACGTGATTGTAGCGCTGAGATATAAAAGCCTGATTCCTTTAATGTATGTATTTCTCATTTTGGAATATGCAGGACGTTTTGCTATCTCTTTTATAAAAACGGCAGAGACGATTGGCACACCTCCTGGAAGAATTGGCAATTATATTTATGTGCCTTTGTGTTTGGGCTTATTGCTATTATCTATTTATAGGAAAAATTGATGGTTAAAATTGTTTGATGGTTAGATTGTCAACGTCACAAAAACAATCAAACAATCTAACCATCAAACAATCTAATCAAATCATTAACATGAAAAAAAAGATACTCATCACCATAGGCATTCTAGTCTTAATCGCAGTCGCTGGCAGAATTTGGTTTCACTATAATTGGCATCGAATGCCTGGCATTATTAGCAGTTTTAAAAACCCTACTGGACCCAATCAAGCCGTAGATTGGCAAGAAGGACCAAGGACTAGGACATCGGATAAACCAAATGTAATTGTCATTTTGGTGGATGATATGGGTTTTAATGAAGTCAGTAGCTATGGCGGGGGGATGGGCAACGGGCAATTCAAAACACCCAATATTGACCAGTTGGCAGCCGATGGAGTTTTATGTAGAAATGGGTATGCGACGACGGCAGTTTGTGCAGCCTCTAGAGCCTCTTTGCTGACGGGTAGGTATTCTACTCGTTTTGGTTTTGAATATACCCCCACCTCAAAGGGTATGGGAAAATTTGTAGCTGACCAAAATAAAGCCGCGGTCCAGCCTTACCTTTATAATGCATCGGTGGATGAACGATTGCCTCACCGAGATGAAATGGGCTTGCCGCCCGCTGAATTATTATTACCAGAATTATTGAAACCAGAAGGCTACCATTCTGTCCATATTGGCAAATGGCATTTAGGGTCAACCGAAAAATTTAGACCGAATCGTCAGGGTTTTGAGGAGGCTTTATGGATGGAATCGGGTGGTTTATTCTTACCAGAAGATGACCCCAATGTGGTCAATGCAAAATTAGATTTTGACCCCATTGATAAGTTTTTATGGGCAAATTTGCCTTATGCGGTTCGCTTTAATGATAGTGGACGTTTTCAACCAGATGGACATTTGACGGATTATTTAACGAATGAGGCAGTTAAGGTAATTGAAAAAAATAAAAACCGACCCTTTTTTCTTTATATGGCTTATTGGGCAGTTCATACCCCCTTGCAAGCATTGAAATCGGACTATGACGAATTGTCTTATATCAAAGACCACACAGAAAGAGTTCAAGCTGCTATGGTCAAGACGGTGGATAGAGGCGTTGGCAAAATCCGACAAGCATTAAAAGAGAATGGTATTGATGAGAATACGATTATCATTTTTACCTGTGATAATGGCGCGCCTCATTATGTCGGTTTACGGGATGTTAACAAGCCTTATCGGGGCTGGAAAATAACCTTATTTGAAGGCGGTATTCATGTCCCCTTTATTGTCAATTATCCCGATAGTATCCCTGCTGGACAAGTCTATGACGGACGAGTATCTAATATTGATATTTTTGAAACGGTTGGCACTTTGGCAGGAGCTACCATTCCTACAAATAAAAAAATGGACGGAACTAATATTTTACCTTTTTTAACAGGGGCAAAAGCAGGCGCACCCAGCCGTCCGCTATTCACTAAAAATGGGACATTCTCCCAAGTGATAAAAGATAATTGGAAATTACTTTGGGACCAACAGCAACAAAAAAAGTGGCTCTTTGACTTAAAAAATGACCCGACAGAGCAAAATAATTTAATTGATGAAATACCCCAAAAAACCAAAGAATTAAAAACTTTATTAACTGCCTTTTTAGCAGAACAAGTTACGCCCTTATGGGATGGTAGCTCACACATGCCCGTCCATATAGATAAGCATTTGAATGAGTCGAAAACGAAAGACGATGAATTTGCTTATTGGCAGAATTAATTTAGGAGTCAGGAGCGAGGAGTCTGGTTGCACTCTCTGACACCTGACTCCTGACTCCTAAAATCTCACACCTAAAAAAATGGAAAAATACAATTTCAACTTTTACCATTGGGAAAAAACAACTCCCAATGCGCCTTTCCTCCGCCAACCTTTCGGCGAGAAGTGGGAAACCTACACTTGGGCAGAGGCAGGACAAATGGCTCGTAGAATAGCTACGGGTTTACAATCTTTAGGCTTGCCGCCAAAAAGTCATATTGGATTAGTATCCAAAAATTGTCGAGAATGGATAATTGCAGATATAGCGATTCTTATGGCAGGGTATGTCTCCGTTCCGTTTTATCCAACGCTAAAAGCCGATGGAGTAAAACAAATTATTGAACTAGGAGATGTCAAAGCTTTATTTGCTGGAAAAATAGAAGATTGGGAAGGCATGAAAGATGGAATACCAAGTGATATGCCCATCATTCGTTTTCCTCATTATAAGGATAGTTCGGAAATAAAAGAAGGGGTTGATTGGTATGAATTTATCAACAAATTTGACCCTATAGAAGGAGAAACCACGCCAGATATGGACGATATTTGGACGATTGTATTTACTTCTGGCACAACAGGTATTCCTAAGGGCGTAGTTTTGACTTACGGCAATTGGAACAGTATGAAAGAGGTATTTACCTATGCTAATCCACTAAAAATTTCAACAGAAGGAGATAATCAATTCTTTTCTTTTTTGCCTTTAAATCACATTGCAGAAAGAGTCGTCGTCGAATCAAATTGTCTGAATTTTGGTGGGCAAATTTCCTTTTCTGAATCCTTAGCAACCTTCGCTAAAAATTTACAAGATACTCAACCAACCTTATTTTTTGCAGTACCTAGAATATGGACAAAATTCCAGTTAGGCGTTTTGTCAAAGATGCCACAAGCACAATTGACTGCGGCTTTAGCGAACCCACAAGGCGAAATGGTTAAAAAGCAAATTCGTCAAGGGCTAGGCTTATTAAATGTGCGAGCTTGTATTACGGGTGCCTCCTCCATTCCAGAATCTACCAAAGATTGGTATAGACAATTGGACGTCCCTATTTTGGAAGGCTATGGGATGACCGAAAATTGTGGCTCAACGACCATTTTAGCAGCGGATGATATAAAGCCTTTTTCTGTAGGAAAACCTTGGGCAACCTGCGAAATTAAAATAAACCCCGATACCCAAGAAATTTTAATGAAAGCTCCTTTTGTCATGCGGGAATATTATAAAAATCCAGAAAAAACGGCGGAAGCATTAAAAGATGGCTGGCTACATACAGGCGACCAGGGACGGATAGACGAGGAAGGCTATCTGTATATCACAGGTCGAGTAAAAGACAATTTTAAAACAACCAAAGGTAAATTTATTGCGCCTGCACCAATAGAATGGCATTTTGCCCAAAACTCGGACATTGACCAAATTTGCATCATGGGAATGGGATGTCCACAACCTGTTGCCTTAGTAGTGCTTTCCGAAATAGGTTTAGCAAAATCCAATGCCGAAGTAAAAGCAAGTTTGGACGGAACTTTAACGCATACCAACGATCAATTACCTAGTTACGAAAAAGTATCAACCTTAATAATCGTCAAAGATGTTTGGAGCATCGAAGACGGTTCTTTGACCCCCACTTTAAAAGCTAAACGCAATGTGTTAGGGCAACGCTATCAAGATTTATTAGTGGCTTGGCATGAAGATACCGAAAGTATTATTTTTCAATAACAAGGAGTCAGGTGTCAGGAGTCAGGGGACAGGTTCCATCTGACACCTGACACCTCGCTCCTGACACCTAAAAAAACTATGCATTTAACCAATCAAATTTTAGCTCCCAAAGAAAACTTCGTCGATTTTATTAAAAATTATCCATCGCAAACGCCTTTATGGATGGTAAATTTATTAAAATTCAAAGACCAAATGGAGGATGGCAGAACGGGTGAAGAAGGTTATAATACTTATATTAAACATGTGAACCCACTTTTAGCAAAAGTCGGCGGTAAAACGATTTGGTCAGGTAAGGTAATGAAAACGGTTATCGGTGATTACACCACCCAACCAGACCGAATTTTAGTCGTCTATTATCCCTCCAAAGAGGCGTTTATTGAAATGTCCATATCCGAAGAATATGCAGCTATTGGACACCATCGGCATTTGTCTTTGGAGTATGGAGGATTGATTGCTACGGAGATGATGGAATAATGTGATGGTTTGATTGCTTGATGGTCAACGTCTCGCCAACAATCAGACCATCAAACAAGCTAACAATCAAACAATCTTCAAAATATGAAAAGCGAAAACCCTAAATACAAATGGTTTGTCCTTTATGTGCTAACCGCTGTTTATATGTTCAATTTTGTGGACCGTCAGGTAATGATTATTCTACAAGAAGAGATTAAAAAAGATTTATTATTAAGCGATACCCAGTTGGGATTATTAACAGGATTGGCATTTGCGATATTGTACACCACCTTAGGCATTCCAATTGCGAAATTTGCGGATACTCGAAATCGTAAAAACATTCTTTCTTTTAGTCTAGCTTTTTGGTCGGGCATGACGGTGCTATCGGGTACGGCTCAAAACTTTTTCCAAATGATGCTCACTCGGATAGGGGTAAGTGCAGGGGAAGCAGGAGGAATGCCCCCTTCTCATTCTATTATCTCTGATTACTTCCCCGAAAAAGAAAGAGGGATTGCTTTTTCTATTTATACGATGGGCGTTTATTTGGGGGTCCTATTAGGTTTTATTGTTGCAGGGATGATAGCATCAAATTATGGTTGGCGAACGGCATTTTATGTCCTAGGTTTTCCAGGAATCATCTTTGCTCTTTTTGTGTATTTTGTAATAAAAGAACCTATCAGAGGGCGGATGGATGCCAATTATAAAACGATAAAAGACCCAACTTTTTCTGAAGTTATTCAGACTCTATTTGCCAAGAAATCTTTTTTGAATATGTGTCTAGGTGCTGGTTTTACCACTTTTACCTTCTATAGCGTTAATAATTTTTTACCCTCCTATTTGCAAAGAGTGCATGAAATTGATTTGGTAACGGTCAGCATCGTTTTAGGTTTATCCACCGCAATTGGCGGCATCAGCGGTGCCTTATTAGGTGGACGAATAGCAGACGGTAGAGGAGCTACCAATAAAAAGTGGTACCTCTACGTACCTATTATAGCTTGTTTATCGTGCTTAATTCCAGCCTTAATCCTTTTTTATACCCCCATTCCAAAACTTGCTTTAGCGATGGTTCTTCCCTATGCTTTCTTAAGTTCTATGTTTAATGGACCTATCTATGCCGTTGCCCAAAGCCTAGCAAATGCTAAGATGCGTGCCTTTGCATCTGCCATTTTATTGTTGTTTTTAAATGGCATCGGCTTGGCTTTCGGTCCTGTAGTTGCGGGTATGGTTAGTGATTATTTAGCGCCTACTTATGGAAATTTGAGCTTGCGCTATGCGATTAGTCTTAATTTATTATCCTTGTTTTTAGCCATTTGGTTTTATTGGAAGGCAGCGGGGAGTTATGAAGAAGATTTGGGAAGGATGAAATAATAGGACAAATAATTTCATTAATTAGGTTTTAAAACCTAAATTTACATCGAAATTAGTTTTTGATGCCAACAATATAACCATCAGTAAATCAAAATAGGAAAATATGTCCTATAAAATAACGGTAGATTTTAAAAAAGGAGGGCGTAAATCCTTACCAACAATCGCTCCTTATCCCAAGGAAGTGAATTGGGATAACAGCGTGCCAGTTTACAAGACAGCAGCAGGTGTGGCGTATGTGCGAACACCCGACGAATGTTTTGAAAACTTGCCAGATTATCCTTTTGCTCCAAATTATTTAGAGATAGACGGTTTGAGGATGCATTATTTGGACGAAGGACCAAAGGATGGACAAGTGGTGTTATTATTACACGGGCAACCTGCTTGGTCCTACTTGTATCGAAAAATGATAAAAGGGCTTACCGAAAATGGTTATCGTTGTATTGCACCTGACATGATAGGCATGGGCAAATCGGATAAGCCTATCAAAGAAGCCTACCATTCCTATTATAAGCATACTTCCAATGCCTTGTATTTAATTCAAGCATTAGGCTTGAAAGACCTAACTATGTTTGGACAAGATTGGGGTAGTTTAATAGGTAGCCGTTTGGTTGGTGAAAATTCCGATTTATTTGCTAGAATGATTTTAGCCAATGGAGAATTACCGCTATTTACCGATGAAACTAACCCTTTTTATTTACCTAACCCCGTAGAAATAGACTTGAATATTGAGGATTTTGAAACAGCTACTTCTGCCTATCCAATGGTCAAAATGCCAGAATGGTTTCAGGTTTGGATTTTGTATTGTATGACCAATCCAAATCTTTTTGTAGGTCCCGTTATGCAAAGTTTTACAGAGATTGAATTGACAGCAGGAGAAGTAGCCGCTTATGCAGCACCTTTTCCTTCCTTTAACTATATGACTGGACCGCGAACCTTACCTTCTATGTTTTTGGGTATCAGAGGACAAACTAGAAAGGCATGGGAAAATCTAAAAAAATTTGAAAAACCTTTTTTATCCTTGATTGGCTTAAAAGATGATTTATTGGGCTTGCCTGTTGTACAAAATAAGTGGATAAATAAAGTGCCTGGTGCTAAAGGGCAGCACCACGAGCAATTTGAAAATGCAGGACATTTTATCCAAGAAGACATAGGCGAAATTATGGCAGATAGGGTTCACCAATTTATTGTTAAAAATCCATTTTAAGGGGAGACACAGAGCAGCATTCAGGTGGTAGAACTAGGCAACCTGACTCCTGACACCTCACTCCTAATAATTTTAATTAATAATATGAATTTCGAATACACAAAAAAATCACTTGACCTCCAAGAAAAGCTAAAATCCTTCATGGAGCAACACATTTACCCCAATGACAAAGACCGTCAACGATACACACAAGACCCTAAAAATTGGTGGCAGAATTATCCAAAACTAGAAGAATGGAAGGCTGCCGCCAAAGCAGCAGGATTATGGAATTTATTCTTACCCAAAAGCTATGGAGATTTAAGTCCAGGGCTGACGAATTTGGAATATGCACCTTTAGCAGAAATCATGGGGCGGTCGAGAGGGTCAGATGAAGTTTTTAATTGCTCTGCACCCGATACAGGGAATATGGAAGTGTTTTCAAAATACGGCACACCTGCCCACCAAGAACAATGGTTAAAACCCTTAATGAATGGCGAAATTCGTTCTGCTTTTTTGATGACCGAACCAGATGTAGCCTCCTCAGATGCGACGAATATTGAAACATCTATCGTCAGAGAAGGCGAAGAATATGTCATTAATGGTCGAAAATGGTGGTCTTCAGGTGCAATGAACCCAAATTGCAAAGTATTTATTGTCATGGGTAAAACCGACCCGACTGCCCATCGACATGCCCAACAAAGTATGATTATTGTGCCAAGAGATACACAAGGCGTTGAAATCGTTCGTCCGCTATCTGTCTTTGGCGCATGGGATTCTCCAGAAGGTCATGCAGAGATTAAATTAACGAATGTTCGAGTGCCTGTAGCTAATCTGTTATTAGGAGAGGGGAGAGGCTTTGAAATTGCCCAAGGTCGTTTAGGTCCAGGACGGGTACATCATTGTATGCGCTTGATTGGTGCGGCACAAGCTTCCTTAGATTTGATGTGTACAAGAGTGGCACAACGAGAAGCTTTTGGTAGAAAAATAAAAGACTTTAGTAGCATTCGCCAAGACATTGCTAAATCGGCTTGCGAAATAGAACAAGCTCGTTTATTGACTTTAGCTTGTGCAGATAAAATTGACAAATTCGGTGCTAAAGGAGCGAAGAAATTAATTGCCATGATAAAAATTGCGGTACCTCAAATGACTTGTGATGTGGTGGATAGAGCGATTCAGGCGCATGGTGGTATGGGCGTTTGTCAAGATACGCCATTGGCAAGTTTCTGGACGTATGGACGGATTGTGCGGATTGCAGATGGACCTGATGAGGTACACATGTATCAGTTGGGAAGGAATTTGGTGAAGGAAAAAATGATGTAGTCGCCGAATTTATTCGGCTGACTCAAATAAATTACTGCCAGTCAGCCCAATAAATTGGGCGACTACTTTAAAAGATTTTGCGTGAGTTTTGAACCTGAATCCCGATTTAATATTGGGGTTCAGTTCTATTTTCTAAAACCAGTCTGACCTCTGACAGTCCATGAAATGGACGGTCTCACTTCTGACAACGAAGTGGTCTGACTTCTGACTTCTCAAGAAACATGAACTTCAAAGATAAAATCATTCTCATCACAGGCGCAGCATCAGGCATTGGCAGAGCGGCTGCTTTAGCGTTCGCCAAAGAAGGCGGTATCATTGTCGTTTCCGATATTTATGAAAAAGGAGGAATAGACACCGTAGCTAAAATCAAAGCAACTGGTAGAAAAGCCATTTTTATAAAAACAAATGTAGCGGATTTTACCTCCGTAGAAAAATTGATGCAGCGAATCGTGGACCAATTTGGACGCTTGGATATTGCTATTAATAATGCTGGAATTATTGGTGCGAATGCCAGAACGATAGATACGCCTTTAGATTCATGGGAGAAAGTAATGGCAGTCAATGCCTCAGGTGTTTTTTATTGTATGAAAACGCAAATTCCAATTATGTTGCAACAAGGTGGTGGAGCGATAGTCAATACGGCTTCCATTGCAGGACTAAAAGGCTTGCCTAATAGTTTGCCGTATGTTGCCAGCAAACATGCCGTAGTCGGCATGACCAAAACTGCCGCTATGGAATATGCTCGTCATAATATTCGCATCAATGCAATTTGTCCTGTTTTTACAATTTCGCCGATGTTTGACCCTGAGGCTATGGAGAAAGCAAAAAAAGGCATTCCAGATAAACTAAAAGCCAATGTCCCGATGAAACGCTTTGCTAGAGTGGAAGAACAGGTTGCGGCTATGATGTGGCTTTGTTCGGATGGGGCGAGTTTTGTAACGGGGCATGCGCTGCCTGTAGATGGCGGGTTGACGGCGTAATATTGTCACCCAATAAAATGGAATCTTAGATTATCCATTGCTTTTGACAAGTCCTGAAAGGACGAAATATCATAACATAGGACGTAAGTCCTATGGGTAGATAATAACTAAGTTCCTAAGCTAAAGCCCTGAAGGGGCGACATAATATAAACGGATATTTTATATCGCCCCTTCAGGGCTTTTAGCACCATTTTACTTCTTTTTCATAGGGTTTACACCCTATGTTATGATATTTCACCCCTTTGGGGTTAGTAACTTTTCAATCATATTAAAATTTAATTTGTGCAAGAATTATACACAGAAGAACACAACCTATTTAGAGAGTCCTTTAGCACTTTCCTAAAACAAGAAGCCCTTCCGCATTACCCTCAATGGGAAAAAGATGGAATCATAGATAGAAGCCTTTGGAAAAAAGCGGCGGACCTAGGCGTGCTAGGCGTAGATATAGCAGAAGAATATGGCGGTTTAGGCTTACATGATTTCCGTTATAATGCGATTATATGCGAGGAAATATCGAAATTAAGTATGCCTGGCATCGGATTTTCAACACAAAGCGATATTGTGATTCCTTATTTAAATACCTATTGTACGCCCGAACAAAAAGCAAAATTTCTACCCAAAATGGCAACGGGAGAATGGATTGGTGCATTGGGTATGACCGACCCTGCGGCGGGTAGTGATTTAAAAAACATCCAAACCTTTGCAGAAAAGAAAGATGGATACTATTTATTAAATGGTGCTAAGACCTTTATTAGCAATGGCATTTTTGCGGATGTCATTGTCACTTTTGTTAAAACTAGTAGAGAACCAGGTAGTAAAAGTTATTCCCTGTTTTTAATAGAAAGAGGGATGGAAGGATTTACGAGAGGAAAAAACTTGGATAAAATTGGTTTTAAAGCACAAGATACGGCAGAGTTGTTTTTTGATAATGTCAAAGTACCTTTTGAGAATGTATTGGGCGAACCTAACCGAGGTTTTTATTACCTAATGCACAACTTGCCACAAGAACGACTGGGCATTGCCATTGGTGGTATTGCTAATGCGGAAGCCCTTTTAGAAGAGACCATGCAGTATTGCAAAGACCGTAAAGCATTTGGCAAACAAATTGGGTCTTTCCAAAATTCTCGTTTTAAAATAGCGGAGATGAAAACAGAATGCACCATTGCTCGAAATTTTGTGGATACTTGTATTAGGGAATTAGTCAATAAAAAACTAACTGCTGAAAAAGCGGCAATGGCTAAATATTGGGTATCAGAGATGCAATTTAGGATATTGGACGAATGCTTACAGTTGCATGGTGGCTATGGTTATATCAATGAATATAAGATTGCACAGGCTTGGCGAGATGCCAGAGTCGGACGGATTTACGGCGGAACGAATGAAATTATGAAGGAGATTATTGGGCGGAGTTTGGGGTTCTAGTAGTCGCCGAATTTATTCGGCTGACTGTAACTACTCAATGGGTAAATGAATAAAGGAAAAAATGAATAGCTGTAGGTTTGCGTCGTTGAAAAAGGAGTCGTTTTACGAGGGAAGTGCATTCTATTTACTCATTGATAGCTTACGGCTGACTCACATAAATTACTATCAGTCAGCTCAATAAATTGGGCGACTACAATAATACAACCATGCCACAACAAGTAAGAAAAGGCGAAGAACTCAATGAACAATCATTAAAAGCCTTTTTACAAGACCATCAATTAATTTCAGATACAAAAAGCGACTGGGAAGTCTCCCAATTTTCCACAGGTTTTTCTAATCTAACCTATTTAATAAAAATAGAGCATAAGGAATTGGTGCTACGCCGTCCACCCAAAGGAGCTATCAAACGAGGGCACGATATGGGACGAGAATTTAAAGTGCTAACGGGCTTGAATCGAGGATTTGAAAAAGCGCCCAAAGCGTATGCTTATACGGAAGATAAAGACATCTTGGGTGTTCCCTTTTATGTAATGGAAAAAGTGGAAGGAATTATTATTGATTTAGCGGAAGCTAAAAAGAGAAAGATTTCTAAAACTGAATTTCCTATCATTGCTAATAGTTGGTTGGATACTTTAGTAGAGTTGCATGGCTTGGATTACGAGGCAATAGGCTTAGGAGATTTAGGCAGACCCAATGGCTATGTAGAACGGCAAGTCCGAAATTGGAGCAAACAATACCTAAAAGCAGCAACAGAAGCCATTCCCGAAGCTCAAAAAGTTATGGAATGGCTACACGAACATCAACCTACACAATATGACCATAGCCTGATTCATAATGATTACAAATACGATAATGTAGTTTTTGAAGACGATTCTTGGAAAAAAATCTCTGCCGTTTTAGATTGGGAAATGTGCACGCTTGGCGACCCATTAATGGATTTGGGGGCTGCCATTGCATATTGGACAATGGCAACAGACCATCCAATCATCTTGAAAATATTCCCCTATCCAACTGCGATGGAGGGCAATCCGAGTCGCTTAGAAATAGTGGAACGCTATGCACAAAAAAGTGGTCGTTCTATACCAAATTTAGTATTTTATTATGCTTTTGGTTTGTTTAAAAATGCGGTGATTGTACAGCAGATTTATTATCGATATCACAAAGGGTTGACGACTAATGAAAAATTTGCAAATCTTAATCAGGCTGCTCGTTTATTTATTGAGGTGGCTTGGCAGGCGATTCAGCAAAAAAGGATTGAGAATTTATTTTAACTCTAAAACCTATTTTTACAAAATTGAAATAAAATTATGAAAAAATTAAAAAAACTCGCTTCTAAAATGATTCCTTCTCCCATAGTAATAGATTTTGAAAAAAATGCTGGTAATCATACTATTCAAGAAGTCGCACCATATCCAGACGGATTAGTAGATGCAAATGTACCCATTCAAAAAGCAAGTAGCGGTTGGGAATACGTCCGCACACCAGAAGCGCGTTTTGAAAATTTACCAGACTATCCTTTTGCCCCGAACTATATAGAAATAGATGGATTGAGGATGCACTATTTAGATGAAGGGCCGAAAGATGGGGCAATCATTTTGATGCTTCACGGTCAGCCTGCTTGGTCGTATTTATATCGGAAAATGATAAAAGAATTAGTGACTAAAGGTTATCGCTGTATCGCACCTGACCTGATAGGAATGGGTAAATCAGATAAGCCGATTAAGGAACAATATCATACGTATGACCGCCATTGTGACAATACTTTGGCTTTTATCAAAGCCTTGGGTTTAACCAATATCACCGCATTTATTCAAGATTGGGGGAGTGCGATTGGTAATCGTGTGATTGGTGAAAATCCAGATTTATTTTCACGGGTAGTTTTAGCAAATGGTGAATTACCATTATCGACTAATGAAACTAATCCGATTTATATTCCCAATCCATTGGTCGTCAATCCTAAACTCAACAGTTTTAAAGATATTGCTAAATATTGGCTAAAGGGCATTCCTTATTCTTTTCAAGCATGGGTCTTATATTCTTTACAACATACCAAAAATTTTGTAGGAGATGTGATGCAACGGGCAACCGTAAATGAACTGAGTGATGCAGAAGTTGATGCTTATAAAGCTCCTTTTCCATCTTTTATTTATATGGCTGGTCCTCGCACTTTACCCTCTATGAATGCAGCTATAAGAGGACAGCAGTTAGCCGCATGGGAAGGTTTGAAAAAATTTGAAAAACCATATTTAACGATGATTGGCTTAAAAGACCATTTATTGGGTAAACCTTCTATCCAAAACAAATTCATTGAAAATATTCCTGGTGCAAAAGGTCAAAATCATGAACAGTTTGAAAATGCCAACCACTTTATCCAAGAAGATATTGGGGAGATTATGGCGGATAGAACACATCAGTTTATTCAGAAAAATGCAGTATGATTGCCCTGAAATTATTCGGGATTAACTTTGACTGTTTGATGGTTAGCGTAATGCAACAATCAAACAATTTTGCCATCTTAACAATCAACTTAAACTTTAAAAAATGCTACAAAAAATCTTACCAACTACGATTGACAACAACTACAAAGGCAACAAAATAGCCCTGTGGTTTTTCTATTTGATTACTGCGGTGACCGTCGTAAGGAGTCTAATTCACATGTTTAAGCATGATGGTGGGGCACAAAGTATTGGCACCATCCCATTAGATACTTTTACGGAACCAGGTGTTGCTGTAATCATCCTAATTTTTGCTTATTGGGGCTTATCCCAATTGATGTTTGGTATTATTCAATTGATTGTTGCTTTTAGGTATAAATCCTTAATTCCTTTGATGTATTTGATGTTGTTTTTGGAATGGGCATCACGGTTTTTACTGTCCATGTATAAACCAATCGTAACCGTAGGACAAGCACCTGGTGGCATTGGCAATATGGTTTTGCCATTTGTTTGTTTGGGGATGTTTTTTTTGTCGATAAAGGAAAAATAAAATTTAATCATGCAACAACTCTTACCTAATCAGGAGGTCATTTCGACTATTGAAAATAAAACGCTCTTTTTCTATTTTTTAAAATTAAAAAAAGCGGATGAAGATGGTGCAGCTATTCGACAGCAATTTGCCAAACAGCAAGCAACCTGTTTGCATTGGTTGCATTGTGAATATGCCATTATTGGAGAAGGAGACGATTTTTGGACTCATGCTGCTATTTTTAAATTCCCAAATTTTGCGGCGGTAAAGCAAGCTATTCATCATGGCATTAGTAGTGATAATGTAGAAGCTGTACAAGGATTTGCAGTAAGACCTAATAATCCTCCCAATTTTATACTATACTTATTCAAATCATTGCTTCCTTTAGGTCGTCTGTTAAGTCGAAATGCTAAAAAAAGAACCGCTAGTGAAATATTGGAGTCCGTCGAGGAAGAAGAAATAGCACCTAAAATACATCAAATCGAACGCCATCTTCAAAACACCAGAACTTCCAAAGCCTATATGATTAACCTTTTACACACTTATGAAAAAGCACAATATGCCAATGGAATGACCAGTAGTGGTGCTACTGCTTATTACAGAAAATATGGCTTGGTTGCTTTAAGAAGTGTCCTCATGCAAGGCGGTAATTTAATCTTGTCAGGAAGAATGGGGCAACCAGTTATCGAAATCAATGCACCCAAATTGACCAAAGGAGTATGGGAAGGAATTGGAATTATGGAATACCCAAATCCTGCTAAATTATTTACTTTGAAATATATGCCTGGCTACGATAAGGCATTAAGACATCGAGATGCTGGTCTGGAAAGAACGGTGTTGATTGTTTCTAAAAAGGATTAAATAATGCCAACAAGAAAAACCATATTTAGCATCTTTGGAATACTCCTTTTAACAGTATTCCTTTTTATTCTAAAATTTTCATGGGACATAGGTCGCATTGCATCGGGAATGGTCTCGCATACCTTGTGTACCAATGTATTAATACTTGGGCGAAGTCAGGCAGCAGTAGAAGCAACAGACTTAAATGTACTGCAAAGAAAATTTGCTACTTCTACCATTAACAAAACTGAACAGACCGTTACCGCTACTTTCGGTTTTGGTCCTTTTGGAAACTCAAGCACTTCCGTGTATCGACCAGGTTGTGGTTGTGGCGTAACTGGTGATTTCTACATTGAGTCAATAAAACAACAGTCCGACTTAAAATACAAAGAACTTACAGGCAATCCTCAACAAGCATGGCAGGCGATAAATGATACGCTTGCAGGAGTAAATTATGCAGCATTAAATAAAGTGGTGAATGGTGCTTTTGCAGAAACCGCTACGAATATTGATGACAAAAAAAATACAAGAGCCGTTTTGGTGCATTATAAAGGCAACTTAATTGCCGAAAAATATGGAGAAGGTTTTCATGGAGATTTACCCCTTCGAGGCATGTCCATGACCAAAAGCATCATTAGTGCATTAGCAGGAATATTAGTACATCAAAGTAAATTAGATATTCACCAAACGACTGGCTTACCAGCTTATGAAAATGCCAAGGATGCGCGCAAAAACATCACCATTGACCAGATTTTAAAGATGACTGCAGGCTATGATTATAACGAAGCTTATGAATCGGACCCAAGGAATTTGCTAAACACCATGCTAATGACCCAAGGCGATATGGCAGATTTTGCGGATGATGTACCGCTACGGGCAACCCCTGGGGAAACTTGGGATTATCAAACCGTTCATTCTGTTTTGTTATCAAAAATTGTGCGAAATCATGCAGGTTCTTTTGAGGAGTATATGAAATTGGTACATGAAGACTTTTTTGATAGGGTAGGGATGCACCATAGTTTTTTACAAGCCGATGCTTCGGGAACTTTTATAGGCGGTGCCTTTGCCTATGCTTCGCCTAGAGATTGGATGCGTTTTGGTTTATTGTATTTGAATGATGGGCTTAACGAAAATAGCGAAAGAATATTGGCAGATGATTGGGTGAAATATACCAATACTCCATCAGCCGCTTCTTTAAAAAGTAGAGGTTATGGTGCACAGTTTTGGTTAAATGCTGAAACCAAAAACCAATGGATTCCCAATGCACCTGCTGATATGTTTGCTGCCAAAGGGCATTATGGGCAATATGTGGTGATTGTGCCATCATTGGATTTGGTGATTGTTCGTTTGGGGCAAACTTATAATACAAAGGCTTTTGATGTGGATGAATTTATTGTAGATATTTTAGATTGTTTTAATCCAAAAAATTGAATTTAGTTATATAACAATTTTTATTTTTTAGTTTGAATATCATCTAGGTCAATCCCCATTTCGGTAAACTGGGCAGCGGCATGCAAAAAATGAGCTGTAATCCAAAAAACAGTCCATTGCTCGGAATACCCTCCCCGTAATTTATATACATTAGACATATCCCCATGTTGGGCAAAGTTGGTCTGTTGTAATTGTTCTCCTTGTGAACCAAAAGGGTCAATCATTTGACCACAACTACGGTACATGCAGATGGCTAATCTTTTTACTGCTTCGTTTTGCGTATATTGACCGAGCTTGTATAACATTGGGGTTTCCAAAACGCCATAGACATCCAAATGTTGGTTTTGTGCAGAAACGTTTGTCCAACCACGTGTTTTTATAGCGTGGTCCGCCAAACGTCCAGCATTAAAGGGTATATCCCAAACAATGGTTGTTTGCTGTCAACGTCATATATGCAACCATCAAGCAATCTAACCATCAAGCAATTTTGTCTTACTCCTGTCCAGTTAATAATTTATCAATGGAATGATAGCCCGACAATATTGCCCCAGGTACACCCATTTGTTGATAGGTGTCGTTAATTTCTCCAGCAAAATAAACCTTCTTATCAAGCGGTTGATTTAGGATTTTAAGCTCGGATTTCTTTTCTTGAAAAGCTTGTGTCCAAGTGCCCATCGTAAATTGATGTTGACCCCAGTTTTCTAAAATATATTCACCAGTATAACTTTCAGAAGCTTTACCATTATATATTTTGTCTAGTTCTGCTATAATTGATTGAACTATTGCTTTTTCAGATTCCAATTTGTAATATGCTTCAACACTTTCTCCAGTTGCTAAGAAGCCAAGAATATTACTTTGTGCTTCCTTTTTAAAAGCAATATCATAAAAAACTTTTTCGCCAGAATCGACGGTCCAGTTGATGGCATCTGGATAAAACTTCTCCCTGAATTTCATCACTAATTTAAAGCCTGGATGAAATATAATGCTATTGATTGCATCCTTTCTTTCCTTGCTTAAATCTGGTGTAAAGGTGATATGATTTGATTTCAAAACACCTATAGAAACCGTTACCAATACTTTATCTGCGGTATGAATTGTACCATCTTTTGTTTTTACCTGCACTTTCTCCTCCGAATAATTAATGGCTGTAACGGGAGAATTGAATTCAATTTTATGCTTTACCTCTTTGGCGATGTTTTCGTTGACAAAGTCATACCAAGTGGAGTTTTTGAATTTGGATTCAGGCATAAACTTGTACATAAAATCATTTTGAGCTTGGGAAACTTTTTCATATTGCTGCCCATCCCAATTATAAGTTTCTTCCAAATGATAAGGTATTAGTTCTTCCTCTATTTGGTCACCTGCTTTGCCTTTTAATTTATTTAAGACAATGGGCGCACTATGTATCCACTCCGCCCCTATGTCAATAGGGAAATCAGCAAGCGTCGTGTCTTTTTTAAGCCTTCCGCCGTATCGGTCAGAGGCTTCCAAAATTGTGTAGTCAATATTGTTTTGTTCCAAGACTTTTGCTGCCGCTAAACCAGCCGCTCCTGCCCCTACAATGATTACCTTTCCTTGGTAGTTATAGCTTTTGTTTAATGCGGTTGTGTCTGGAAGTTTATCATGGGCGCGTGCTGCCCATTTAAAGCAACTTGAAATGGTTAAACCGAATAAGCATAAAAGTATAAGTCCTAAAATAAAATTAATCTTCATGATTGTTTTTTTGAATTTTCCATAATTTATTGTTTATCTACTCCAATATTTTATTTACTGCATCATATCCAGATAATATAGCGGCTTGTACAGAACCACGCACATTACTTGTTATGTTGTCATCGGCATCAAAAATATCTCCGAAAGTTGCTCCAGCAAAATAGACTTTATCTTCAGGAGAAATCTTTAAATCTTCTGGGCAAACTTCCTTAGGTGCTGTCCAACTCCCCAATGTATTTACTTCTTGCCCCCAATCTTTTAGAATATATTCTCCTGTGTAAGCTTGTGATGCTGCTCCATTATAAATACCATCCAATTCTGCTAATACAGCGTCAACTATGGCTTGGGAATTGGCTAACTGGTAATATTCTTCTGTAGAAGCCCCTGTTGATAATAAGCCCAAAACATGGTCGTTTGCTTCTTTCTGATACGCTGCATCATAATAGGTTTTTTCGCCAGTAGCTGTTTCGCAACTAATGACATCTGGGTAGAATTTTTCGGAGAACTTCATAAACAATTTGAGTCCAGGGAGAAATTCTATCGAATTTATGGCAGCTATTTGGGCAGCTGGAAGTGCTGGAATAAAGTTGATGAAATTAGATTTTAATACGCCAACTGACACGGTAGAAATTACTTTATCGGCTGTATACTCCGTTCCATCTTCTGTAGTAACTATAACTTGCTCACCAGAATAATCTATGGTACTCACTTTAGCATTATATACGATATTCTGTTCTACAGGTTGAGCAAAATTTTCGCTGATATAATCATACCAAGTGGTATTTTTGAATTTATACTCTTTAAAATAATCTGCATAAAAAATTTCCATTAAAAATGGAGGAATCTGCTCATAATTAGTCCCATCAAATTCGTAAACATCTGTTGGTTGATATAAAAAGGTTTCAACATCTGGTTCAGGTTCAGATGAACCTATTAATTCGTTTAATATGGATTTGTCGGTATGAATCCACTCCGCACCAAGGTCAATAGGGAAATCTGCGAAATCTTCATCTTTTTGAATCCGACCTCCATAATGTTCGGTCGCTTCTAAAATTTGATACACAATTTCTGCTTCTTCTAATTTTTTTGCTGCCGCTAATCCAGCTGCTCCTGCACCAACAATAATTACCTTTCCGTCAAATGTAGATGGAGTAGTGGTTGTAGGTTCAGTCGTTGGAGTGCTAATTTCAACGTCCTTTTTACAAGAGCTAAAAATGGAGGTCAACAAAAGAAAACTTAAAGAAAATAGAATTGATTTTTCAACAAATTTTTGCATAGGTATTTTTTAGAGATTATGTTTTTAAAAATATACTTCCTTTATTTTTCATGTTTAAAATTTAGGTTTTTGTTTCTTAAAAGGATACCCCAACAGACAAAGTAAATCTGTCAGATTTCCCCAAGGTTATATTTTGGTTCAAGATATAATATATCAAAACTAAAGCATACCATCTTCTATTAAGAAAATACTAATCGGATGGTCTGTAATTGCCGTTGAATGGTAAGGGAATGACTATGAAGCGCCTATTTCCTTTTCCCTAATATTTCCATCGGTTCGGAGCTACCATCTATAGGGAATAAGCAACCATTGATAGGAAAATCGAAGAAGGAAACAATATTTTTGTTAATTTGAGAACCACTTTGTAAGCGTGCATCCCAAATTGTCATTTGTAGCTTAGACCTCTGGTCTGAGTAGGTGTGCTAAGGCTACTCAGACCAGAGGTCTAAGCTACAAATGTGATGAATTTTATAAAAAACAGAATTATGACAGATGTTATCATCATTGGTGCAGGATTAGCAGGCTTAAATGCCGCTAGAAAATTAGAACAATCAGGGCATACCGTACAAGTCATTGAAGCACGAGACCGAGTAGGTGGTCGGAATTTAGCACAAGTGCTAGAAGATGGAAATGTGCTAGAAATGGGTGGACAATGGATTGGACCTGTTCAGGAGCGCATTTGTGCCTTATGTGATGAGCTAGGATTGGAGCGATATCCTGTTCACAATACAGGTCACGTTATGTTTTACGACGGTAAGCAAAAAAAAATGAAAACGCATAAAGAGGCGGCTCCTCCATTGAATGTTTTTGAATTATTGGATTTGGATAGGGTGGTGAAAAAAATCACCAAAATGGCCAATAGTATTGATACCAAAGCACCTTGGGAACATCCAAAAGCTAAAGAATGGGATAGCCAGACTTATGATTCATGGGTTGAACGCAACCCATTTACTAAGAAGGCGAAACGGTTTCTAAGATTAATTGGAGAAGCAATATTTTCGACAGAGCCTACCGATTTTTCATTTTTACACTTCCTTTTTTATATAAAATCAGGGAAAGATATAGAGACACTCATCGCCATAGACAGAGGAGCGCAGCAGGAAAGAGTCGTCGGTGGTACGCAACTCATTAGTAAGAAAATAGCCGCTGCACTTAAAAAGGAAGTCGAATTTAATAGTCCAGTAACTAGAATAGAGCAAAACGAAAATAAGGTAACCGTCTATGCTGGTGCTAAAAGCTGGACGGCAAAGAAAGCTATCATCGCCATACCTCCAACTTTAGCAGGTCGCATCATTTATGACCCTCCAATGCCGCCTAACCGAGACCAATTGACCCAAAGAGTGCCTATGGGTAATGTGATTAAAATGCAAGTGGTGTATAAAACACCATTCTGGAGAGAAGCAGGCTGGACAGGACAAGTGATTAGCTTTGAAGGTCCCGTCAAAGTGGTATTGGACAATACGCCACATAATGTAGACTATGGGGTTATTGTCTGCTTTATTGAAGCTGGTGAAGGTCGAATAGCTACTGAATGGTCCCCAGAAAAACGGGAAGCCGTAGTGATTGAAGGTTTAGCCAGATATTTTGGAGCAGCAGCTAGAAACTACGAAGCTTATTATGAGATGAATTGGGTAAAAGAACCTTATTCAAGAGGTTGCTATGGCGGTCATTTCTCTCCCGGCGTTTGGACAGCGTTTGGAAAATACTTAAGAAAGCCTGTTGGTCATATTCACTGGGCAGGAACAGAAACAGCCACAGAATGGAATGGCTATATGGAAGGTGCTATTCGTTCTGGTCATAGGGCGGCAGATGAAATTATTGATAGTCTATGAAAAACTTCGACAGCTATAATTGGATGATTTTTTTGGTTTTTTGGGGTTTGTCATTTGTGGCTATGGCTTCTTCTTTTTTATCAGAGAATAGTAGTTTTGGAGGGTCGCTGATAGGTGCAAGCATTATAACTATAGTTTTGGGGTTAATTGCTTATATCCATATCCGTTATTTGACTTCGCACATTCAGCAACGAGAATGGCTACGGTATATTTTTTCCATTCTTTTGTTATTAACCAATAGTCCGTGCAGTTTTAAGGGTTTTTTATCCTTAAAACGCGATTGTTGAGAAATATTTGATTAGCCAATTTTAGTAAAACTGGCTAATCAAGCGGATTTTTTATAAAGAACCTGCCCT
>Ga0129327_10000182_pt1 | contig 37435 bp, 59 predicted proteins | sample CPBDNA_6_FD_111799 | JGI IMG/M metagenome (GOLD analysis project Ga0129327, IMG submission 111799) | Freshwater to marine salinity gradient microbial communities from Chesapeake Bay, USA - CPBay_Spr_31_0.8_DNA | ecosystem: Environmental > Aquatic > Marine > Coastal | place: USA: Chesapeake Bay... | reverse complement strand
CCGACTCGCGCGGATCTCATTCAAGATATTGAGGAGCGCCTACGCTTACCTCATGGCGAGTTGAGCGGGTTGCGTAATGCTTCCGCTCATGGCTTGTCACTTCTCTTGACTTCCATTCTCGAATTAGAGGAGCTTTCATAATGATTCGTTTCATTAACTTAACCGCTTGGCTGGGCACTCTGTGCCTATGCCTTGCTCCGTTTATCATAGATACAACGGAGGGAAAATTTATTGCCATGATTGGGTTATGGTGTTTATGCTTGCAAGCGTATCAAAAATCGTGCTACAATCTACTTTTACTTAACACAATTGGAATAATAGGATACACTTATGCTTTATATATTTGATCTCGATCATACTACAATCGACTCCTCACATCGCTCTCACACGCTAGAGGGCGGCGCTCTTAACCTTGACGCATGGCGCGAGAATTCAACGCCAGAAAAAATTGCTCTGGATAGGTTGCTTCCTCTTGGCGAGCAATGGCGCGACATATCACCGGAATTCACCGGACAGATTGCCATCATTACCGCTCGCGTTATGGGTGCGGCTGATCTGCAATATCTGGATGATAACGGGTTGCACTACGATTTCATATACTCCCGAAAAGAGGGCGATAACACGCCAGATTATGCTCTAAAAAGGATCGCCCTTTATGACCTCGCGTGGGATATGGGCGTATCCATGAAATGGCTCCAGAATTTCGCATGGTTTTATGATGACAATCTGGACGTACTAAAAATGGGTTCCAATCTAGGAATCAATATGGTAAACTCTACTCTTTACAATCAAAAGGCTTCAAAATGAACAAACATTTTTATCTAATCGTCGACACCGAAACGACACAAAAAAATACGGTTGCAGATTTCGGTGCGGTGATCGTTGATCGCCAAGGCGAAATCCACGAGCAATTCGGCGTGTTACTACATGGGCATTTCGGCACGTTGCCGCTTTTCTCTGATCGAAAAGCTCCAACGGATGCATTTTTCTCTATTGCATCGCGTGAACGTAGACGCAAAAACTATGATGCAATGTTAGCAAACGGGCAGCGCTCTATCTGCGCTCCAGCTCTGGTAAATCTCTGGCTTGCTAGGGTGTTGGGACAGTATAACCCAACATTGACCGCCTACAATCTCTCGTTTGATTTTGGCAAATGCCGAAACACTGGAATAGATTTGGGCATTTTCTCAACCCGCTTTTGCCTAATGAGAGCCGCGCATAATACAATATGTCGCTCTAGCGACTATGAATACTTTTGTGGTCAAAATGGCTTAATCACTCCAACGGGTAGAATCCGCCGCACAGCAGATGCGGTTGCTAAGTTTCTAGCGCGAGATGCAAACGGCAATACATCGCTCCAAGATGAGCCACACACCGCGCTAGAGGATGCGCGAGACTACGAAGCCGCTATACTGGCTGAAATTCTCAGAACACATTCCAGAAATTCACTCTTACAGGTTGCAGAATAATGAGCTTACTACCAGAAAAAGAAAAAGAATTGTTAAGGCTAAAAATGCAAATGGAAATCATTCGCACTATCTGCCCAATAATAATGATTCTCATTCAACTATTAATTATAATCAAAGTTTACTAGGAGGTTTCACGTGAAACAATTTTTAAAACTAGCAGCAATCGGATATTTTATATATTCCGTTGCAACCGATATCGCAATCTGGGGTCTGGCTATTTGCTATATGTTGGGCGCGTGTTTCACATGAAACATTCGCTCATCACTTCAAATGATGATAGCCTCTCCCTCTCATCATTTCAAATGATGGTTGCATTTTTCGGCGCGGGGGCGCCAGTGCGAAAGCGAGGACTATTTGCACCTCACCTGCAAATAAAGTTTTAGACAATTTGGGGCAAATGTGCTAGTCTTCTGAGAAAATCGGCGCGGGGGCGCCAGTGCGAAAGCGAGCATTATTTAGTGCAATGGTGCAAATAAACTTTCGCACTATTTGCAGCAAAAGGGCAAGTCTTTCTTGTGTTTTGGCGCGCCGGCGCCAGTATAAAAGCGACGAGTACAAATGTCAAGCTTTTTCTGCTCCTTTGCGCAAATTAATGTAAATTAGGGAAAGTCTTGCGGCGGGGACGCAAATCTGATATAATTTGGGCAAAGCAGCGAAAATTTCTTGACGTTGAGACCCCGTCCGGCCCCCCGGAATTAGTTTGTGTTTTTTTCACGAAAAGGGCAGAAAGTTGTTGACAACAAAGGTGAATGCTTGTATAATTATCGCATATTCAGAAACAAGACCAAGAAGGAAAAAAATTTGATAGACCGATATGTACCATCACAGAAGAGACAGGAAGAAGTCGCAGCTCATACACAAAAGCCTAGACCTTATATGGTTCTATTTGATCTTGCTGATAACCAGTTTGAAGTCTACAGCAGAGGCGAATGGCAGGTGCAATACAGCACATGGATACGCGAGTTAGGCTGGGACGAATATGCTGATCACAGCGATGAAGAAGTAGTCGAAGCAATGGGCGGAGACGAATGGTTTATAACACAGGTATAGTATGCGAATAAAAATAAAATATAGGACAGGCGCGTGGACAAAAGCCCAACGTGCGGAAATACTACAAGCAGTAAAGTGGTGTGCGCACGAAGTTGGCTTAGCCCAAGAGGAAATACGACTAAATGTAGTCCTTAACGCCGACCCGACTATTTACGGTGACGCATTTTACGATGACGAACTACAAACCGGCACTATACGCATAAGTAGCGTGGTGAAGGCTAATGACAGGCACTTGAGAACAGTATTCCACGAAATGTGGCACGTTCACCAGTACCTAAACCAAGGCTTAGACATAGGCGAAAAAGCAATGTTCAGAGGTAAAGAGTACACCACTGACTACTGGAACGCCCCTTGGGAGAAAGCGGCAAGACATAAAGAAAGTTTTTTACTACGAAAATACAAAAAATATCTTGACAAAAGTGCGTAAATGATTCATAATATGCACATATTAAATAAACAACCAAACAAATTTAAGGGAAAAATTTTATGACTATGACAGCAACTCAAAGCTCCAACTACCCTCAAGCAACTATCGACGCTATGGTAGCACGTTACACTGAAACTCCAGTACGCGAAACTGTTAACGCTCTCGCAGAAGAGTTCAACAAGACTCCTCGCAGTGTTATCGCTAAGCTCTCTGCACTCGGTGTGTATGTAGCACAGCCTAAGCCTACAAAGCGACCTGCTAAAGTCACCAAGGCAGACTTGGTTTCTAAGATCGAAGGCGACTTGGGTATCGAGTTCCAAAGCCTTAACAAAGCTGGCTTCGGCGACCTGACCGCTCTTGTACTGGCAATCGAAACGCTCAAAGCGTCCTAGTAAAAACGGGGGTTGTAAAGACCCCCACGATTGGTGGCTGTAGCTTAGCCAGTAGAGTACCGGATTGTGATTTCGGAGGAGATGGGTGCAAATCCCATCAGCCACCCCAGTTTACGGATTGGTAGTTCAGTTGGTTAGAACGCCTGCCTGTCACGCAGGAGGTCACGGGTTCAAGTCCCGTTCAGTCCGCCACTTTATAGTAGGGAAATTAGAAGAGAATGACAAACGTAGAAAAAATGCACTATATGAAGGATACAGGCGTTATTGACACAAAGAAATTTACTCTTTTGCAGAAGCATGATACCTTCTATACTAAGTTAAAAAAGTTACTAAAAGTAGTACCAACGCGAAAATAATTCTTGACTTTTTGGTATAGTATTGATATAATACTCTTTCAAAATTAAAGCGCAGAATATTCCCTCGCGCGGGAAAGACCCTACCTTTCAAGGGGCTTGTAAAAATGTTGGAGGGCGGTGGATATGCGGCCGGAAACGCATAGCGGTTTTGATGCGATAAATTATCCGTGCCGAATGGGTGAAAAAAAATTCGCGGGAATGCTGGAAACATACCATACCTTCAGCATAGTCAGAAGAAGCGCGGCGGGGCGAACTGACACTAATTATCTCGTGCGCGAGTAGACCCTACCTTTCAAGGGTCTTTAAAGCAATGGTGAAGGGGAGGTAGAGTCTCGCAAGCTCTTAGGTTCTTTGTGTACTTTAGTACCTAACCCATGTTGCAAGCACGGGTAAAATTAAAAAAGGACACTCCTATGTTAGGGAGGCAGGGGACACAATAACTACAAATGGCCGTGTAGGACATAGTGTGATAATGCAAAGTTTCGGTAAAACAGGAGCCCTTTCCGAAGCCCTACAAATATAAGGAGGTACGACGAAAAACCACTACTTGAGCAATTGAGTAGTGGTTTTTTTATGGGTAAGTGAAAATAATTCTTGACATAAGTGGTATTTCGTGCGATAATACTCAAGATAAAAAAATTAAGAGGAGAATTTTATGCTTAGAAAACCTAAGTACCCTTTTGTACCTAAGCCTCTTCGCGAGGTTGGTACAGTATTTATCGAAACGGGCATTAAGCCTGCACAGACTAAAGGAGAAAAGTATGTCGAATGTAGTACAGTTTCCGAGCAACAGCAAAGAGAACAACTTAGTAACTCAGATAACGAATTTACAGCAGGAGTTACTGGGTCGATTTGATAAGCTCACGGAACATTATGTAGCTTCAAGGCAGTTAGAAAATGAGTGCAACGAGCTACAAGAACGCTATGATGACCTAGTATTACAATATGCTGCTGTCGTGGGAAGTGAACACATCCCCGCTGGACTTTTAGAGTATTGTACTAATGTGATTGCAGCTTATGATGGCGATACAAAAGAAGTATTGATTCAGTTAGATACTGGAACAGACGAAGAAATGCCTACACGCCCGAAAACGGGGGATAAGTCCGTGGACGAAGTAGTAATGTTTATGGATTCAATAACTAACTTTCTGAGGAAAAAATTGGATGAACTACAGTGAGGATATCACAAAATATATGGTGTCAGAGTACACTGAAAACCCTAGCAGAGCAACAGTTGAAAAGCTAGCAGAAGAGTTAAACAAGAGTATCAAATCGGTGATAGGTAAACTCTCCAGAGAGGGAGTCTATCGTCGTGAGATTTACAAAACCAAAAGCGGGGACGTTCCAGTCACTAAAGTCGAAATAGTTTCTAGCATTGCAGAAGCCCTCGGTTTAGAAGTAGATAATCTATTGGGATTGGACAAAGCTCCGAAAAACACACTTAAAGTATTAGAAAAGGGAATAACAAGTAATGGATAAGCTCTATTATCAACTAATTGATAACTGTGGTCAAACTATATCTTCAGCAACCGAAACCTTACAGCGGGGTCGCCACGGGGTTCATAAGCAGATATTGTCGGAGGAAATAGGAAAGTTGAAAGCCATAATAGAAGTAATGGATCAAAACAACCTAGTAGACCTTCGAACCATTAATAGTAAGTACCTAAAATACAGTGGAAAGTACAAAAGAGAACTATGCAAAAATTCCTAGATATATTTATTAGTGTAATTGTTATAGCCTACTTCTTTCTAGTAACAGCCTCGCTAGTCGCTTGGATAGTGGGGTTGTTCGTATGAATGAATTCCTAGAAACATTTCTAATGACTTTAACTCTAATAATTCTAGGGGCTTTCATACTAGCTCCTATTCTATTCCTATTCACCCTCTGAGAACAATCGTACAAAATTAACCCAAACCAATGGGTTAAAGAGAGCGGAAATTTCATCGCGGGTTTGGCAAAATTAAGACGAATTCCCACGAAAATCGTTTCTTGTCTTAAGTATTTATTAAATTTATCCGGTCATTAACGGTTAGTCAAAATCAATTACTGATTTTAGCGCAATGAATATTGGGATTATGCTGACTCAATATCACTTTCATAATCTTATGGATTCGTAGATAGGAAGCTCCCTTAATTCCGCTTCCCCTACAATTGCATAAATATTCAAACTATTTCTTCAGCATTGGTTGTAATAATTATGAGATTGACTTTATTGTTTATCAATTTAGTGTTTATTTTATCACACTTTTTGGCATAACACAAGTTTTATTTTTCCTAGTGTGAATGGTTAACTGGAAAGTAGTGGCTTTTCAGTAACTAAAAAATATTTTATTTCCATTTCAAGTGAAAATATTTCTTGACAGAAAATCAAAAAACCGATATAATATCTCCCATGAAAACGAAACAAACCAAGACTAGATCGCATTTTATCCTCTTCGCTAAGGACTCTCCTTTTCGTGCTAGAAAAGAAGTGAACCGAAAGCGTAGGGCGAAACGCGGTTACAGTAAACACAAGCAAAACTACAGATGAAAAAAGTAATTTTTTTAACTGCTCTTCTGCTTTCTCAAAACGTGGAAAGTAAAGAAGACTTCTTTGTAGTTAACTGTGGGCGAGATGATGTTATGTTCTCTCTAAGTACCTTTCCTTTCAGTCTTTCTGAAAAAGAGATTTGTGATTGTAACAGAAAAAGATGGAGAGGAACGGCTTGTGATGTGAGACTTCAAAACCAGATTTTTGCCAGAGAAGTAGCACGAAAAAACAGTGCTCTAGCGAACAAAATATTGAAAGGAATAAAGTATGAGCTGGAACTATAGAGTTCTAAAGCATGTAGACGAAGACTTCACGTATTACCATATACATGAGGTATACTACAATGAAGATGGTAGTATTATGTCTTGTAGCCAATATCCGTGTTCTCCCTTTGGAGAAACAGTGGAAGAACTAAAAGAAGACTTCGAATTAATGGCAGGAGCTTTTGATAGACCTGTAATGTCTTATGAAGAGATATAGTATGGAAGTTACCGCAGCACCTCCTCCAATGCGTATGACTACGTCAGGTTACACACAAACTGTAACTCGAGTTCAGAATGCAGGAGGAGACGAGAATAAAAGCAGAGTAGTACAAACTTTTTATGATACTATTGTGTACACGAGTTCTGGGGGTATAAAAACCCTCACTACCTCATCCCAAATAAACTATTTAATTTAGTAGGAGAACGAATGTATTTAAACATTTATCAGTGTAGTCAAGCCTATGGTGGGCCTGAAGAAGGTGGCTGGTGGTACAGCTGCGGTGAATTGATAGATAGTAAAAGAATATCCAACCTTACCAGAGCTAGACAAACCGTGAAAGAACTTAATAAAAAGTTCAAAAATGATGACAAAGGTGAGTACCAGATGGGCTTTGGTGGGTTTGATGGATGTGATGACAGTGGTGAAGGCGATGACGACTACCTTATGTTAGGCGGTCACTGGGGCTTCTCAGACGTAAGAGCCTGTATAGAAGAGCACCCTGGCAAGAACTATCCGTCAGAACGGCCACACTATGAGTAAGTTTTATCAAGACAAAATAGAGTGGTATAGCGAAGAAGTTTTAAAAGAACGGCTGAGAAGTCGAGACAGAGAGTTTCGACTCGCTTCTAACTACCTGAGACGAACAGAGTTTGACAGGTGGCAGATAGAAGCCAAGGCTATAGAAAAAGAATTAGAAGAACGTAAGCGGGACAGAAATAGATGAGACCCTTAGGCAATGAAAAGCACGTTTCCCTTAGTCGTAAATGGACTAAGGCAATGCGTAAAGCGGACAAAGCAAAGGGTCGACAAGACGGTAAAAAACAAATTAGAGACGGGAGAAAAGTTAGTGAAGCAATCGATTAGACCGATGACAAGAGAAGAAACCATTCGTATGAGACGTGAAGGTAGAAAGACTGTATCCCACGGTAGTTATAGAGCGAAAAGAAAGCCTAACTCACCGAAGGTACGAAATGCCAGCAAGTAACTTGATAGTATGGGTTGCGGAAGCATGTGAGGAAAGAGAGCCGGAGGAGGGTCAGTACCAACATTCTGATCACTCCTATATTATAGGCATATTTGATAGTATGGAACTGGCAGAACTTGCCTGTAGAATAGAGACAGAGAAAAAACGCGAAACTCCCGGAAGTAATTATTCGGGCAGAGTAAGACAACTTGAAGTGAACAACAGTCCCAACTGGGATATAGAAACATTATGGAGGGTATTTCAATCCAAAAAGTAATGGAGTCACTATATGAGGAAAGTAATTGCGGCGTTAATATGTGCATTTATAGCAGTACCAGCAGAGGCAAATGAAGTAGAGTGTCTCGCTAAGAATATCTACTACGAAGCTCGTAATCAGAACTTCTTAGGCATGTATGCGGTCGCAGAGGTTACTCTGAATCGCGTAAACGATAGACGTTGGCCTAATGATGTTTGTGCAGTAGTAGAACAACGAAAGATAGTGCAAAATCAATGGATATGTCAATTTAGTTGGTTTTGTGATGGTAAAAGTGATAGACCTAAAGATTTATATAATTGGAACGTATGTTATACTATAGCTCATGTAGTCATGAGTCAAGGATGGCAAGGCACAGTTCCAAAGGATACTTACTGGTATCACAGCCGTAAAGTACAACCGTACTGGGCTGACGCTTACCACCGCACAGCGGTAATAGGCGACCATATATTCTATACAGATAAATAGGTCAGTGATGTAATGGTAGCATAACGGTCTCCAAAACCGTTCGTTGGGGTTCAAGTCCCTACTGACCTGCCAATATAGTTTTAAGATCAGGAGGGAAGTATGTGCTGGGTTTCAATACCTTGCCATCTTCCCTTTTTATTGGTCGTCCATCTTCCCCTAATTTACTCATGTTGCTACAGTGTACCTCTTGAAAGCACTCATCTAAGTCAATTCCGAAAGCATGTCCTGCTCCATAAACTACATAAAGTAGGTCAGTAAGTGCGTCAGCTACTTCTACTAAATTTTGGTTATCTATTCCAAGTTTTAGTTCGTCAAGTTCTTCTTCAATTAGGTCAATCCTAAGTTTTTGTACATGATCTTCTGGAAAGATAGGAAGCATTTCAATATCCTGTCCCATTGCTTCCATGAAGTCTCCGACCAATTCGAAGTTAGTTCCTTGTGCTTGTGTCATTAGTATTTCCTTGTTGGTGTTTTGTCCTGAGCTTGGCGTCTCTTCTCACGAGTTTGTGCCGCTTTTTTAGCTCGATGTCGTTTTGCGCTTGGGCTATCGTAGTATTGTCTCTCTCGATATTCAAACACGGTTTCACTTGCTTTCTTCTTGAAGGCTCTCAGTGCGGTTTCTATATTATTGTTTCTAACTTTTACTTTCACGTCTAAACGGCCACCTCTTAGCCTTTAAGTACATAACTTGCTTTGTTATTGCGTTGGGAGTTCGATCTGGAAGGATTGCGTATAGGTTTTGTTTAGTAACTAAATAATAGTTATTAACTAATAGAAGCCTTTCTTGCTTACTCCATGGTTTCTTTTTATAATTTTTCATGCAACTATTATACTAAAGAATGACGTTGATGTCAAGAACTATTTTTTACTGCACATGCCAAAAATGTTTCTTGACATGAGTGTTAATATGAAGTATAATATACCCGTGTAAAAATAATACCCAATGGAGAATTAATGTGGAAACAACGATAGCTGGCTTTATAGTATTTGCTTTTTGCCTTATAGGGTGCGGGGCACATTGCTGGCATCTGGGTAAAAAAGTGGGAATAGAAGGCACAGTAAACTATCTAGTAGAACGTGGATTACTAGAAGTAGACGATGATGTGCCAAGATAGAGTGTAACTCTAGTAAGTGGAAAAACTATGTTTGGAATGATTAAAATGCTGCCAATACTTTTAATTGTAGGAGGTGCGGGGTTTGGATACCATAAGATAGTAGTAAAGGAAAAAGATAACCGTATCAACCAACAACAGATGGAAATAGCAGCAGCAACCCAACAGAATGTAGCTCTTCAAACAGCTGCACAAACTAATATAAATACTATTAAGAACATGGAAAAGCAAATGAAAGCCCAGGCTCAAGCGTTCGGTGAGCTTACTAAAAAGGCAAGTGCTTTAGAGCTGGAGAAGAATAAGTATTTAGATGTATTTAAACGACATAGCCTAGCCAAGACCGCAAGGTCAAGACCAGAGTATATGGAGCCTAAAATTAATAATGGCACGGCGAAAGTATTTCGCCAAGTGGAAGCAGACAGTAGGGAATTAGATGAAGCAGACGATACTAGCGACGAGTTGTCTTACGATACTCCTGAGTAGTGGATGTAGTGTTCTACCGACCGTAGATTTCACACCTCCACCGCCTGTAAAGGTTATAACTGAAGAAGTCAAGTTAGACATTTATCAGCCTCCTTTACCTCAAGAAATAACTATGCAAGATGTGACGTGGTTTATTATTACAAAAAATAACTACGAAGAAGCAGTTGCAAGAGTAGAAGAACTACTGGGTGCAGAGTTCGTAGTAATCGCTCTCACACCTACAGGCTATGAAAGTATGGCTTATAACTTGCAAGAGATACGCAGGTTTATTCGCCAACAAAAAGAAATAATACTGTATTACAGAAAGGCTACAGATGCGGCTGACGAAGCTGACGAGTGGCTTGAAAAGAATGCAGAGCTACAAGCAGATCAAGAAACTGCTCCGAGTCAAGAAGAGTTTAAGGAAGCTATCACAGAGAAGACAAGTGGTTTTAAACTTCCTAAAATGTTCGGAGGAAATTAATGGGCGGAGGAGTAGAACTTCCAACACGAAAAACCACAGTAACGCCACCAGCAGTACCAAAAGAAAACTGGCTTGTTAGATGGTGGAAGAAGATAATCTATGAAGAGTATCATTTAACGATCTGGTTTGTAGCGGCAAAAGAAGTAGATGCAGAAGGCAACACAAGCTACCGTAGAGTTGCTAAGAGTTATAAAGCTATTAAAGTAAACAAAATAAGTCCAAAACTTATAAAGTTTGTGGATATGGAAAAACATCCCGTAGAAATACGGTCAGAAGAACCTATGAACTGGGATTTAATAAAGGTATATTAATGATAACAAACAATTTAAAAGAGCAGATCAAGTTAGATGAAGGTGTGGTGTACCAGATATACAAGGATCATCTAGGATATCCTACGTTCGGAGTAGGGCATCTAATTCTACGCACAGATAAAGAGTATCACTATCCAGAAAAAACGGAGATATCCAAAGAACGAGTAGAAGAGTGCCTAGAACAAGATTTAAATACCGCAGCTAATGAGTGCATTATACTCTATCCTTGGTTTATGAGTGCGCCACAAGAGGTAAAAGAAATATTAATTAATATGATGTTCAACATGGGCAGACCTCGCCTATCGAAGTTCAAAAACTTCAGCCGGGCATTGTATGAGCAGGATTGGAAACAAGCAGCAGTAGAGGGGCGAGATTCAAAGTGGTATCAACAAGTAACAAATCGAGCCGAAAGATTAATGACACGAATGGAGAATGTAGCATAAGTGAACGTAGAATTAGTAGCACTCAGTAAACCATCAGCATTAACAGATTGTCACACCGCAGATGAGTTCATAGCTTACTGCGCTAGAGTAAGTAACCCCGACAATCAGAGTAATAGTAAAACCGCAGCGGGGTTGCTTAAGTATCTAATCAAAAATGAACACTGGAGTCCGTTTGAAATGGTATCTATAACGATGGCAATTCACACAACCAGAGACATTTCTCACCAGATAGTAAGACACCGTAGCTTCTCTTATCAAGAGTTTAGCCAGCGATACGCTGTGTCTAACACTTTTAAAAAGCGAGAAGCTAGATACCAAGATCCAAAGAACCGACAGAACAGTATTGATATGGACTGTAGAGTGAAGGAAGATCGTATGTTGCAAGAGGCGTGGAACATGAAGCAGACTCAAGCTCTTCGACAAACTCGAGAAGTATATGAGTGGGCTTTACAGCAAGGTATTGCTAAAGAGCAGGCCAGGGCAGTTCTTCCCGAAGGATTGACAGGCACTACACTGTACATGGCTGGAACATTGAGAAGTTGGATACATTACTGTCAATTAAGAAAAGCAAATGGAACACAGAAAGAGCACCAGATTATTGCAGAAAGTGCATGGGATATTATAGGAACGCACTTTCCAAGTGTAATTAAAGCATATGAAGACGTTTAATGAAAAAACGTACAGACCCTTGCCCAAAGCAGCTACTATCCAATCGAGTCCAATTGATGGCTTAGGATTACACGCTAGTGAGTATCTGTACGCAGGAACTGTATTAGGCGAAACCCATGTGTTAGTACATAATCGGGATAGACATGAATGGGTCAGAACCCCACTAGGAGGTTTTATTAATCATAGTGATGATCCGAATGGTTACATTGCGACTGACAAAGGAGACAGAGTATTACACATCATTAAACCTATTATGAGAGGAGAAGAAATAACTGTATACTATAGGTTCAAAGGGTACGATGGAACAGTAGGAGATGACACACAACCTGACGTAGACGACTAAATAGTTCTTGACACAAATACTGAAAAGAAGTATAATACGCTCATGAATATTTTTATATTAGACAAAGACATTGATAAGTGTGCAGAATATCACGTTGACAAACATATTGTCAAAATGCCTTTAGAGGCAGCACAGATGCTGTGCACAAATCATTGGGTAGAGAAATACATTGGATTCGTTCCTAGAAAACTTACGAAAGAAGAGTGGGCAATCATTAAAACAGCAAAGGCAAACCCTGATAGAGATTTCCCTTATTTGCCTACTATGTACAATCATCCTTGTACCATTTGGGCACGTAGCTCACTGGATAACTATGAATGGTTATTCTGCTACGCACTTGCCCTTAATGAAGAATACAGATACAGATATGGAAAATCGCACAAAAGCGTGCATGAAGTTATACTTAACTTACCTGAACCCATATCCTTACCACGAGACGGACTCACTGATTTTGCTCAAGCCATGCCCGATGAACTCAAAGGATCAGACGGAATAGCTGCATATCGTAAGTTCTATCTCAAAGACAAAGCAACCTTCGCGTCTTGGAAGTATCGAGACAAACCCTTTTGGTGGGATGAAACCGAAGCAGAGTATGAACAGAGGATAACTAGATGATAAATGGAATGGGCTACAACTACGAACCTTTTCAAGGGTCGCATGAAGATCAGTTTTTTGACTGGTACATAACCATGAATGGTATGATAGGTGATGGTGCGTCTCAAAACGAAGCTATAGATTACCTGAGAATTATGGAAGCCCCCGAGTGGGTAATTAATAGACTGCTCAACGAGCAAGTACGAAAGGGAGACTAATGTCAGAAGGAAGAAAGTACGACGGAGGCAAGCCACAGTTGTATTTATTGCCTCCTAAGTCTATAAACGAAGTAGGAAAAGTATTAACATTTGGAGCAGAGAAGTACGATCCTCACAACTGGAGGAAAGTAGACGACCTACAGAATAGGTATACTAGTGCTGCTTTGAGACATATTTTCGCACACATAGATGGTGAAAGTGCAGACGAAGAAACAGGGTTATCACACCTTGCACATGCTATGTGTTGTTTATTATTTAAATTGGAGGATGAATTAATTGCCGAGAGTGAAGAAAAGGGACTACGAGAACCTAACGAACACGAACATAGAGAAAGTGATAGGACTCCTCTCACAAGAAAAGGCCATCACGAAAAAGGAAGCATGTGAGATACTTAACATCTCGTACAACACTACGAGATTGAATAAGATCATAACAGAGTTCCAAGAGCATAAAGAGTATGTAGCAAAACGAAAAGCTACAAACAAAGGTAAAAAAGCTCAGGCTTACGAGATAACTGAAGCTATAACAAACTATTTGCAAGGAGAGTCTATCTCCGAAATAGCTGCGGGGTTGTATCGGTCGTCTGGTTTTGTGCGTGCTATACTCGATAAAGTAGGAGTGCCACAACGACCTGCAAGCCAAGAGGAGCGCGTTCATCCTAGTATAATTCCTGAGAATTGTGTAGCAGACACGTTCAACGCGGGTGAGAAAGTATGGTCAGCAAAGTACCACGCACCTGCAATCGTAGATGCAGAAATAACAGTAAAGAACAAATATGAAAGTAAAGGATACCGAGTATATATTCTGGAAAATACAGAAAATGATACTGTCGGTGGCTATTATGCCTTTGTCCTCGCCTGTGAACTGGGCAAGCTCTCTCACTTAGAGGAGTATGGAGTTAATCTAAATAAGATATGAACACAACCGAATTAACAAAAGCATTAGCAGTAGGAGAGTGCTATATAAAGTATAAAAGTGTCACTTCGGATAAAATACACGAAGGCATTTACACTTTAATAGGTGGATATAATTCGCCAAGTAACCACTACAGTGATAAAGTGGTGGCAGTATCTGTTGAAACAAATATGTATGAAGATATCGTAAAGGATAGCATAATAGAATGGAAGAGTTTAAAGTCATAAAAACAATATTATTCCTATTGTACTTAGAGGTAGCCCTTCATATTGCAGAAATTTTATTTGATATGCAGCAATCTGGCTGGTTTAATTGGCTACTATAGCAAAAATAATTCTTGACACAAATGTTAAATCGCGATATAATATCATTTCAAAATTAAGGAAACCAATGGGCGACCGATTTTACCGAGAACAAATAGAGTATCTAGGCACTTGCCCTGGATTAAAAACAACTAACAAAAGGAAACGCAGAATGGCGTGGGATGACGTAAAGAAAGCACAAGCAGTAGAAATGTACGAAGCAGAGAGTCCAACTCCAGAAACATCTATGGAGATTGTAAAATTCGTTGCAGACGAGTTAGGTGAAAGCCCTAACGGTGTTCGTATGATTCTTAGCAAAGCTGGTGTGTATGTGAAGAAAGAAGCCGCTACTGGTGGCTCTGCCGCTAAATCTAGTGGTGGAACACGAGTATCAAAGCAAGATGCCCAAGACGAGTTAACCGAAGCTATCAGAGCTATGGGTAAAGAAGTAGACGCTGCTATAATATCCAAACTAACAGGTAAAGCAGCAATCTATTTTACCTCAGTAATTTACAGCGAAGTTTAAAACAAAGCCCCCCGTACGCGGGGGAGCACCATGCCCGTGAGTTATAGGAAAGTAAAAGATTTTACACACCTAAACCTAAGGAGCATTGGTGAAAAAGGAAGAACTAGCCTCTCTTGTGAGAGAGTACGGTGATGCAATCATTACCTATCGTAGTGAGAATTCAAAGAAACTGAAGTACAATGTTTGCACGTTGGACTTCAGTACGCCGTATATTCAAAGCAAGAAAAATAGAGCCAAAGAATCTAGCGATACGCTGTTGTTATTCTGTTGGGACACAGACTCTTACCGTTTGTTAAAGCCTTTCAATATAACAAGTGTAGTGCCGCTAGCTTCTGTACTAAAGAACGAATCATGATAGATATAACTGAACCTGCTAGCCACTACGAACATGTAATTCACTACGATGAGGCAAAGCAAGAACAAGTACGACTCACTGTGAACACTTTCAGAGGGGTAGAATATCTACATCTTAGAAAGTATTACATGGATTTTACAGAAGAATGGAAACCTACTCCTGTTGGAATAGCGCTACCGCTCGACTTTAATAACTCTAAGGAGTTGTTCCGTGCTTTGACTGAAATTATATCCCTTGCTGAATCTAAGCAGATTATAGAAGAAAACTTTGGTGAGCTAATCAAAGAGATTTATCCAGAGGAAACCGCAAATAATTCTTGACATTTTAGGTAATCTCTAGTATAATATACTTTAATAAATGAGAGAACCTATGACAGATATAGATTACGCATACAGGAACAAGATAGCCAAACTTTATTACGAAGACGGCGAAAGCCCTCTAAGTGACGAAGAGTGGGATGCTTTAGAAGGCACTGACAAAGACGTTGGTTATACTCCCAGTCGAGGCGTTGACCACATCTTTCCTATGTATTCTTTGAAGAAATCTTTTTCAGAGCAAGAAGTCTTGGATTGGATGGGCGACAAAAATGTTGTTGCTACACCCAAGCTAGACGGTGCTGCCATATCTCTCGTTTATGAGAATGGGATGCTAGTACGAGCTACCAGCCGTGGGGACGGTAAAACAGGTGTTGACATTACAGCAAATGTACGTCATCTACAAACAGTCCCTTGGAGAATTAACCATAGTGATTACTGTCAGATTGACGGTGAAGTAGTAGCACCAAGTGATATTCCAAATGCAAGAAACTTTGCAGCGGGTGCGTTAAATCTCAAAAGCGAGGATGAGTTCATAGAACGAAGACCTTACTTATTTTTTGTAGTGCATGATATGCGACCAGATGATATGTTTGAATACTGGAGTGAGAAACTTAATTATTGTTACAATCTTGGGTTTTATACAGATACTACAGACCTTGAGTCAAAGAAGTTCCCCACAGATGGCGTAGTCTACAGACTTGATAATCTACAAGACTGGGAAGACGCAGGATTTACTGCACATCATCCACGGGGTTCTATTGCTTTCAAAGAGCAGAAAGAAGGTGAGATAACTTGGCTAAAAGATGTTGAGTGGCACACAGGGAAATCAGGAGTTGTTACACCAGTAGCAATTCTTAGCCCTGTAATGATTGGTGACGCGCTTGTACAAAGAGCAACCCTGCATAATATGTCTTACATCGAAGAGTTAGGATTAGAAATTGGTTGCGAGGTCGAAGTCATACGCAGTGGTGAAATTATCCCGCGTATTGTCCGAAGAGTTAACTAAAAATAAATCTTGACAATAATCTCAAAATTCTATATAATATACTTTCAATTTCAGAGGAGTCTCAATGCAAGCGATACTAGCCCCCACTACTTGTGGTTCATGCGGTTCTGTACTTGTGTGGAGAAACGACTTACTTTTTTGTGAGGACTCTCAATGTCCTGCACAAATTAGTAAGCAGATTGAGCATTTTGCCAAGACCTTAAAAATCAAGGGACTTGGGCCAAAGACTATAGAAAAGCTGTCAATTACCACCTTATGGGAAGTATATGCGCTTGACTACGATCTTACACAGATTGCTCTCTCCTCAGATAAACTAGCTTTGAAACTTATAAGAGAAATTGAACATAGTAAGAAAGCTACCTTAAACCAATTACTACCAGCTTTTAGTATACCCTTAGTGGGAAAAACCGCAACAGAGAAATTGTCCACAATAATTAGCGGCCTCAATGAGCTTAGCATGGACAAATGTCGTGACGCTGGTCTTGGAGCTAAGACTGCTGAGAGTTTAATGGATTGGTACGAAAATGAATGGATTAATAATTTTGAGTTTTTACCATTTGATTTTAAGTTTGCTAAAGCCAAGGAAAGAGTAGAGGCTGTTGGTACAGTATGTATTAGTGGTAAGTTAAAAAGTTTTCCTACTAAGAGTGCTGCAACCGCCGCTCTCTGCTTACAAGGTTACAATGTCAAAAGCAGTGTAACAAAAGATGTAACCATTCTAGTTAATGAGAGTGGTATAGAGAGTGCAAAAACAAAGAAAGCCAGAAATTCTGGCGTAACAATAGTAACCAATCTATTAAATTTTTTAGGAGAAACAAATGGCAACACTGCCTAAGTGGACTGATGAGCGTACCGACGAGCTCACTAATTTTGTCGGTGATGAGACTCCGGTCTCTCAAGCTACTGTAGCAGAAGCTGCAGACCAGCTTGACACAACTACACGGTCAGTTTCTAGCAAACTGCGAAAGATGGGTTTTGATGTAGAACTTGCTTCAGCTAAGAGCGCTCGCGCTTTCAGCGACAGCCAAGAAACTACTCTCTCTGCTTTTGTCTCTGACAACAGCGGACAGTATACCTACGCAGAGATTGCATCTCACTTTGAAGGCGGAGCATTTAGTGCTAAGTCTATTCAAGGTAAGATTCTTTCTATGGAACTTACTGACCATGTCAAAGCTGCTCCCAAAGTGGAGACTGTACGAACTTACTCTCCTTCAGAAGAAGAGACTTTCGTAGCTATGGTTAATGACGGAGCGTTTGTGGAAGCAATCGCAGAGAAGTTAGACCGTACTGTAAACAGTATTCGAGGCAAGGCTCTTAGCCTTCTTCGTTCCGGCGACATTGACGCTATCCCCCGTCAGGAGCATACAAAAGGCTCTGCAAAGGAAGATCCTTTGGCTGAGTTGGGCGATGTGTCTGAAATGACAGTTGAGTCGATTGCAGAGCAAATCGGTAAAACTGCACGAGGCGTCAAAACTATGCTTACCCGTCGTGGCCTGACAGCGTCAGACTATGATGGAGCTGCAAAGAAAGAGAAAGCTGCTTCCTAAGAAGCGGTAACTTTTGTAGTCAGGACAAGGGGTTGTTCTGGCTACATTTCATTCGGGGGAACTATTGAATTTAGCAAGTGCTTTTCTAAAGCAAGTATTAGAGCTGCAAGATTTTGAGTCTTGGTCAGCCGTGCGTAAGCACTACTTGCCTACAAACTATCACAGATTATTTTCTGAGATAGATAAGCACTGTGAAAAATTTCATAAGCTCCCTACGTTTGAAGACCTCAAGTTTGAGCTAAGAGATAGTGCCACAAAGGAACTACTCTTTGCCATAGACGGTGTTGAAGTTGACGCAGATGCGTATATGCTTCTTCAGTACCTGAAAAATGAGTATACTCAGAAAGAGATACTACTATCCCTTGAGGACTACGTTGATAACTCTATATCCTTCGAGGATGCAGAGGAATCTGTAGGACACCTACATCAGATCGTTCTTGATATCGAAGACAAAGTAGAGCTTCAAGAACCCCAAGAGAGTATGCAACGTATTCCCTTGTTTGAACCTGATGAGGAGTTAGGAAAGTACCTGCCTCTTGGCTTGAATACCGATAATGACTACGAGATTTCGTTCTCCCCCCGAGACTTAATTCTTGTAGGCGGTCGCCGAGGGGCAGGGAAATCTATCACCTGTTCTAACATTGCTAATAATGTCTATGAATCTGGAAAGTCTGCAATCTATTTCACTATTGAGATGGACAGTCGAGCGATACTGCAAAGGTGTTGTTCGATTGCAACTGCTATACCATTCTCCCGTCTGCGCGCTAAGAATCTTAACGTGACAGAGTGGGAGAGGGTTGCAGCTTGGTGGGCTAACCGATATGAAAATAGTCAAGAGCGACTGGCAGAGTATCGAGATCATCGAAATTTTGAACAGTTCCACGATAAGCTAAAATCTACCTGTGAGCTTCACCCCAAGCAACAGCTAGATGTAGTCTATGACCCCTCTCTTACTATTGCAAAGATACGCTCAGAGCTTGATAAAAAAGTTAAAAGCAAGATGGATGTTGGCGTGATTATCGTTGACTACATCAATCAAGTAAAGCGTTCTAGTATACCTTCTCGTGGAGGGCAGTACGATTGGACAGAACAAATAGAAGTTAGTAAAGCATTGAAGAGCATGGCACAGGAGTATGAAACCCCCATATTCTCGCCATATCAAACAGACGCTAGCGGTGAAGCTCGTTTTGCCAAAGGTATTCTTGATGCTGCTGATGCCGCATACTCTATGGAACCATGGAGTCAAGAAGATAATTGTATTTCATTTAACTGTGTTAAAATGAGAGCCGCCGCTATGCGTTCCTTCACCTCGACCATGGACTGGGAAACTTTAAAGATTGGCCCTGACACTGCGCTGACTCCAACAGAGAGAGCAGATAATGACCAAAAAACTAATGAAGACATAGACGACATGTAGAAAATATATCTTGACACTTATGTCAAAATTTAGTATAATATACTTTCAATTTTCAAGGAGTCCGAATGTCAATTATTCAAGGAAGTATGAGGCACACTATGAGCGGTAGACGACGTAAGAAAATTTCCACAGCAAGAAGAAAAGAGAAAGTTATATTTCATACTCTTAACAGAGAAGAGCCTACTATTAGAGAAACTCCTTATTACCCGTCTGCTCCAATGACACCGTATCGTCCTGCAAAAGACGAGACGTACAAAAGAGATATTTCTTCTAGTTATACAATCGCACCTGCGTACAACAAGGGCGCGTATCAAGTAATTAGTGAAGAAAGTATTGAGGATATAGGTAGATAAATGGTAATGGCATTTTTATTGAAAGTATTTATTGGAGGGACAGCCGTTCCTACAGATGAGATGTACTTTCAAAATATAAACAGGTGTAATTATTTTGCACACAAAATAGAATCAGGTACATACAAAGATAAAGACACATCATACTACACGTATGGTAGTAGAGATATAACCGCATATTGTTTACCAAGTATGGTAAGAGAGACTACTAAGTTTTGGGACTAATTCATGGAATCAGAAACAGAAGAAATATTAGAGTTCATAGAAAGCTATAGGAAAAGAGTGCGGGATATGCTTGACCTTAATTCAGACGGTCAAGAAGAAGAATCAGACTACAAACCACATGAAAGGGCTTAATGGAAATAGAACGAATACTACAGGAAAAGAACATATACTTTATGCAGAAGGGTGCAGACTATTTAGTACGCTGTCTAAGTCCTGAACATGATGATAAAAATCCTAGTATGAGAATTGACCAGATTACTGGTATCTTTAACTGTTTTTCGTGTGGTTACAAGGGTAACTTATTTAATCATTTTGGGGAAAGGGCAAATCAATTACAGCAACAGAGAGACCTTTTTAAGAAAAAACTTATACAAAAACGCTCCGAAAGTGTTGGTTTGTCCTTCCCCCAAAATAGATTGCCTTATGTCGGTAACTGGAGAGATATTCGTCCAGAAACTTATAGAAGATTTGAGGCTTTTCAACACCCACATACAGATCATGTGGGAAGAATTGTCTTTCCGATTCGTGATATATCGGGTAAGATAGTAGCGTTTCAAGGAAGGCATACCTCTAACGGTGTTCCTAAGTACAAGTTCTCCCCTCCTGGGGCAAAACTACCTTTCTTTCCTATAGTAGAGTTTATACAAGGCTCTGTTATATTAGTGGAGGGTATGTATGATATGATAAACTTGCACGATAAAGGACTCACCAATGCGGTATGTTGCTTTGGAACTAATAATTATAATGAGGCTAAACTGTCTATGCTCCGAGTACAAGGAGCAGAGTATGTAGAAGTCTTTTTTGATGGAGACGACGCAGGCCAAACTGCGGCAGAAAATTTAAAGGGTGCGTGTGAGAAAGCTGGTCTCGTAGCTAGGAACATCCATTTTAAGGATACAGATCCTGGTGCATTATCCCAAACTTCAGTAGATAAATTAAAGAGGAAGTTATATGGCTAGAGTTGCCTTAGTAGAAACTAAAAAGGGTAGAACAAACTTTGCAAGAGAGTTTGATAATGAGTTTGATTTTGATCAATATCAACTGTGTTCTGACCCTACAATTAAAAAAGTATTAAAGCGAGACTGTGATATAGATATAAACACAGACAACTACGACTGGGTTATTCTAGTGGGAAGTGACGCGCTCAAGTACTTTACCAAAATCAATTCAGTAACCGAATACTCCGGTAAAAGAGTAGATGAGAAATTTTTACCAGTAATTAATCCTGCGATGCTCACATTTAAACCTGAGGCTCGTAAAACGTGGGAGACTTCTAAAGAAAGTATCATTAATCATATAAAAGGTTTAATAGAGGAGGTAGTTATTGATGAAAACATTGCTATTGGAATCGAAGAGACAGAAGAATGTAACACCTTTATACAAGCAGCTATTGATCATAGCGGGACATATATCGCGCTTGATTCGGAGACTACTGGTTTATACCCTAGAGATGGCTATATACTGGGCATTTCGCTTTGTTATGATGGTAAAAAAGGAGCTTATATTAATACAGAATGCTTTGATGAGCAAACTGAAAAGCTACTACAAGAACTGTTTACGAAGAAGACAGTAATATTTCATAACGCTAAGTTCGACGTAGCGTTCTTTGAGTATCATTTTAATTTTAATTTTCCTGTAATAGAAGACACCATGTTGCTCCATTATCTCATAGACGAGAATCCGGGAGGGCACGGTCTTAAGCCACTGTCTATCAAGTACACACCCTATGGCGATTATGAGAAGCCTATGTATGAGTGGATGGATAAGTATAGAAAAGAACACGGCATACTCAAGAGTGACTTTCAGTGGGAGTCTATTCCGTTTGAGGTAATGAAAACATATGCAGCTATGGATGCTCTATGCACGTTTCTTCTATACGAAAAATTTGTAAAAATTAAACAGAATCCTAAACTCAAGAAAGTGTATGATGAGATTCTTATTCCTGGCACTCGTTTCTTAGTAGATGCACAGGACAATGGTGTACCCTTTGATAAGGACAGGCTCTGTGTATCTCAAGAGCTGATGCAGACAGAAATAGATAAGTCCGTGGCTACACTGTATCAGAACCCTGAGATAGCTAAGTTTGAGAAAATAAATGGAAAAGATTTTAATCCTAATAGCACTGTGCAGCTTCGCGGTCTCCTTTTTGACTTTCTCGGTCTACATCCTACTGGCAAGAAAACAGGAACGGGAGCTAACTCAACGGATGCGGAAGTACTCGGAGAGCTTGCATCCCAATCTGAAGTTCCTGGACTTATCCTTGACATACGTCAAAGATCCAAAATTAAAAATACTTATCTGGACAAAATCATACCGCAGTTGGATAAAGATAGTAGACTTCGTACTGGCTTCAACCTTCATAGTACCACTAGTGGTCGTCTTAGTTCTAGTGGCAAACTTAATATGCAGCAGTTGCCTAGGGATAACCCTATAGTAAAGGGCTGTATACGAGCTGCCGAAGGACACAAGATTGTAGCTATGGACTTAACAACTGCCGAGGTTTATGTTGCTGCTATTCTAGCAGAGGACAAAGCTCTTATGGATGTATTCCGCAGCGGCGGAAACTTTCATAGTACCATTGCGAAGACAGTATTCAGACTACCCTGCGAAGTAGAGGAAGTAGCTGAGCTATTTGGCACACAACGACAGGCTGCAAAGGCAGTAACTTTCGGTATCATGTATGGTGCAGGACCGAAGAAGATTAGTGAACAAGTAACCAAAGACTCGGGCAAATTTTTTAGTCCGAACGAAGCTAAAGAAGTTATTGATGATTACTTTCAATCATTCCACCAACTTAAAAAGTGGATAGAAAGCAATCACAGATTCATAGAGCAAAACGGCTTTGTGTATAGCTACTTTGGCAGAAAAAGGAGATTACCAAATGTCAAATCGTCAGACGCGGGCATCAAGAGTCATAGCATTCGTTCTGGTCTTAACTTTTTGGTTCAGTCTGCTGCTAGTGACATTAACCTTCTTGGGGCTATAGATATGCACAACTACTTAAAAGCTACTAAGTCTAAGGCAAAAATCTTTGCTTTAGTGCATGACTCGATACTTGCAGAAGTACCCTACTCAGAAGTAGATGGGTACTGCGATCAGTTAGAATACTACATACAAATGGATAGAGGACTTTCAATTCCTGGAGCGCCTGTAGGATGTGACTTTGAAGTAGGAGATGACTACTCCATGGGCAAGTTCGACAAGCAGTATGGAAATATATAATGTTAGTAAAAATGCTAAGAAAACTAAAAAACGCAGTTGATCCTAATTATTGGGCTGAAAGAATAGGTGAGAGTAGTGGAGCTTACGATAAAGCAAGAGAAAGTAAGTTAGCTACTTGGGTCAATAGTTTAGAAGGTTGGAAATGGTGGGCATGGCAGTTAGGCCCTTGTGTACTGTTTTTTATTATACTTGAGTTATTGCTAAATGTAATTGGCATGACTATGTTACCTTGGAGGTAATTTAATATGGCATATAGTAACCAAGTAATGGATCATTATGAGAACCCTCGTAATGTAGGCAAAATGGATGAGACTGATGATGTCGGTACAGGCATGGTGGGAGCGCCTTCCTGTGGCGATGTGATGAGGTTACAAATAAAAGTAGAAGAAGGCGTTATACAAGATGCCAAGTTTAAAACCTATGGCTGTGGTAGTGCTATAGCTTCTTCTTCTCTTTTGACGGAGTGGGTAAAAGGCAGAACTCTTAGCGAAGCAGGTGTAATAAAAAACACTGAGATAGCCGAAGAGTTAGCCCTTCCCCCTGTGAAGATTCATTGTAGCGTGCTTGCAGAAGATGCAATAAAAGCCGCTATAAAGAATTATAGAGAAAAGAACGGTGAATCTTGACTATTGGATAACACAACTAGTAAAATGCTTAGCCGGTCTTACGGTTATATATTTTTTGTATGAATTTGCAATTCTACTAATTACCTAGGAGGTAACATGTTACAGGAAGCATTACAGGTAGAGATAAAAGTATACTACGATGGAGTTTTAATTGATCATTACATACAGGGACGTCCAGGACTTGAAGTTTCCAGTATTTCAGATACCTTCCGACAACTGGAGCTATTCTGACGGACTGTTGTTTATAGACGATCTATTAGTAGATGATACTAATATGCCAGGAGATACTCTTGGCATTCGTAGGCTACAGACTCCTTTTACGGAACTCTTACCTCTGAGAAGATCGCTTATAAGTCACATAGGATTATTAAAACAGAAAAAGAAAAATTTTATAGATTCAAGAGGCGTTCCCTTTACATATGAGAAAACTGCGTTCTGCAAGTTAAAATACTACAAGATTCGTAGAGTTGATCGTAAAGGTACTGCTTCTTTATTATGGGTGCATCACGTTACTACTTCCTTTACCATTCCTAGACCACCAGAGGATGGCAGGAACTGGGCAGGAATACTACATGTAGGCGATACACCTTGGATGTTATACGAGTACTCTAAGACAAAACTTAAAGACACTCGAAGAAAGGTATAAGGAATATATGGGCAACAAGCGTAAAACTTTGAACGGCTCCGGTCTTCAACTGGAAGAAGTAGAACCTTTAACTAAAAATCAACTGATAGCCTTTGAGTCCGAGAAGAACTTAGTTCTCCACGGGGTCGCAGGAACAGGAAAGACTTTTATATCTTGTTACTTAGCTTTCGATGATATGGTTAAAAAACAGTATAGTAATTTAGTTATAATCCGAAGTGCAGTACCTACAAGGGACATTGGTTTCTTGCCCGGTAGTGAAAAGGAGAAGGCTTCAGTCTATGAAGAACCGTATAAGGAAGTTGCAAACGAGCTATTTAATCGTGGAGACGCATATCAAATACTCAAGACTAAAGGATTAGTTCATTTTATGACTACTTCTTACATAAGAGGTATAACTTTGAAAGACTCTGTTATACTGATAGATGAGTGCCAGAACATGACGTTTCAAGAACTAGACTCAATTATTACACGAGTAGGAAAATACTGTAGAGTTATGTTTTGCGGAGACTTTGAACAGTCTGACTTAAAAAATAATGGGCTAATGTCCTTTATAAGAATCTTGGAAACAATGGGCGCTTTTGACATGGTTAACTTTGAAGTACAAGACATTGTACGGAGTGACTTCGTAAAAGAATATCTAATAGCTAAAAAGGAAATAGGACTATAAAAGCACTAATCAGTAATCGCATTTACCTTGAGGTAACGCAAGAATACAAGGAAGTTTTAAGTAAAGAACTTACTTATACTATTCCTTCGTTCAATCCAAAAGATCCGCCTTTTGTCATAAAGAATATGGCACGAGTACGAGATACGTTGGTGAGTATACCTATAGGAAGAACGGATTTGATACCAAATGACTACGAGATAGTCGATAAGCGTGTCAATAAGCCGGTGCAGTTTCCTGAGTTTAAGTTTCCGTTACGACCAAGCCAGCAGGAGGTCTACGATGAGATCGAAGACAACTCTATAATTAACGCTTGGGTTAGTTGGGGAAAGACTTTTACAGGTCTTGCGATAGCTGGTAAGCTAGGACAGAAAACACTTATCATTGTTCACACTGTGCCTCTAAGAAACCAGTGGGCAAAAGAAGTAGAAAAAGTATACGGAATTTCTCCTGGCATTATAGGCAGTGGAAAGTTCGATATTGATGCTCCTATAGTGATAGGCAATACTCAAAGTTTATACAGAAATATTCTCAAGATAAATAAGGAGTTCGGCACTATCATACTAGATGAAATGCATCACGTATCTTCGCCTACCTTTTCTAAAGTAATAGACACAAACTACGCTAGATATAAGATAGGATTGTCTGGAACTATAGAAAGAAAAGATGGAAAGCATGTAGTCTTTCGAGATTACTTTGGCAGTAAAGTATTTAAGCCACCAAAAGAGAACTATATGGTTCCGTCTATAACAGTGTATCCTTCGGAGATACGCTTCATGGACGGCCAAAGAACTCCTTGGGCTAATAAAGTTACACACTTGGCAAACCAAGATGAGTATAGGCATAGCGTATCTATGATAGCGGCCGCCTACGCTGCAAAAGGCCACAAGGTTTTAGTGGTCAGCGATAGAGTACACTTCTTGCAAGCCTGTGCTGAACTTACGGGAGACAGAGCAATCTGTGTTACCGGAGAAGTAGCACATGAAGATAGAGAGACTCTTCTGGATGAGATTCGTGCGGGTAGAAAAGATATTCTATACGGTACACAAGCAATCTTCTCAGAGGGTATCTCTGTTGATAACTTAAGTTGTTTGATTCTTGGTACTCCTGTTAATAATGAGCCACTATTGACTCAGCTAATAGGGCGTATCATACGCAAGCAAGAAAATAAAAGATCACCTGTAGTGATAGATATCCACCTAAAGGGAAACACCGCCAGAAGACAGGCTTCCAATAGGATGGGATACTATATGAAACAGGGATATAAGATAGACCAACTATAAAAAAATAGTTCTTGACATTAACTTCAACTTTTGATATAATATGCTCTTATATAATTGGAACAGAATCTTTAGAACTTGCAAGGCGAATACTTTCGAGATCATGCAGGTCTTTAAAATGATGGTGGAAAAGCAAATCCCGCGAAATAAGTATGATAATCTGTACAAGTATGCAGATATGAACTTTACAGGCGAGAGTTTTTTAGTACACCCAGATGTTCTGCTATACAATTCATATAAATATTCTTACCGAGACATTTGCATTTATCTTGCGCTTGCTTCATTGCGTTCGTATGGAGAGTACAAAGTCAATGGTAAGATAACACTAGATCCCCTGCATATACAGGAAGATCCCCAACTATTTTTAGACAACAATAAACTACTTTATATAGAGAATGGAGAAATACATTTTTTACATGAAGAAGTTCCAACGGAGATAAATTAATATGGCTATATCGTTTAATCAGCAGAAAGGTTCTGCACAAAAGACTTCTATCAGCACTTTCCAATACAAGGATGGCGACAATCAAATGCGTATCGTAGGTGATATTCTTGCTCGCTATGTATACTGGGTGAAAGGCGAGAACGACAAGAACATTCCTTTAGAGTGTCTGTCCTTCGATAGGAATGCAGAAGCATTTACAAACCAAGAAAAAGATTGGGTTCGTGAGTATTACCCTGATCTTAAGTGTGGATGGAGCTATGCCACACAGTGTATTGACAATGGCGAAGTGAAAGTTGTCAATCTCAAGAAGAAGCTCTGGGAGCAGATTATTACTGCTGCCGAAGACTTAGGAGATCCTACAGACCCAGAAACTGGATGGGACATTAAGTTCAAGCGCGTTAAGACTGGCCCTCTGCCTTATAACGTAGAGTACCAGCTTCAGCCTTTGAAGTGCAAGCCTGCCGCTCTTAGTGCCGCAGATGCAGCTCTTGCTGCTGAAGTGAAGTCCATGGACGAAGTAATGTCTCGACCAACTCCAGATGCTCAGAAGGAGCTGTTGGATCGTGTACGACAGGCAAACACTACGGAAGTAGACGAGACTCTTGAAGCCGAGTTTAACGTAGGGTGATTTTATTCACAGCAGACTGGCACTTAAAGCTGGGACAGAAAAATGTCCCAGTTGACTGGGCAAAGAAAAGGTATGAAGCCTTCTTTAACCAAATTCATGAAATAGAAAACGAGTGTAGTATGCACATAATTGGGGGCGATCTCTTTGATCGTCTTCCAACTATGGAAGAGTTGGAGTTGTACTTCACATTCATAAGGCAAGTAGGAATACCTACTCTAATTTATGATGGGAATCACGAAGCCACAAAGAAGAACAAAACCTTTTTTAGTCAGCTAAAGCAAGTGAGCAGGGATATTAATCCTTTCATTCATATTGCAGACTTATCCTATGTGGACAAAGACAGAGGGTTTAATGTTCTGCCTTACGCAGACTTACACAGAAAGAATAGTATAGAAGCCTTCAATACTGAGTGGCCTCTGTTTACTCATGTACGAGGAGAGATTCCTCCACATGTAAAGCCTGAAGTTGACCTAGCAAGACTTGAGGACTTTCCAGTAGTATTTGCGGGTGACTTACATGCACATAGTAATACACAACAAAACATTGTATACCCAGGTAGCCCTATGACAACTTCGTTTCATAGAAACATAGTCGAGACAGGTTATCTACTAATAAATGACAAAGACTGGTCATGGATGTGGGACAGATTTGATCTGCCACAGCTACTGAGAAAAACAGTACAAGATCCAGCAGAGATGATACCTAGTACATATCATCACACAATATATGAACTGGAAGGAGATATACAAGATTTATCTAAAGTTAAAAACTCAGAACTACTCGATAAGAAAGTAGTTAAGCGGAGTACAGAAGCCACGCTTCTTCTTAGTAAAGAAATGAGCATAGAAGAAGAGTTAGCAGAATACTTTACTTATATATTAGAACTTCCACAAGACAAAATATCAAGCATTATAGGGACTTACAATGATTACTCTCAAACAGCTACACTGGAATAATTGCTTTAGCTATGGTTCCGACAACGCGTTAGTTTTGGATGATAACACTGTAACTCAAATTATTGGTACAAACGGTACTGGCAAGTCTTCTATACCTTTAATTATAGAAGAAGCTCTGTACAATAAAAATTCGAAAGGAATTAAGAAAGCAGACATACCTAACCGATACGTCGGTAATGGGTATAATATACAACTAACCTTTACCAAGGACGAAGATACCTATACAGTGAGTATAGATAGAAAAACCACGGTAAAGGTCAAGTTGGAGAAGAATGGTGAAGATATATCTAGCCATACAGCTACAAATACCTACAAGACTATTCAAGATGTTATAGGTGTAGACTTTAAAACCTTCTCACAGCTAGTATACCAAAGCACTAATGCGAGTCTACAGTTTTTAACTGCGACCGATACAAACCGTAAGAAATTTTTGATTGATCTGTTACATCTTGAAGGGTATGTAAACCTATTCGAGGTGTTCAAAGAGAAGTCTAAAGACATAACGCAGGAAATGATGGGGGTTCAATCCGCCGTTAGTACCATAGAAAAATGGCTCTCAGATAACAAATTGAGTGATACCAATATACTTCCTATGTTAAATTTAGAAATTTCTACGGAAGAAGAAGAGAAAGAGTTCCACACTTTAACGAAAGAAATTGAAAATATCTTGGAGAAAAACAAAAAAATCTCTAAGAATAATCAAATGATTCACATGCTGGAACAAATTGATTTACAGGAAGTACAAAATACGCCAGTAACGCAACGACAGTCCTATGACGACTTACAAACAGAGATGGGAAACCATTCTCAAATCGCAGCGGGGTCTAAACGCCTCGTAGCAAAACTAGAACAATTAGGAGATGTGTGTCCTACTTGTGAACAAGAAGTTGATCCAAGTTTTAAACAGTCTCTTGTAGACACAGAGTCTCGAAAGATGCTCGAATCGGAGAAGCAGATTTATGAAATTGAAAGACGAATTAAACAGATTAAAAGAGATAATAACGAATTCACTCGTATTCAGAACCTTGAAAACGATTGGAAAGAAATTTATCGAAGTATTGACAAGAGTCTCCCTAAGCATCTCTTGGAGAAAGCAAAGCTTGAAGAAAGGTTGGAGAGAGTACGAGCTGAGCTACTTCAACGCAAAGAGCAGTTGGGAAGCACAGCAAAGGAAAACGAAAGAAGAACAAAGCACAACACAAGAATCCAAGTAATACAGGAGCAAACAGAAGAGTTCCTAAACCAGCTTTCAGAAATGCAAGAGAAGCTAAATACACAGCAGGATCTTGCGTCCAATTTGGATATACTGAAGAAAGCGTTTAGTACCAATGGTTTGCTCGCGTACAAGATTGAAAACCTTGTAAAAGAGTTGGAAGAACTCGCGAATACCTATCTTGCAGAGCTATCTGATGGTAGGTTTACACTCGAGTTCGTAGTATCTAATGACAAGTTAAATGTGCAGGTTACAGACAACGGTAAAATAGTAGATATTCTCGCACTTTCTTCAGGAGAGCTAGCAAGAGTAAATACTGCCACCCTGATAGCTATTCGTAAGTTAATGAGTAGCATATCTAAGTCTAAACTCAATATACTTTTCTTAGATGAAGTCATTGCAGTATTAGATGACACAGGTAGAGAGAAGCTGATAGAAGTTCTTATCAACGAAGATTTGAACACTTATATAGTATCTCACGAATGGACACATCCACTTCTCGATAAAATCGAAGTAGTGAAAGAAGAAAATATAAGTAAATTGGAGTAAAATGGTTGATAGCAGAGCGAAGGGAGCTAGAGGAGAATATCTAGTAAGAGACTTATTAAGAGAGTATACAGGACTACAGTTTGAAAGAGTGCCAATGTCAGGCGCACTGGAATATCTAAAAGGAGACTTGTATGTTCCAAATGAGAAAAACTTCTTTTGTATTGAAGTAAAGAATTACGCTGAGTCACCACTCACTGATAAAATACTTACACAAAAGAAGACTAATCATTTAACCCAGTGGTGGAGAAAGTTACTTATACAAGCAGAGGGAGGGGGTCAAGCCCCTCTTCTCTTCTTTAAGTATAATAGATCAAAGATATATGTAGGTACAGAAGTAAAACCCGAAAGTATACCTTATATATACGTTAGTGACTTAAACTGCTACGTTTCTCTTGCAGAAGAGTGGTTAAATAAAGAAGAGGTGAAATTTATAAATGGCACTTAGTTTCAACGATCAAAGAAGGAAAGGAACACTTGTAGTCGACGCATTGAACTTAGCGTTTAGATGGAAGCACCAAGGAAGAACAGATTTTAGATACGAGTATCAGAAGACAGTTCAGTCTTTGGCCGACTCCTACAAGTGCGATAAAGTAATAATTACAGCAGACGGAGGCTCGTCTGACTATAGAAAAAATATAAGGGAAGATTACAAAGGTAATAGAAAAGAAAAGTACGCTACTCAGACGGAAGAAGAAAAAATTGCGTTTGAAGAGTTTTTTGAAGAATACAAGTGCACACTTGAAGTATCAGCTGAAGTATGGACTGTATTACAGTTCGCAGGTGTAGAAGCAGATGATATAGCAGCACATTTAGTAAAGAATAAAGATGCTTACGGACTGGATAATGTATGGTTAATCTCTAGTGATAGAGACTGGGACTTACTTATTCAAGAAGGCGTTAGTAGATTTTCTTATGTAAATCGTAAGGAAGTGACCATAGATAACTGGTCAGACCACTATGAGGTTACTCCAGAGGAGTTTATATCTCTTAAGTGTCTTACCGGAGACAAAGGAGATAACGTTCCTGGAATCCCAGGTATCGGCCCAAAGAGGGCTTTAACTCTAATAAAAGAATATGGAGATGCATTTAGCATCTATGACGCGGCTCCTATTCCTGGCAAGTACAAGTACATCGAATCTCTAAATGAGAACTATGAACAGATACTCCAGAACTATGAATTGATGGATCTGGTAACGTATTGTGATGACGCTATTGGTAAGCATAATATTGCCGAGATTAAGGATAACTTTATATGAAAATTATGTACAGCAGGGACAAATACCTGTCTGAATTCAGTCTTAAAACACTAGAAGACAGATACTTAGTGAACGGGGAAACATCTCCCCAAGATGCATTTGCACGAGCAGCTAAGGCGTTTTCTGATGATGACTCACACGCACAGAGGCTATACGATTATGCTAGTAAACTTTGGTTCATGTTTTCTACTCCTATACTTTCTAATGGTGGAACATCCCGTGGGCTGCCTATTAGTTGCTTTCTTAATTATGTTGAGGACAGCAGACAAGGACTTACCGGGCATTACACTGAGAATGCCTTCTTATCTAGTGTGGGTGGTGGCGTTGGGGGCTCTTGGAGCGATATACGTTCAGTAGGCTCAAAAACCTCTAGTGGGTCAGAAAGTACAGGCGTTATACCTTTTATGAAGGTAGTAGACGCAGAAATGTTAGCATTTTCTCAAGGAGTAACAAGACGTGGAAGTTATGCAGCGTATTTGGACATATCTCATCCAGAAGTCGAAGAGTTTCTGGATGTTCGTAAACCTACAGGCGGCGATGTTAACCGAAAATCTGTTAATTTACATCATGGTATTATTATTGATGATAAATTTATGGATATCATAGAACAAGCTACCAGAATAGAAGGTTTTGACGATTCATGGGACTTAATCGACCCACATTCAGGAAGAGTTACAAAGAGAGTATCTGCTAAAACGTTATGGGTGAAGCTAATCCAGAACAGAGTTGAAACAGGCGAGCCTTATATCATGTTTAAAGACACGGTACAAGACGCTCTCCCAGAATTTCAGAAAGACTTAGGCTTGAAAGTTAATCACTCTAACCTATGCTCCGAGATTACACTCGCAACCAATAGTGAGCGTACAGCAGTATGTTGTCTATCAAGTGTAAACTTAGAAGAGTATGATGAGTGGAAAAACAATAAAGACTTCATCCCTGATCTTATTCGTATGCTAGATAATGTGATAACTTACTTCTGTGATACAGCACCTCCAGAACTCTGGAAAGCAGTAAATAGTGCAAAAGCAGAGAGAAGCCTAGGACTAGGTGCTATGGGTTTTCATGCTTATTTACAACGTCACGACATTCCCTTTGAGAGTGCTATGGCAAAGAGCAGGAACATTAAGATGTTCAAGCATATTAAAGGAGAAGCAAAAGATGCAACCGAAAAATTGGCTGAAGAGCGGGGCGCTTGTCCTGATGGATCTAGCGCTAATGTTAGGAATGCTCATTTGTTGGCTGTGGCTCCTAACGCTAGCAGTAGTATTATTTGTGGTAATACTTCTCCCAGCATTGAGCCTTACAGGGCTAACGCGTTTACACAGAAGACTAAATCGGGATCTTCTTTATTGAAGAACGAGTACTTAGAACACGCGCTTCAAGAAATAGATCAAGACACTGATGAAGTATGGAAAAGTATCATTACTAACGGTGGATCAGTACAGCATCTAGATTTTCTGGATGAATGGAAAAAAGAAGTATTTAAAACTGCGGTTGAGATAGACCAGAGATGGGTTATTGAGATGGCAGCAGATAGACAAGAGGAGATATGCCAGAGTCAGTCTTTGAATATATTCTTTCCGTCTAATGTGTCAAAGCAAGAGTTACACGCTATACACATGATGGCTTGGAAGAAGAAAGTAAAGACTCTATACTATCTTAGAAGCGAAGCAATGAAACGGGCAGAAAATGTATCTGACGAAGTATTGCGACAGTATATATTTGATAGTATTGACGACGAAGGATGCTTGGCTTGTGAAGGCTAAGCTATGGACTATTTGGAAGTACACTATTGGTAGTTTTTCAGATGAAAAGACAGCAGAACATGATAATATAGTAGCTATACTAAGAACTATTATTGTTTTAGTTAATTTTATAACTTGTTTTTTTATTATGACAAACATAGTACATAATTGGTAGAAGGAAATAGATGAATTTATTAGAAGAACGAGAGTATTACAAGCCTTTCAATTATCCGTGGGCTTTTGAGTATTATAAACAACAACAGCATATGCATTGGCTACCTGATGAAGTTAACCTTGCAGATGATTTACGAGACTATCGGGAGAAGATGTCTCCGGCTAATAAGAGATTATTAGGACAGATTTTTAGATTCTTTACACAGGCTGACGTAGATGTATGTTGTGGGTATGCAAAGCATTACCTTCCTACGTTCAAGCAGCCTGAGGTAAGAATGATGCTTTCCGCTTTTGCAGCTATGGAAGCGGTGCATCAAGAAGCGTACTCACTATTACTAGAGACATTAGGCTTTAGGGATGATGAGTACCAAAAGTTTTTCGAGCATAAAGAAATGCTTGATAAACACGAGTATCTTGGTAACTTCGGTATGAAAACTCCTATGGATATTGCTAAAACAATGGCAATATACTCAGGGTTTACCGAAGGAGTTCAACTGTTTAGTAGTTTTGCTATTCTATTGAACTTTCCAAGGCATAACCTTATGAAAGGTATGGGACAAATTGTAACATGGTCAGTTCGAGATGAGACTTTACACGTCGAAGGCATGTCACACTTATTCCGATCTTTTGTACAGGAAAACCCACAACTATGGACAGATGATCTAAAGTATGAAATTTACTGTGCAGCAGAACGCACCGTAGAGCTAGAGGATGCTTTTATTAACCTCTGTTTTGAGGGTGCAGAAGTACCTGATCTAACAGCAGAAGAAATAAAAGAGTACATTCGCTACATTGCAGATCGTAGGTTATTAGGGCTGGGTTTGAAGAAAATATTTGGAAGTGAGGCGAATCCTTTACCATGGTTAGACTACATGTTAAACGGAGTAGAGCACACTAATTTCTTTGAGAACAGGGCTACCGAGTATTCTCGGGCAAGCACTACAGGGAACTGGCAGGATATATTTAAATGAACGACAAAATAGATTTACAATTAACTATAGAAGAGACTAATACTATCATACAAGGCTTGGCGGAACTACCTGCTAAGGTAAGTATGAATCTTATAACTTCTATTCAAAATCAAGCGGCTCCACAAATGCAGCCGCAAGTATCGCAGGAGGAGGCGACACAATAATGAACCGCTTTGTGAAAAGTTTTATGGCAAGCGCAGTACTGCTAGGAAGTATTTCCCAAGTTTCTGCACAAGAAATGGTAGAAATTGTAGTTAAAGGCGATCTCGGTAGTTTACCAGGTGAGAGTGTAAAGTCTGTATTTGGATTTAATAAGTCCATACTAGAGACTCCACGATCTGCTTCTACTATCTCGGAAGAGATGATGGATCGTTTTAACATGCAAGATATCGATGAGTTAGTTGCACTAGCCCCCGGCAGCTTTACTCAATCATTTTTTGGAGTTGCGGGCGGCTTAGACGTACGAGGCACTCCAGGCGAAACATACTTTAGAGGTGTGCGGCGTTTGGACAATCCAGGAAACTATCCAACACCTATTGGTGCTTCGGATAGAGTAGATATAGTAAGAGGCCCAGCTTCTCCTATATATGGCCCTTCTAAGATTGGTGGTTACTTAAACTTCAATCCTAAGTCGGCGCGTATAGAAGAGACTGGACAATTTATTGAAATGCCAGAAGGTAGTTTTTCGTATACTACAGGTAGTTGGGGTAAGAGTATTCTAACTGCTGAAGTAGGCGGACCAGCTACTATATTAGGTAGGGATCTAGGGTATTATGTCTACACAGAAGTAGAAGACTCAGATAGTTATTATGACAACTCTGGAGTGGGGCAAAATCTATTTCAAACATCCTTTGATATGGATATTACAGATAGAGTTCGCTTGCAGTTTGGAGGTATGTATCATGACTATTCGGGTAACCAAGTAGCAGGGTGGAACCGAATCACCCAAGACTTAATTGATAATGGGACATACATTACAGGATCTCCGGCTTCTCTTGATGTTAATGGAGATGGTAAAGTATCTCACCAAGAGTACGATACTGATGGCAGTGGTTTTACGAATTTCAATCCTTTTAGGTTTGATTTCTTAAGCGGGGCTGCTGGTGGAGCACTCACTCCGGGGTCTGTAGAGACTCTGGCGGATTTAGAAGTGTTTGTAGGCGATACGTCTGCACTTGCACTAATAAATCCTGGGCTTACTAAGCTAAAAGGAAACCAAGTTTTAGTAGACCCAGAAGACTTATTAGAAAATACAGTTACTACGTTATATTTCGATGTAATTGTAGCACTGGATAATGACTGGGAGATCAAGAACCAGTTGTTCTATGAGTCTTATGACAACTTGAATGAAAATGCGTATGGTTTCTCGCAATTTCATGAAAGTTGGGTAGTTGAGAATAAGGTGATACTGTCAAAGACATATGACTTTGATAGCATGTCAGCTTCTGTTCAAGTTTCTCCTTCGATTCGTCATACTGACTTCGAACATGGAGATGACTACACTAATGAATATTTTGGGCGACGTGACTTGTCACAGCCGCAAAATACAGCGTTGTCAAAGCGAGTTCTAGCCACTCAAATTGATGATGATTACACCGAGTATTATATCGGTGAGTACACAAACTTAGGGTTTGCTGTAATGGGAGATTTTGTATGGAACAATGGTCTCAGTATTCTTGCAGGAGTACGTTACGATACTATTGACATGGAGAGCAGACAGCCAGAGGATCAACTTCTTTTCGCTAGCTCTAACAATTTCTGTCCTGTTGCAGGATGTGCTGATTTAGAGGCAAAAGATGACGTAGATGGAGTTTCATGGACATTCAGTATGAGCTATGATACCCCTATTGGTTTGATTCCCTACGTTACTGCTTCTACACAGTCAACAATGATTGTAGGGCAAGGTGCTGAAGTTACTGTTAAGAATATACTTCGAGAAAGGGCTTTTGATGAGTCTGAGTTAATCGAAGCGGGGATAAAGGGAAGTTTACTCGATAATGCACTCTATTTTGCTATATCTGGATATAAGCAAGAGCGTACTGATTTCTCTGCACAGTCTATTGTGACTAACCAGTCAACTGAGACAGAAGGTGCAGAAGTAGAAGTGCGATGGGTTGTAAATGAGAAGCTATTGCTTACACTTGGCTATTCAAACATTAAAGTAACAAATCTAAACACTCAGGATGATGGGTATCGTTTCAGCTTTATAGGCTGTGAAGATTTACCAAACATTCCTTGTAGTGCACTACTTGGAGGACAGCTCGGGGGGAATGTTTCTGCCGCTCCTAGTAACAGTAGAAGGTCTGGTATGCCAGAAAACATACTATCATTTACAGGTACTTATGACTTCGGTAATGGGTGGACTGTAAACGGTAGCGTAATTGATGTAGAAGAAACTTACTCAGGTTTCTCAAACAGCATTGAGCTACCTTCATATACACTAGTAAACTTAGGGTTCTCATATGCAGCAACTAACTGGGTATTTAGTGTGAACGGAAAGAATCTAACGGATGAAACGTACTTCCGAGCAAACTTTCCTAACTTGTTTGGTAGTACGATTGTACTTCCAGAACTTCCGCGAAGCTATACGGCTAGAATACAGTATAACTTCTAACAGAAAGGGGCGAAAGCCCCTTTTTTATTACCATTTTACCTTGTCTGCCCAATAAGCCGCTGACATTTTACCTCTCGCAATGTTCTTTGCGTGTCTCGCTTTAAAACTTCTTCGTTTAGCTTTCATAGCTTCAGATTCTCCCGCTTTTGGTTTTCCTGCGGTCTTTGCCCCTTTTTGCCCAAATCGAATAGTCTTAACTTTATTGCCTGTTTTTGCAACTACTATGTGTGATTTTGTTTTGTGCCCAGGTGTGCGTCTAGGTTTGTTATACCCTGACACTCTAGCACGCTTTAATCTAGGGTCTCTTTTCTTCGCCACTTCTAGTCTCCAAATGTATAGCGTATTTCAGTCTGTATCTTACTTTTGAAATAGTCTCGCTTACTGCTGTCTTGACCCTCAAACTTTCCTTTGATAGTCCAGCCGTTTTTCTTAAACT
>Ga0129327_10000176_pt1 | contig 38236 bp, 46 predicted proteins | sample CPBDNA_6_FD_111799 | JGI IMG/M metagenome (GOLD analysis project Ga0129327, IMG submission 111799) | Freshwater to marine salinity gradient microbial communities from Chesapeake Bay, USA - CPBay_Spr_31_0.8_DNA | ecosystem: Environmental > Aquatic > Marine > Coastal | place: USA: Chesapeake Bay... | reverse complement strand
GGTGATTTACGTTTGGATTTCTTTGGTGGTGATTTACGTTTGGATTTCTTTGGTGGTGATTTACGTTTGGATTTCTTTGGTGGTGATTTACGTTTGGATTTCTTTGGTGGTGATTTACGTTTGTGATCGCTCTTTTCAAACTTTACCCATCTTCTGACACCTTTTACGGTACTCTTTACAATCCATTTATTACCGTCATTACCATAACCAACATAACCACTATGAAATTGTGTAGCGCTGTGTGGCGGGCTGGGTCTGCTAGTGTCGTATTTTATACGTTTGGAAGATTTACGTCCGGTTTTGTCCATTTTCTTGACAATATTGTCCATTTTAGATTTTGTAATTTTTTTAGGTAAATTTAGACCTTTTAAATATTTATTAATCTTTGCCATTTCAATATCTCTCGATTTAGTTCTTTTATCAGGTTTAGCCTTCATTTTTTTCCTAACAATTGCCATTTATTTATTGATATATTTTTTTGTAAGGATTTTTTTTCTTTTTTGAACATCGACGTTTAATTTCTTGTCTAGATAATTCTCTAGCAGTTTTTGGGCTATTTTGGTTAATTCTTTTACGCGGTCTACAATAAGGATAATTAGACCTTGATGCTTTACTTCTACCACATTTTACTATTTTTGGTAACTGACAAACATCAATCCATTCTTCGTCAAACCACCTAGATAATCCACCTTTGTTTGAAGATATAGATCTGGATTTTTTACGCCCTGGTTTTCGTTTGGATTTTTTACCAGGTGGTTTTCGTTTGGATTTTTTACCAGGTGGTTTTCGTTTGGATTTTTTACCAGGTGGTTTTCGTTTGGATTTTTTACCAGGTGGTTTTCGCACAACAGAGGGAGAAGTGTGTTTATATTTTGCAACACCATAATTATTTCTAATTTTTTCAGCCCATTCTAAAAAATTATCATTATTTATTTCATACGGGTCATTTCCTATTTTCTTACATGCATTTTCGTATTTTGCACATACACCTTTTATTTTCCACCAATCTGATAAGTAACCTCTCCAATTAGTAATTTCTTTATAAATTTTATTACAATAAATTACAACCAAGGCTAAAAAAAGTGCACCATCTCCTTCTTCAGATGCAGGATCATCTGGTTTTGCTGCTCCATGTAAAGCCCTTCTACTTAGATGTTTTCTAACATAATGACCGCGTGAAAATGTTTGAATACTAATACCTTCACTCGGTGATATGAAAAGCTCTAATCTAATATCAATGTATGCAAAATCAATATTTTCGCCTTCTGATTCTTCAAATTGCTTTTTGATTAGATTTTCCATTGCTTGTATTTTGAATAAATTAAAAATGATATTAGTATCGGGTATTGCGTTACCTGCTACACAAGCCTCAAAAATACATTTAATTTGTTTAAAATTTACTGGAATTTCAGTAATGTTACTTACATATTGTAAATCGTTTTCTCCAATAAAGATTTCAACACTGTTTTCTCCCAAAGGAACATTGAAATTGTCTAATAAAAAATAATCATGTATAGGGACAGCTTGCTCTTCTATATGGTTCCAATTGTTTAGAGGATCTCGACCTTGAATGTAATCATCATTATAGTAGTCTAATATATTACTAAAAAAATAAGTTTCTTCTAAACCCCGAAAACCGTATTTGCCTTTATATAAATCAATTGGTTTCGTTGTTATATATTTTGATATATAATATTGGGTCTCAGGTGACCTTAATGGCCACAACTCCTCTCCGTTATTAGCAATTCTCTGTTCGTTTTGATTATCTTGATATTCAAGAATCATACCAAGTGGTATCCATACATTATTTGAAAAATAAACCCCTTTTTTACCTGTGTCACCGTCTACATTCGGCCATTCCTCTCCCTTAGTGTGAACTCTATATAATATAGAATTTTCATTCATAGTTTGTTTAAGTACATCTTTAGTTGTCTGTTCTATCATCTTAAGGTCGTTAGTGTTAATTGTCGAGTCAGGATTTGAATCGTTTTCTTTAATTAGAATTTCATCATTATTCGTTTTTGTTGGAGATTTTCCCATTTATTATAAAAATATAAAATATGGCACCGCGTAAATCTAAAAAACGCGCACCGTCACGACGAGCAAGTAAAAAAGCAAAAAGAAAACCCTCAAAAAAGAGCAGAAGACATTCTGTTAGTATAAAGAAAAGTACAAAAGGCGGAAATGCTTATTATAGACCTACATTAACGGGAGCTGGTATGACTAAAAAAGGCGTTGAAGCGTATAGACGTGCAAATCCCGGTTCAAAGCTTCAAACTGCAGTGACCGGGAAAAATGTGAAAAAGGGTTCAAAAGCCTGGAGACGTAGAAAATCTTATTGTGCTAGATCTGCAGGACAACTAAGAAATTCTAGCCCTGAGACTAGAAATAATCCAAATTCAAGAATTAATCAAGCGCGCCGCCGTTGGAGATGTTAATAACCCTAACGGTGAAAGTTCATCATATTTGAAAATAAAGTTAAAAGCGTTGTAATAGAAAACATACGATTTTTTCTGTAATATTTGGTCTCAGATTTTGTAGGTGTAAGATTAAGTCTTCCTTCGTCTAAAGAAGCCATAACTGCAATTTTTTGCATATTATAACGTGCGGTATTCAAGGTCATCAAATCGTCAGACATATTAATTAACACCTACTATTAAATTATACACTTTTTTCGATTTTATATTTGTAGCCCTACCATCAACGTCAATATCTATATTATTATCATGAGATTGTTTCCATCGTCCTTCGCAAATACACCATTTATCACCGTCTTTTAAACCTGGAAAATTATAATTAGGTTTTGGAGTAATTAAATCATTACCTTGGGATTTATTGTAATCTAAAAATTTATTTGTCATTTTACCACAAATTGTATGAACCCCTGTGTCTTGGATGCCGGTTGTGCAATAACCATTTCTGTAAAATCCCGTGTTAAGATTGCCACATTTAATTAGTGACTCTCCAAATACGTTGCGTTGTGACATTTATTAAATGATAATTTAATAAATAAGATTAAAATAATAAATGATACCATACAAACTTAAAAGTTGGGTAATTAAAGAAAAATTAAATAAAAGCAGTTTGTCACTTAATAAAAATGCTGTTTATTTTTTAAGTAATAACATTGATTGGATAGACAGACATATGATTGTTGCAAATGATTATGCTTATGTTTTGATAGATGAATTAATTAAAAAAAATGAAATAGACTTAAATTCTTCAAGCTTGTCTAATCATGTTGATATTGAATTATTGTATAACAATAACAAGCAAATTAACCTTGATTATTTTTGGCTTTCTGGGAACAGAAATGCTAATAATTTATTACAAAATAATTATCAAAATCTTAATTATTCAGAAATTTCTGGTAATTCGGGTGCAATTCATATTATTACAAATATGAGTAATGACAGAATTGATTATTCTGAATTATCTAGGAACGAAAATGCTATAGAATTTTTAAAAAACAATAAAAGTAAAATAGACTGGAACGTTTTATCAGGAAATTCCCAGGCAATAGATTTGCTTGCTGAGAATCCAGATCAAATTAACTTTGACGCATTATCCCATAATTACAATATTGATCACCCAAAATTACGTACTATTGTGAATACCAATTTAGATAAACTTGACTGGGAAGAATTATCAGCAAATCCAGGAGCGATTGATATATTATCTCAAAATATTGACAGAATTGAATGGGAAGAATTATGTCAAAATTTAAACGGACCCCATTTATTGACTTATTTTGAAGAAAATATAAATTGGGATATGTTGTCAAGTAATAGTCAGGCAGAGGAACTACTGAAAAAAAATGTTGATAAAATAAACTGGTATTATATTTCTACAAACCCCTGTATATTTGAAACAGATTACAATAAAATGAAAGACAGGCTCAAACCGCTTAGATTTGATTTAATGAAAATTGTATGGACTAATACAATTTTAAATATGTTTGGTGTAAACGTACCTGAAGATGTTACTAATTTAATAATTAATTATATTTAATTTACAATAGGGTAAATTGGACTGTTAGCAACTCCGCAGGTATTCTGACCTCTAGTGATTCTAATATAACCGTTTTCACCCCAGTCTGGACCCCAAGAATTTCTAATTGTCCAATATTTAATTCCCTCTTCTTCTCCATAACCAACTAGTACGACGCCGTGATCCATATTTACAGGAGAATTAGGACACTCTGTTTCTGTTGGGTTATAAATACCCTTATTATATAGTTGCCAATCTCTGTTTGCGTTTACACCAATTGAAAGAGGTCCAATATTATACAGACTGTGCATTAAACCTTCTTCATCACCACTTTTAAATACAACATAATCCGTTAGGTTGTATTTAACAGAAGATGGCTTTTTTTTGCAACTGCCGGTAGTGGCTGTGTAAGGATATTGAGATTCTAGATCATCTTCATCATCTATTAAATAGTCATAAACAGCTCCCATTTCACCCCCTGAACATCCGTTACAACACTTGATAATACGACCTTGATTTACAACACAATCAACTATTTCTTGTTCAGAAAAAATATACTTACAGTCGTGTTTAATTGCTAGTTGAGATTCCAATGCACCTATTGCACTAAAAGCCCAACAGCTTCCACACTGGCCCTGGTCTTTGACGTCTCCGACAACACCGTTATTTCGCCAGTCAAAGTCAGACGGTATAACCGAGGCACTTTTAATATGATGTGTATTACTTTTTCTAACGGGGTATTGGAGTAGCCCATTATTACGTTTAAAAAATTCAAATTTAATATTTGAGAATTTATTATCAACCAAAGAATAACTTAAATTTTTATCATTAATATGATTAATGTATTTTAAATCATCACTTTTGCAAAAACAAGGTATTAGCATTAAATATATAGTTTTGATTAATTTCATTTTATTATTATATATTTGATTTTTTTATATAATTATTTATATAGAAAATTGATTAGATTTAATAAAATGTCGGTTGATAAAAATACAAAATATTATACAACATCAATTAATATAGAAAATTTTAAAGGACTAAAATATTGCAATAATAGTTGTTATATTGACAGTGTGTTAGTTTGTTTATTTGCACCAGACAATAATGGCGATGTTCTTAAATATTTACTTTTGTCTAATATTCAAGAAGACAATAGGCATAATGTATGTTGTGACAATCCAGATATTTCTAAAAATATTCGAACTTTAATACAGAAAGAATTGTCAAATATATATTTAACCTTAAATAATTCAAAAAATTATAATGTTACTAATGTAAATAAATTAAGGCATCTATTTAAATATTGCAGCCATTCCGAAAACTATGGTAATACTGAAATGAAAGACCCGGCTGAGTTTATTAGTTATATTTTTGATTTATTTAATATATCATGTGTTAAAACCCAAAATGTTTATGGTGTTTCTGAGTCTAATAAACTTAAATTATTAGACAAAAGTATAGATACTGACGCATCGTTAGTAATTACTCATATACTTAATTCAGAAATCAGCTTGGACAAGTTAATAACACAAAATGAGCATAATTCAATCAATTTTAATAGGGATAATAATAATTTTACTGGAACTTTTACTATTATTGAAGTAGTAAAATCACCTTTTATTATTTTTCACATACAAAGAACTACACTTTCTAATCATTTTAATACAAATAAAGTCAAGACGCCCGATCATTTTTATTTAAATAAAGTAAAATATACTTTGTCTGCTGTTATAGTATTTAACTCAAACCATTATACAGCTTTTATTAAAAAAGGAAATGAGTGGTACTATTATGACGATACTTCAGAAATGTTGGTTAAACAATATGATAATTTTCAAATTGAAACTAAAGGTGTTTTATATTTTTATTATTGATCATAAATAATGAAACAACTATCTTGTCAATATCTTAATTGCAAATGCAAAATTAAAGAACTATACAAAGATATGTGGAAATGCAAGTGTAATAATTATTATTGTAATGAACATAGATTTAAACACGAATGTTATATGCTGAAAGAAAAATTTGCGATGGAGACAATAATTTCTATGAAAGTAAATAAAATTTAAATATTATAAACCGATTAAATAAATGCAAGACTTCCTAATATTATCGTTTAATTATGCTTTAAAAATTACAGCATTTGCACTATTTGTAGATAATTTATTTAATAATAAATTAAGTAAATTTTGTCTTGAAAATGAAAAAATTAACAAAGTTTGTACAAATACACTATTACTAACAAAATTCACAAAATCTGTTATTGTAAAAAAATTATTCACTACACAACCCTTAAGAATAAGTAAAAATAAATATTTGTTATATTACACCTTAAATAACAAAGAATATTGTATTGTAATTGATAAAAACTCAGGCCCCAAAAAATTTATACAGGCAATTGATGAGAATAATAATGATATTACCCAATTAATATCAGCATTTGCGGGTCCTGCATGCGACTTTCATAATAATAAAATTACACCAAACACCTTAAAATATCAAGAAATTACATTCAACCTTTCTGATGGAAATTCTGTATCTTTTAAAGAAAATGACGTAATTAATCTTACAAATTAGTATTATATTTTAATTATATAAATGCAAAACACTATAAAAGAAAGTCAAATACAATATTTTGTAATAATTTTTGTATTATTTTTAATAGGATGTATAAGTTTATTAATAATTATACTGTTTAAGAAAAATTGTAAAACAAATGAGCTTTATAATAATTTGAATGTAATAGATACTTCGGATTATTCAGACCATTTTAAATTTAAGAATAATCGTGTTTTTGCTTGTATGACAACTATTCCTGAAAGACTTGAAACGCCGTGGTTTACTAAAAGTATACTCAGAACTCTTAAAATATTAAAACGTTCTAATATATGTTTATTTTTATCAATACCATATAAAAAACGAGTGGGTGGAAATATTTATAGAATACCTAAATTTTTATTAAATCTTTCAAAACGTAATAGAAGGTTTATTATACATAGATGCAACGATTACGGTCCGGTCACAAAATTATCTGGACCATTATTATCAGATTTCGTTCCAAAAGACGCTTGTATAGTAATATGTGACGATGATCAATTATATACAGAATTGTTGTTTGTTAGACTAGCAATTGCTGCTTACAGAAATCCTCTGAATGTAATTAGTCCGCAGCCTGTCAAAAAATTATTCACAAATAAAAACGGGCATGTTCTTAGAAAAGAAGGCCCTTATAATTTAGACACAACATCAAACGAAATAATGGGATTTCAAGGATTTGCTTTTATTAAAAAAATAATGATTCCAATATTAGATATTGATATACCAGATTCTTGTTTTAGAATTGATGATCATATAATATCTTATCATATGATGAAGGAAAATATATATATTAAATATTTAGAACCAACCAGAGGAATGCAGCGCAAATATATTTTAAAACAAGAAGACTTGGATGGAACAGTTCCTGATTGGCCTAAATTAAATGAAGATGAAATAGACGATAAAAGATACAAATTAGCTTTAGAATGTAAAGACCAATTTAATTTAAAAGATTAGTATTGTCAATAAAATGATTATGCATAATAGTTTAATAGAAAATTATAATAGAGTAACTAATACTTCCAAAACTCAAGGTCAAGTTGAAAATGAATTAAACTCGTTACCTATTAACACACCTGACTGTGATTTAATTGTAAATAATATTAATACTAATTTATCTGAATCTGTTATAAATGATAATTTAGAAGCACCTAAGATGGAAATTTCAACTCCTGTCGGAAACACTGATAATATAAATTACGAAGAACCAATAATGACTGTTGTTTTGAACAATAAAACAGCTGTTGAAGAACCTGATACTACAAAAGAGGATCTTCTACTACCCGAGCAATATAGTGATACTTTATCTACACTAACCCTTAACGACATAACAATTGATGATCTTGAAACTACTTATTAATGATTTATTATAAAATTATAATAAATTACAAAGACACCGCAACTTTTTCTTGTTTATTTACAGTATTTTGTTCTGTTTCAATAGTGCTTGGAGCTTCGATAGGAACTTCGTTTTCAACTTTCAAAAACGTCATCATATTTTTATAGATATTTTCAATATCGGCACCATGAACTGTTAGTTTTTCCATAAACTTACCGTCGAAATAAAAGTGAAAAACTGGAACTCCCGACACAGCTTTTCCTCCTGGAATACCTGCTTCGGCGTCTTCTTTACAGAAATTTACAACTTTTGCAAAATTTTCTTTGTTTGCAAGACTTGCAAATTTAGGTGCTATTGTTTTACATGGACCACACCATTCTGTATAATTGTCTATAATTGTCAAACGTTTTTGTTTGTCGTTAATTATAAGTTCTCTATGTTCAAAACTTTTAATTTTAATAACATTGCTCGGTACGTCAGAAAAATTTTCTGCGGGGGTTTCCGTCGTTTTTTGAGCCAAACTGCCATAACTTTGATAATTACTATTGTTTCCGGGCATTATTTAATTTTAAAAATTTATTTTATAAACCGTATTAATTTTACTTAATGGTTTTTAAAATAATTATTTATAATGTAATAATTTTATAAATAATGTCTTCAAAAGATAAAAAATACCGACAAATAACTAAGTTGGGTAATTTAGAAAAATTAATAGTTAATTTGACTTCTAAAATAGAAAAACAAAATAATATGATTGGTATTCTAGCTAAATATTTAAAAAATGAAAAATCAAAATTAGATAATTTTGAAACTGAATTAAAAAAATGCAAGGCGGAAATTGACACCGTAAAATTATACAAAACTACGGTTGAGAAAAATACAACACCAAACAATGAAGATATAATTATGGTACTACCCGATGATAAATCTGATAATAAAACACAGATTGTAATAGTAAATGACGAGAGTGAAACATTGAAATCATCCGATAGTGATGATATTTATGGGTGGATGAAATGTAATCATGTTTCACAATTTGAAAATTTATTTGAAGAATGTGAAAATTTATAATTAAATTGATTTAACACAGTTTCATATAATTAAAATAATTATATGAAACGAAATTTGACTAAAGCTGAAATTGTTTACATATTAGATTTTATTAAGGAAAATCAGCACATACCACTAAAAATAGCTAAAGAAATATGTGACAATAATAAAAATAGACTAATTAAACAGCTTACAAATATACAAATATATCCAGAACTTATAGACGATCTAAAAGAAGAAATCAAAAATTACTATAAAAAGAGCCTGATTCACGCAGGCGAAAGCGTTGGGGTTTTGTGTGCTCAATCTATTGGCGAAAAACAAACACAAGGCATGTTAAATACATTTCATAAAGCAGGCATGTCGGAGAAAACGATGACATCTGGCGTGCCTCGATTTCAAGAACTAATTAACGCTACAAAAAAACCTAAAATTGTTAATAACAAAATTTATGTAAAAAACTGCGACAACAAAAGCTTAGAAGAAGTAAAGGAAATTGTAGGTTCTAATATAGCATGTCTATATTTAAAAGACGTTGTAACCTCCTTTGAAATTTCTGAAATTTCTGAGAGGGAACCATGGTATGATATATTTGATATAATTTACAATACTAAATATCAAGATCATAAACAGTGTGTTAAATTTAAATTTAATTTGGAGAAATTGTTTAATTTCAAATTAACGCTCAAAAAGATTTCAAACAATATTGAAAAGGAATACCCCGATGTTTTTTGTGTATTTTCACCTCTTGGTACAGGAGAATTACATATATATCCTGATGTATCTAGTGTCAAATTACCTGACGGACCAACTTCATTTATAACAGAAGAAAACAAAGAGCTTATGTATATTGAAGAATGTGTAATTCCTGCATTAGAAAATATTTGTATAGCTGGTATAGAAGGTATTTCAGAAATCTTTTATATAAAAGAGAAAAATAACTGGATAGTTGAAACAAATGGAATAAATTCAAGAAATATAAGTTTGACTTTTATAAACTATAAAAAATTATTGGCATTACCTTTTATAGAGTTTTCTAAAACTTTGTCTAATAATGTATGGGATATTTTAGATGTACTAGGAATTGAAGCCGCAAGAAATATGCTTATTGACGAGTTTATGAATATTATGGAAGGTATTAATGTATGCCACGCTATTTTATTAGTAGAAAGAATGACGTTTGCAGGCAGTATATCTTCTATTACTCGTTATACAATGAAGAAAGATGAAAACGGCCCTTTTGGAAAAGCGTCATTTGAAGAAACTATGGACAACTTCTTAAATGCGGCAGCAAAAGGAGAAATCGAACCAACAGAATCTGTGAGTGCTTCTATAGTGTGCGGAAAACGAGCTTGTATTGGAACAGGATTAAGTAATTTAAAAATCAATCTAGATTTGCTTGAAAATATTTAATAATAATGAAAATTCCCATTTACACCTTGTGCCCAAGAATACCCATATATTACATTAATTAAATCTATGAAATTTTCTCTAGTAACAGTGTCATTATCTACGTAAGTTTGATTTAAAGTACAATAATTACTTCTCATTTTATTAATTATAAACAAATTAATCAAATTTCCAATTTTTCCAAGCAAGTTTGTATCTGGGATCTGCATTATATAAAGGGTCTAAACGCAGAGTACAATTTGCCCTAATTGCAAGCTGTTCCAAAGATTCTTTTAGAACAATGCTTTCTATTTGAGTACTTTCCCAAAAAGGAGATTGTACTAATAAATTAACAAATAGATCTTTACTATGTCTATTTACTTCGCAACACACAATAAAAAGTAAATCATTATATACACCTTGAGGCATCCAAGCAAGAATCATATTTTCATTATTATATGATGTGCCTTTATTTTCTAAATTTTGTCTGTATGTTTCAAGATTGTTTATTTTATCTATAATTTGAACATCTTCTTTGCAGCTGTTGCCTTTACCGTCTATAATATTATTTAACCAGTGTTTTGATATGAAACTGGCCTCTTGAATTGTTATTACTTTTAGATCAAGGGTTAGATCTAAACTACTTTGATATTTTCTTGGATTTCCGTTTGGCATTTTATAAGGTTTAATTCCGCTTACCGAAACAACAACAAATAAAAATTTAATAAGTTTACAGATCATTTTGATAATAGTATCTATTTTTTAAAATGGTGTTTCTTTGGTTTAAAAAGCTATTTATTAAAATTAAATGTCTTTGGCAAAAAGTTATTTTATTGAGAACAAAGGAAAAAATTGGGATGAATGGCTTGAATTTGAAACTACATTTGACAAACCAGGAAAACAGGGACTTGTTGGTTTATTGAGAATGAAAGATAACAATAGTATTAAATATATTTTTAAAATATCTCAAAACATAAATTATTTAATAGAACATGAATCAGTTGTAATAGAAGGATTGTCGGAAATATCATGGTTACCTCATTTTCCATTGTACATGGGTACAATTAAAACATATGTTGATCCTAAAAATAGGAAAAGTGGGAATCCGTTTGATGTATCAAAAACAAAATGTAAAGTTCTTACAAGTGTTTTAATATGTGAATATATAAGCAATTCTTGTAAATTTTACAATTATATTAAAGCAAACGACAAAATATCAAACGACGTTTTGATAAACTGTATTAAACAAGTAATGATTGCAATTTCTGTAGCCCAATGTAAAAAACAGTTTGCTCATTATGATTTGCATTCAAATAACATAATGATGCGGCAATGTGATAAAGATTTGGTTTTGTGTTACGTAATAGATGAAACAACTCAAATTGTAATTCCAACTCTTGGACATATACCAGCTATTATAGATTTTGGGTTTTCATACATTAACAATATGGAAAATAAACCTTGTTGGCCAAGTATGGGTCATACAGAAGCTGGTTATTTTAGTGATCATTTTGACTGGGTTCAAGATCCAAAACTATTTTTAGTTAGCGTAACAAAAGAAATTCAATTAAAACGTAAAAAATGTGAAACTACTAGAAATTTACGAAATATTGTTAAAAACATTTTTAAACCATTAAATATTAGCTGGTCTTGTGGATGGAATAAAAGCCAGAAAAATAGTACATCAGATTACGTGTCTTATATGATAGAACCTTATGGAGAAAAATCAGCAATATTTACTGAATATTTGCATTATTCTTTAGACATAATTCAAAGTCTTATAGACTTACCTTTTACAGAAAAACCTTACAAAAATAAAATAACCAACATATACAAAATTTTTATCAATGAATGGGTTAAAATTGAAAACCAAATTAAATCGCCTTTTTTCAATATGTATATATTAAAGGAGATTGTAAATATTGCTCGTTCGTTAAAAGTATCTTATCACAAAAAATCGTCACAAATTAAATGCGAAAATGAATTTAAAACCAGATGTTTAGAGTGTATAGATACACATGCAAAATGGTTTAGGTCATGTAAAATAAACTTTCCGTTGATGTTATGTGCTTTGTATATGCTTTCAAATTGTATTGAAGGTGTCTATTTTGATGCTACTTTATGTCTAAAAGAAAAAAATAAAACTACTTATTCTAATATGAAAGTTGATAATACATTTCAAATTTTTGCAGCCTTAGATATCAATTTCTGCAGTAATTATGTATATTCCGATAAAACAAAAGTATTAATTGTATCTGAAAATCAAAAATTTATTGAATTACACAATAATACAATTGATAAATTAAATGAATCTCATCCGTTAACCCACGGATCAATAATATATAAATTATCACAACAATAAGACATACGAAGTTTCAGGGCAATTTGCCTCGCGTAATTTATTTACGATTGATTTTCTAAGAAAATCAATGTTTGGCGTGTTTGTATTGAATTTTTTAATACAATTGTTATCAATTTCCATGCACATACCGTAGTCAATCAGATATATTTCATTTTTGTATATCATAAAATTTTGTATGTTTGTGTCATTATATAAAATATTAAGCTTATCAAGAGATTTACATATTTTTAGTATTCTTTTTTGATATTTTTTCGACAACTTGCCGTCATTTTCTTCCAGGTACTGTGTCAAATGCTTGTCAAGTTTATCCATTACTAAATACTTATGTACTGGATCTACGTCATAAATAAGTGGAGCAATACCTTCAGAAGAAGCTAAAGACTGAAAATCCGCCTCCTTTAATATATTTTTATAAGATTTTCTTTCAGGAAATGTTTTCATTACAAATTCACACCCTTTATTATCTTTAACCACATAACAAATACCTTCTTTGCTAACACTTCCAGTACGTCTAATTTTAGTATATTTATCTTTTGTGACCGATTTGTATTTTTTGTATTTTGTAAATTGTTTTTTTATTTTTGAAATAAGTTCGTCTTTGTTACCAGATTTTGAAATTTCTAGTATATCTAATATATTTTTTAATTCATTATTTGACAAATTATTCATTATTATATTTTAATCTGTTATTAATAAATGGAAGATAAAATTAAAGAAACTTTAGTTAAAAATTTTGATAATTATATAGAGATGTTAGAAAATGACGATTTTGAAAAAGCGTTAATAAAAGAATTAAATGAACGTATAGATATACCTGTTATAAACGAGAAAACTGAAAAGAAAATATTGAAAGGTATTTACAGGGCTGTTTTAACAGCCCTGTCTAAAATAGATCCTGAAAAACTGTAATTTACTTTTAAAATAATAATTTTAAAAGTAAAATGAGCGACTACGAATTTATATTCAAGTATATAATTATTGGTGATAGTAGCGTTGGAAAAACATCGCTAATTTCAAGTCTCATGAATGCCTCGTTTAAAAAAGAATATATAACCACAATAGGAGTAGATTTTGGCTCAAAAATATTAAAACTGGATGATCATACTGTAAAAATACAAATTTGGGATACAGCAGGTCAAGAAGCGTTTAAATCAATAACAAAATGTTATTATAGGGGTGCAATAGGATGTGTAATAGTATTTGATATAACAAATGTAAAAAGTTTTGAAAATGTTAAATCATGGCTAGATGATGTAAATCACTCAGATAGATCTGATAAACGGCAAATAATCATAGTAGGAAATAAAAAAGATTTGGAAGAATATAGAGCAGTTTCAAAAAAGGAAATTAATGATCTTATTTCTACTTTAGAAAATGTAAAATATTTTGAAACAAGTGCTTATGATATCACAAGCGTTGATAAATGTTTTGAAATTTTAACACGCGACGTTATAAATAATCTAGATACAAGTAAGTTAGATAGTTTTGGTTATGGAGCAAAGAAAATACTAATAGAACCAGAACAATCTCAATCTAAATATTTTTATTGTTGTTAAATATATTCAAGAACTCTTGACACTATATCATCGCATACTTTTTCTTTTTGTATCAAATTAACACCTATTTTTAATTTTTCTTCATACTTGCGTTTTTTATTTCTAAAATTTCTCCAATCTATTAAAAATTGTTCTTCACTCTTACAAAAAACACACAATTCATAATTACTTGTGTCTATATATGTTATATCAGTTATATTACCGCAACAAATGGCACATTTTATTTTTGTCTTAGTCATTTATATATTATTCTCTAAGACTTTAATACTTTTAATGATTTAATAAATAAAATTTATCAACTTAATAATTTTATTATTTAGTTAAAATAAAATGCCGGCTTCTCGAAAAAAGCCAATTAAAAAAACTCCGTGCTTACATCGCCCGCGAGTAACAAATTCGAAAGGTAGATGTAGACTTCGTAAAAGCTGTGCGGGTAAACCAAGATCGTTATACAAGGTAAAAAATCCCCGCAAAAATTGCAAAAAATCAAGACGTTATAAAAAGAGCAGTAAGTCGCGTTGCAAAAGCAAACGTTCAAAAAAAAAAGTTAAATTGTCTAAAAAGAGCAGTAAGTCGCGTTGCAAAAGCAAACGTTCAAAAAAAAGTTAAATTGTCTAAAAAGCGTAAAACTGATCCCGATGCTTTGAACGGGACGCAAGTAATAACTTAGACGAGGCAGAAGAAGCGGCGGCGGCGCGCTCAAAACTAGGCATTGAAAACCTTGTATGAAAGTAAACTCGGCGCGGGAGCCGCTGCTTCTGCCGTGAGCTCTATTAAATCAGCAAAAAATAAAGTTTAAAACAATTTTACTGAGTTATAGTCCACCACATATTATTGCACTTCTAACAAATCCTAAGTAATCAAAACAAATATTTTATATACGTAAAATGTTAAAAGTAACTTTACAAGATTTAGAAAACGATCTTAAAGTTAAAAGGGACTCGTTATCTTTAGCTCACGAAGATTTGAAAAACGACAATGATTGGTGGAATAAATTAATTATTATATTATCGCTTGCTAATGGTGGTATTGAATCTGTTAAAATGCAATTAGAATGGGATGATAATATTGCTAATTTACTACCAATTTTTTTGTCATCTACAATTGCAGTATGTTCCGCCTTAGTTAAATTTAAAAAGTTCCCCGAACAAATGGAAATCTTGATTAAATCGTCAGGTATAATAACAAATACACTAACCAAGCTTAGAAATAACCCAGAATTAACAGATCAGTTATACAAAGAATACAATGAAAGTCTTGAACAAGTTGAGACTGCATTGTATCCTGATTTAAGACGTAAATTTTTACAAAAAAGTCACAGAAATTTAATGCATATATACAAATTGGAAGAAAAATATTATAATTTGATTACCAAATTAAATGAGAAAGAAGACGATATTTTGTCAAAACAGCCGCATGTTTTGGAAGATGATGATATTGGTTCTGAAGACTCGTTAGCCAGACCAAAAACTCTAGCAGGTGCTGTTACTGAATCTTTGAAAAAAATCGAAAGGAATCTTACAAATCACTCAATTAACAGCGATGATTCTGAAACAAAAAGCGACACTGGTGTACTTTAATTTTTTATTAAAAATTAAAGTAATATTTTAAGGCGAATAACCGAAATAAATATTTGGAATATAATCATCTGTAATTGATGCATCATCTGATTCCTTGTCGTATTGCACGCTTTGTACAACCAATGAGTTGCCTATGAGTGAATCTGCACCTCCTTTTGTGCATTTATCGACTACTGGGAAAAAATATTTAGCGTCTCCCACTCTAATAGCATTATCGTAAATATTAAGTACTGCCGTTTTATTACCATCTTCAGAGGAATCAGTCATGTTATTCTTAAGATTCAAAGTACTTTGTATGGTATTTGATTCCATAGTACTTGTACCGCTTTCAATAAATAATGCTGTTTTATTGTCTTGATCATCTACTGACATAGATGGATTATATCCTTTTACTGATAATGATGTGTCATTACTTCCAGCAACGTTCTCAAAATGTTTAATAGTTATTAAGTTTGGTTGAATTTCTGACCCGGTAAGCGCTTCTCCGGTATCTGGGTCTATTTCAATTTCTTCTAATAAGCCACCAACTGGATTCCAAAAGAATCGCAAATATTTGGTAACCCACCGCGGGTTAAAATCATTTATATATAAAAACATTGCAGGCCACGGTTTATTAGCAACCGCATGTGAAGGTGGTGCGAATTTTACCGGTGTTATAGATCCGTCTGTAATTTCATGAGCACCAACTGAGTTATTTGCAATTTGTGTAGATGTAATTGTGGAATCTACTAACATAGAACCGGTAATTCCTTGTTGGGTTATTTTCCATTCAGATCCGTTCCATATTAATAATTCTGTTTGACTTTCTGTACCTAACTCAAGCTTGGTTGTTGTAATTGCTTCGTTTGAAATTTTATCGGATGTAACTGCGTTTATACTTATATTATCTGGGTTAACAGCGGCTATTCCTAATTTGTCTGATGTAATAGAATTATCTATAATTTTTGATGTTCCTATAACACTCTCTGCAATTTTATCGGCTGTCACTGCGGAGTCCGCTATTCGCGAATTTGTAACTGCGTTGTTCGCAATTTTAGTTTCTGTAACAGCTGCGTCTGAAATCATAGTATTAAGAATACCTTCGTCAGATATTTTAATTTTAGCGTCGCTAGTTGAATCGGTCACACTTAGTCCTGAGGCACCTCCATCAGGATTTACCGATGTAACACCAGATGACGGAATAGAACTTGAGTCGGCAACTGTCCACATTAGGTCTGTATTATCCCATAAAAGTATTTGATTATCTATAGTCCCTTTTTCTAATTCTATTAATGGAACTGACGGAGTTCCGTTATTTTCTATAGGACCTGTTGTGCTTATAGATGTAATTGCGGTTATTGGTAATTCGCTAGTATCTCCGAGTTGCCATTGTTGTCCGGAAGCATCCCATAATAATAATTGCTTATCGGATTGACCTTGTATTAATTTAATTAATGGACTTTCAGGGGTGGTGTTATCTACTACTATTGGGGAAGATCCAGCTATATTAGTAATACTTTGTGTGTAATTTACTCGTTCCCAAGATCTATTTCCATTACCGCCACTATCGGTCCAAAGTAATATTTGGTCATTGTTGTCGCCGCCTTCCAATTTATCAGGGGTGACTGCTTCACTTTTAATCATATTTGAAACGACTCCTTCTGTTTCAATATTAATTTTAATATCGCCGCTAGTGGGAAATATTGTTAAACCTGAAATATTATTAGATTCATAATCAGTTTTTACCGCTACACTTGTAACAATGTTCATTTCTGTGTCTACGTTATTCCATTGATCCACCCCACCATATCCCCATAAAAGTATTTCTTTTTTACCGGTTGTACCTGGTTTTAATTTAGTTGGTAATACATTTCCATCTTTAATCATACTTGATGTTACACCCATATCCGATATTTTGACATGAACATCCCCAATTGGATCTGTAATAGTTAGACCTGATTCACTGCCATCGGTATTTACTGAATTAACACCTTCTACAGGGGGGTTATAATCAGCCAATTCCCATTTTTCACCACCCGCACTATCATCCCATAATAAAATCTGAGTTTTATTTGTGTGGCCATTAGCCAATTTATCAAGAGTTATTGAATTATCATCAAGTTTTTCAGTTGTTACATTTTTATCTGCTATTTTTGATGTTGTTACGGCACCGTCAGCAAGTTTTAATTCAGTAATACCATCATCAACTATACACATTTCTACATCTTGATTTTCTGAATTTGTCAAGGCTTTTAAGCCGCTCCCTGTAGGCGTTTTAACAGCAGAAATACCAGTTTCGCAAGCACTCACCGGTGCATATTCCCAAGAAGTACCATTATATAATAATATTTTGTTATTTGAACTTGTCATACCATCCGTATTTATAGGTTTTGCTAACTTAGATGGTCTTATTGCACCCTCTGCAATTTTAGAATTATTAACGGCGGCTGTTGCTAAAAAATTAGATGTTATAGAATTATCTTTTATAGATAATATCTTAGCATTAGTGTCACCTTCTATTTCTGTAATTTTATCCATTTTCATAAGAGGAGCGGTGGCGCAAATAATTTCGCCAGATGAATTTTCTTTAATTATACATTTTAACAATTCCATATTTATTCTATTTGAAGTTGATCCCATTATCAGTCTATTATCGCTGCAAGATGAAGACATTTTATATTTATACAATATTTTTCTATTGTCTAAATATAAATGGAATCAATTAATAGTTACAGAAATATTGAAGAATATTATAATTCAATTCACACTGAACAACAGTTAATATTATCTAATCCTGCAACGCTGAATAGGGTGAATAACCATAGTAAAATTGGATTTGTTCATATTGGTAAATGCGGAGGTACAGAAGTATTAAGACATTTAAAACCAGAAATCAGAGAAATACACTGGGAAGAAGACCCGTGCAAATGGCAAAATTATAATACAAAATGGATAGTGTGGATTAGAAATCCATTTGCAAGATTTGTTTCCGCATTTTGGTATTCTTACAATGGTATTAATATACCATGTGAAAATATGGTGTCGTGTCCTCATGCTCCAATACAGAAAGCTGAGAAAAATGGATATCCAAGTCATACATCTCTTCAAAAGAACGGATTTAAAATATTTTCAACTCCAAATGAATTAGCAGAATCCTTATACAGCCCTGACAAAAATCTTAGTAAGCTTTCACAAAATATGCTTACAAACGGCGGAGAACATTTACCGTGTGGTTTATCGTATTATTTAGACGGTGGTAAATGGCTTGAAAATAACTCTAAAATATTATTTGTAGGATTATGTGAAAATATGGAAGAAGATATAATTAAAATGAAAGAGAAATTAGGGGACGAACTGTGCTGGAAAAATAAAGAAATTAAATATACTAGAAAAGCTAAAGTCGGTAATAAATATTTATCGGAAAAAGCCATCTCGAATCTTAAAAAGTTTTGGAAAAACACCGAACTTAAAACAGTCTATAAATTATACACTCAAAATTATATTGATTTCGATACATTTTTAGACTACAACACTTATAAATATATAGTTTAATTACTGATAATTGTATAATATGTAATTATTTATAAAATCTTGCAAAATTAAATTGTCGTTTATAATGTTTTCCATTTCTTTCAGCCTTAAAATTGCTAGATTTTTTGCATATGGTGTAATAATATAATTGTCTTCAACCAGTAAAGACAATTTATTTTTAAAATGTTGATGCACATCTTCAATAATATGTGTATTATCTTTGTAAATTCCATAATCTATCATTCTTTTAATACCTTTTTCACCAATTGATTCAAGTTTGTCTGCGTCTGACACAATATTTCTGAGAACTAAAATATCATCATCTAAATCTATAGTTTTTTTCTGATTTCTTAGTTTATATTCTTTCGAAAATGATATATTGTCAATGATGTCTATTATAGATAATATAGTTTCTTTTGTATAATTATGATCAAGTAAAACATTAGTAAATTCTGATTTAAGTTTATTAATTTCATCGTCCGAGTCAAAATATTTATGATCCCATATATCATGACCAAGCGCCGCTGTTGTTACAATATTTTTTTGTTCTTCTGTAAAATAATCAAATTTCATTAGTATTAAAGAATTATTTTTAACATCGAGCACATGATTCCAATCATGAGATTTATCTCGGGTTTTATAAAAATTTTTTATAGCTTTTTCAACACTATTCATATCCATGATTTAAAATTAATTTCATTTTAAATTATAATTATATTTCAATTCAAATATACCATAAATTATACTCTTTGAAACGATTGATTTTGTTATCTAACCCCCGTATCCAGTTATTGTGTATTAAATATGGATTTCTACACTTTGTTTTAGATATAAAATATCTAAAACCGTTTGGATATTTATACGGACATAAACATCCGATCTTTTTCGGGTCAATTATATTATTCAAAACTTTTTGATCTGTTAAACCACCAGGTTTGCATTCTAAAATTTTAGGATAAGCAGCTTCCATTATTTTAATCATATAAGTTGTAGGTGCTATAAACATAACACCCGAACAATAATTCCAATTACCTTTATTAAACCCATTTTTATTGAAATGTTTTTGGTCGCTCTGCATATATATGTCCATGGGTGGTAATGTGAAATAATCTTCTACAATATTTTGATTAACTACAATATCTGTGTCTAAATAAAATACGAATTTACCTTGTTTTAACATTTTGTTAATTGCTAAAACTTTATTACATGTTATGTTTTTAAAATTATCGGCGGCAAATGTAGTTTCCGCTGCAATATTGTCATTTATTAATGAGTTATTGTATTTAATACCCTCCGATTTAACAGCTTTAAGGGCATCATTATCTAATGGAAAAACTACCAGCAAATCTGATAAATTAAGTTTGCGTAAAGTATATAGTAAATTTTTCCATTCTTCTATTAGTCCTTTTGTGAAAAAGTTAACAATTACACACTTATTTCTCATACTATTATACAAAAGTTTGTCAAATGTATGTTTGTTAGGATATGATTTAGGTATTTTTTCTAATTTAGGGTGAGACATTTTAACATCTTCTGATGTAAAACATTTGTATAAATTACGGTCGTCTAATTTACGAAAATCAGACTTTAATTCTTTAACATCATCACATATAACAATAGTTCCTTCTTTTGTTATATTTTTAAGAGTGGTTTCGTGTAAATAATTTTCCTTAAAAGACTTTAGATAATCCTTATATGTATGTGTTATCTCAAAATTTGATTTGTTACTACACGTATTTGTGTGGTACCAAATAGACAGCCATACAATTATAGTAAGAATAATAAAAAATCCTATTATCTGTGAAGTTGTAGTTGTAATCATTTATATTTATTCAACATAAATGATTATTTTTCTTCATAATAGGATTTTAAATTTTAAGTACTAGGATTTTATTCGTTTTTACAGGCCTGGACATGTTTCTTTCTTGTGACTATACCATTCTAAAAAACAATCTGGATGTAAGATTTTTAATCAATGTTCTCTTGTTTGTTGGTTTTTGATGCTTTTTCTATAGTCATTTCCAGTTCTATTTTATATTGCTATATTTATTATTTCTGTTTTGGTTTGTTTTATCATAACGAGGTTTAATAACGTTTTTAACATAATTACTTTCTGGTTTGTACATTTTTTCTAATGTGTCACTGTAAATCATATTCAAATATACCAAACTTTTAAACACGCCTCTTACGCGTCTCTTCGTTTTATTGTAATAATTTTCAATAGCTATTTTTAAAAAATGCATTATATCAGGAATACCAAATAACATCCACCCCGAAAACGAAAACTTAATTCTTCCCTCCTTAATAACATCTGAAGATTCAAATGCTTCATTTATCAGCTTTGTTTGAGTCGTTCCGCTAACCTTAATATTACTTAAAAATAATTTGTATTCTTTATCAACATTGACTTTGTAAAATTTACCTTGTATTGTTTTTTTTGCATGATCTTCATCAGGCCCTGGAAATTCCGAATAATAATCTAGCATTTATTATTTTTAGTAATAAGTCACTGTTAATTATCGATTAATTTTTAACCATTTCAACAAAAGCATTCGCGTAATTAATCTGCCTAAATATTCCCGCATTACCATGATCGCCGGCATTTTTATCATCCACAATCACATTTCCATTTGTTATTTTACCAAAATATAACACCTCATCTAAAAGTATTTCATTTGCACCAACAATCAATGTGACTCTATTAGTTGCTAGATTAGACGCAATTTCTGGTGGCGTATCGGTTGCCGAATATTTGTAATCTACACTACCATCAGCTAATAGTGGCATTTGCGGCTCATTATAACCTATTTGATCCATCGGTAAATACACTGATCGTTGCCCCCAACCAAAGGCAATGGATCTATTTGATAATAATGTAGTATTGTAATTAGTAATCCATGTTCGAAATTTAGTACCCCAATCTTTCCAGTTACCATACAAAACAGGAGATTCCCCCCAATAATTTGTAACTGGTTTATTTTGCGAAGCCAAAACAGCAGCTGCACTTGCACTTATGGAACCACCTGCACTTGATCCATATAAAGTTATTGGAATATTATCACCTTCCAAACTTCTTAGTTTTTGAATAGCATCTAACACTGTATCTACTTGGGAATTGTAGCGGAATTCTGGACTATTTCCGTAATCAAGAGCTATAAAATAAAAATCGCTTTTACCTTTCTTATTTAATAAAGAAATTTGCAAATCAGGGCGGGCAAAAAAATCGGATGATGTATTACCTTGCCAAGATCCACCATGTACAATTATGACAGCTCCTTTTGCTTTTTTAAGTGGTTTTCTAACCCACGATCCTCCAATACTATTTTCTGATTTCCAATACGTCAGTTGATATGCGTCCATTAATTGTCGACTTTGTTTATCTGTCATAGCGAATATATCATTACAGAGTGGTCTATTTTCATTTTGGATTTTTGGTAAAGTTGGCCTGTACAAATTACTATAATTGTAATTTGCCACTGGATACTGCGAAAAAGCATTGCACAAGTCTGTATTACTTGTGAGAACAGGATAAAATCCCGGATTACCTAATGTGCGTATTGACTGTGCCGGCCATGTTGAGTCACCACCAGTACAACAAGGGGGTCCTAATTCACCTTTAATATTTTCACTCCCATTTATTTGCGATAAGGCAGCTGCATAACATTGTATTAAATCAGAAATTTGATCACTATGTGCATTACAACAAGTTTCCTCGCAATCAGTTCATGCCGGTGAGGCTGTTGGTGCAAAATTTTCAATGCTAGCTTCATATTCCCCAAGATTGTAAATTATTCATTTATAATAATAATTTTTATAATTAATTATAAAAATGGCTCTTATTCACGGTGGTAAGCAAAAACAATGTAAAGAAATAGCACAGGTTATAGTTAATGTAAGTAAAGATTACAAAATCAAATCATATTGCGAGCCTTTTGCAGGAATGATTTCCGTATTTGGTATAATTTACGATCATTATGAAGACAATATTAAGTATAAATTTGGAGATTTAAACCCTTCGACAATATTTATGTGGAAAAAAGCTCAAAAATGTTGGTATCCTCCAACTAAGTGTTCAAAAAGCGAATATGAATACTACAGAACAGCCCGACCATCTGCCGAAAAAGGTTATTTTTGTCATACATACGCATTTATGGGACAATTTTGTGAAAAATATGCATGCGATTATGGGAAACCGGAGTCTAGTAGTAAAGGTAGTCAAAGAGTACATGATTTAGGTATAAAAGCACAAAACGGTTCTTTTAGCCATGGAGATTATAAACAGTTTTCCAAATTAAAAAATTCTATTATATATTGCGATCCGCCTTACGAAAATTCGTCACAACGCTATTTAACAGCGAAGCACGCGTTTGACAGCGAAGAATTTTGGTGTTGGGTTAGAATAATGGCAGAAAATAACTTATTATTTGTAAGTAGCTATGAGGCTCCAAAAGATTTTAAATGTATTTGGTCGAAAACACATAAATTAACGGGAGAACAAAAAAATAACAAAAACAAAGAACGTGTAGAAAAATTATTTGTGTATAATATTTGATTTCATTTATTATTGTGTAATAATAAATGAAATGTTGGGATGGGTATGAAAGAGTTCCTGGGACAATAGAAGGTACAAAAGGATCGTGTAGAAAATCCACCAGAAAAAGTCCGGTAAAAAAGCGAACAAAAGCACCTATCAAACGAAAATATTATAAGAGTCCAAAAAGGTGTAATAATTCATCTAAAAAAAGACGTAAATCTAAGAAAACGTCCATCAAAAGACGTAAATCTAAGAAAACTTCAGTGAAAAAACGTAAATCTAGGAAAACTTCAGTGAAAAAACGTAAATCTAAGAAAACTTCAGTGAAAAAACGTAAATCTAGGAAAATATCGATCAAAAAACGTAAATATAAGAAAACTTCAATGAAAAAACGTAAATATAAGAAAAAGACAGAAAGTTTATATTTGGTGACTTCTACTAAAGACGGACCATGTTTTCGTCATATTTCGCCATCTATTGAAAAATCCGATGAATTAGAAACTACAAATACTGTTGATACCGAAGCTAACTCACAAGCTGTTAAAAAATTAGAAATGATAGAGTCTTTGTTAGCGGATGATCCGAAATGCGCAATATATATGAAAAACCCGTATTTATTAATACCTTATGAAGAAAAGAAAGAGTTACAGGCGAAATTAATAGGTAAGATATCAGCGGGAGAAAATATTACTATAGCAGAAGAGAACGCACTAGAAGAACTAGACAAGGCAATCAAGGTCGATCCCGTCGAGGTGAAGATGAAGGAAGATGCACAAGCCAAATGGAACAAAAAATATATGGAGGATGGCGACGACGGCCAGCCATCTCAAGGAAAATTTTGGTATGAGAAAATTAACCAATTTGTTCTTCCAACTCGTTTTATATCATATAGTATGGACGCGGCGAAAAGACGCAGCAAATATGAAAATATCTATAGGGCAAATGGTATTTTTGAGAAAACACAAAGAAAAATTTGGTTAGAAAAATTTCTGAATTTATGTAAAAAAGAAGAAGAAGCTAAAGAATTACGTACGAAAAAGAAGAATTTGGAAGAAAATATAGAACTCTACACTGGTAAAATTCAAAATACCAGTAAGACAACAGACATCGACGAATTTAAGAAGCAATTGGATGCTGATAATGTTACCCTTCGTTCTAACGCAGGGATATTACAGGATGTTTATAGTGGAATGAGAACAAACAACAATGAATTGCAGTTCAGTAAGGAGGAGTCTGAAAGCTTGAACATATATTGGCAATGTCCGATGAATGTCCTTTTACCAGATAATAAAGATACAGTACCAGGATATGCCGCTGCTAGAGAAAATAATGAATTAATTTTTAGAAATTTTGATATAGAGTCTCTTGAAAAATGTACAGTTGAGGAAGTTAAAAAATTGAGACCAAATGGTATGTTATTTTCAGGGGAAAATGAGGCATCGTCTGATTGTCATATTGCAAAAGAGGCATATAAATTAAAAATATTAGCTGCTAATATGACATTAAACCCCCTTATCATTTTTAAATGTATTGAACCACAAATTGATGAGTACAACGCGCGCGCCGTGCCATTGCCTAATAAAATAGCTGGTGGCCCATTGTTTGTTGGGGAAAAGGCGGGGATCACTATAGCAGGGTTTGCAATCCGGAAAAAACTTAATAACTCCACACGTTTTCCGACAGATGGAATGGCCAAATGCGAGCTACTTGCACTGTATTATTTCTTAACTAATGTTGCCAGTCCAGTTAATAATGCGGGCATGGATATTGTATATTCAACTATATCGAGTTTAATACCGGTTGATGACGGCGAAGACGATGATTTTAGAGACCCTGGTAATATTATTGAGAAAATCAACAGCACCGCTAACTTCATGAGAAGTCCAGACACTATAACGCTCCAACGCGACATTGATTTGTTTTACCGTGCGCTTTATCTCACTATGACTCCACCTTGGGTTGAGGAAGATCCTGTAACGGAACGAATGAGACAAACAGAGTTAATTGAACAAGGATTAAAAACAAGTGATGAACAATTTTTAGAGTATTATAAAATCGAACAGGAAAATCGAAATATAGAAGAGGCAAGTAGTGTAATAAAAGCGGCCAAGACAGTGTTAGAGGGTATCGGCGTTTTGCAAAGTGGTAAACACTATCAAGAAATAATTCAAAGATCAACGGGTGAAATTGACAAGTTAACAGTTGCCAAGGACAAGACGGGGGTCAGCGCCAGTCTTAAGAAAGAAGCAGCCGAACTTATAAAGCAGTTTAAGAATAGGTTAGGGTCGAGTCAAGTAAAAGTCGACGCCGGGCAAAACGTCGAATACGTTAGTAAGGAGCCGCCTAACCCACGAGGGGTGCCGGGGTTGGTGGCGGCACTGAAAGGACAAAGAGGCTCGCCGACCCTGAAACCGCTAGGTCGGCCTCCAAAGCCAAGTCACGAGAGCACCAGGTATAAAAATATGGCGGTAAAAAATAAAATTGACCGTCGTAAAAATTGAGATAGATCTAAATTTTAATAAATTGTATTATTATAATAATATAATTTAATTACCTCCTCCGCAAGTACTACATGATGATTTTGAATCTTTAACAAAATTGGGTACTATAGATGTTTCATCTTTTAAAAACGCACTTGGTCCAAGCCATGCTTTTGAAAAGCATCTACCTCTATTATCTATAAAATAGTTAGGGTCTTTAAAACCGTCTTCACCTGGATAAACGAACATTGTGCTATATTCTTTATAATAAACTTGATCACCTGGTAATATGTATTTAGGATTATTTGTTATCATGTATGATCTATTATTCATTTATTAATAAATATGTTTATTAGGAAAAACTCTAAAATATAGTTCACAAAAAAGAAATAGCAAGTCAATACTTAGAATATAAAGATATTATTGGTATATGGATAATTAACTAAATATTTTCTATTTAAGATATTGCTGTAACAAAAGAAAGAAAGGTCATGCAAATTTTTGTCAAGACATTAACAGGTAAAACTATCAATTTGGAAGTTGAGCCTAGTAATACAATTGAAAATATAAAGCAGAAAATTCAAGATAAAGAAGGTGTGCCACCAGATCAACAGCGTTTAATTTTTGCGGGAAAACAATTAGAAAACGAAAGAACATTGCATGACTATAATATTCAAAAAGAATCTACACTTCATCTTGTTCTTCGTTTAAGGTAAGTACATTTAATATTATAATATAAAATGTAAGTTATACAACATGTATTTTTAGAGTGTTATTTTCCTTTTAATTCTTCGCTTGAATTTAAACCTATTATTTATGGTAAATATTTAACAACTGACGATGTACTAGATAATAACGGTAATTTTTATGATTGCAAGAATATTTTTCCATACATAGAAAATAGCTTTACAGAGTCGCTGTATAATTATATATTATATGTTAAATTACCAACATAGTTTTATATAAAGTATATTCATACTCAAAATATGATTATTGTACCTGAACAAAAATTCCCAAGATGTATATTAGTAGCTTAGAGAGTCGCCAAAAAAAATTTCATAATATGAACAAACTAATAGTTTAATTATTTTAAAAAATAATTTCCTAGTAATATATAATATTAATGGATTTTAGAAGAATTGTACAAGACGTGTTTTTGTATTTTAACTTAGATTTTCCCTGGGACATTAGTGAAAATAGAATCTATTACGATAGACAAACAATGGGATCAATTGAGTATTCAGATTTTGTACAATGGACAGAATAATGATTTTTTAAAATTGAAAAATTTTAAAAAATATGTAAAACTAAGGCACCATGACAGAATACCAGAAAGTATTAATTACAGGCCCTCCGCAAAGCGGCAAAACTCAAAAATTGGCAGAATGTATTAAGGAATGTATTGTAACCCATAGTGTCGTGTTAATTATAAGGAATTTAATAACTGATAAAGGACAACTTGAAAACAAGCTTAAAAAACTTTCAAATTTTAAAATACATGACGATGTAGTAAAATTTGAAAACTACAGTGGTAATTCTGTCCTGATTATACAATGGAATAAAACTCAACTAACCAAAACAAACAGTGCCGTAAACCGGCAATTTTTCTTGTTTACAGATGAATCAGATGATATTGGTTACAAAAATCCCGGAATTGTTTCAGATTTGTACGAAGAACTTAAAACAAAATCAAGTGGTCATTATGAAGTGACTGCAACTCCTTGGGATGTATTATATGGAAATGACGACCTAGATGTTAAAAATGTATTGATAGTAAAACCGCCTGAAAACTTCAGGGGTATTGATGATTATGTGTATTCTCAATATGAAATATCTTCAAAAAATGATATTAATGATATTATAAATGATTATTACATTTCAAAGGCCGGCGATAATTTTTGCAGTCAACCGGCGATAATTTTACACAAAAATGGAAACAGACAATCAAAACACACTGATTTCATTATGTGGATTGCAGGACATGACACCTTTAAAACAATTTACACTGTTATTGTAGAGGACGGAAGAGGTTTTCAACTGTATTGCCCACAACTTGAATCAGATGGGATCATCACAATCAATGGTGTAGATTATAAAGAAACTGAAGAAAATAGCAACTATTTTAACAATATTTCAAATAAGAATCTTGATATTCAGGAATTGCTTCAATGGTTGAAAACATCTAATATTATGGGTATCACACATATTATAATCAAAACAGGCAACCAAGCAGGAAGGTCAAGGAGTTATGTTAGTGCAGATGGTCAATGGCATTTGACCCATCAATTTTTGTACAATTCGCGCGACATACCCATACCTGACTTGATACAGGGTTTGCGGTTATCTCATACATTGGGAGGTAATAATACTTTAGAGCTTACAGCTCCTGTAAAAACTATTAAAGATATTAAAAAAGGCAATAGTGCTATTAACAAAGCACTTAAAATCATCACAGAATCTGCTGATAAATCTACATGTAAAAAGATGTTATTGGCTATTAAATGGGATATTGAAGAAATTCCAAATGCAAAATTGTGCAAAAGCCCTTTACACAAAGATATGAATAAAAACATGGTGAAGAAAAATAGAAGTCTAATTTGTACAAAAAAATATACTGTTTTGGACCTCACAAAATTAAACAATACTAAACTACGCCGCGGAATAGAACATCTGTACTATAGTCTAGACAAACTAATGGAAAAAAGTAAAAAGACCAGTCTAACTGTCGATGTCAAAACCATAAACGAAAAATTGCTAAGTAAATGGTATTTATCTGAAAATAAAGATACAATTACATCTAAACTAAACGACAGAGTTCATGGTGCGATTTGGACCCCTATAAGAACCTCTAATTTTTTTGCTGACAGCAATGAACCTGTTCCAAACTTTATAAATTATTATACTTCAAAGGATGGTGTTATTAGGATTATTTACAAAAAATCTTAAATCTTCTCAATACATATATTTATACCTAATTTTTCAAGAGTATCTATATCATTTTTGTAATCGTTAATATAATATATTTTAATTATACCAGCCTGAACAAGAAATTTCAAACAATTTATGCATGGAAAATGAGTAATATAAGCTACTGATCCGTTACAATTTACACCTCTTTTTGCACAATCGATTATTGCATTTTGTTCAGCATGAATTGTAGCTATTTCATGATCATCTACAATTAATGAATTGTGCGGATGACCTGATATAAACCCGTTATAACCTTGTGATATAATTCTATTATCCTTAACTAAAATACACCCAACTTGAAGTCTATTACATGGCGATCTTTCGGCAGTGCATAAAGCTATAGCTTTGAAATATTCTTCCCAAGAAGGTCTGGTCATTTTATATTTTAATTGTGTTCAACCTTTAAAATAAGTTTATTTAATAAAAAACTATATTATCCAAAGTATTAATAGACAAAACATCCCCGCAAGGATGGCCAGAACAAACAACGTTAATATCAGAATTATATTGCTTGCAACCTTCAATGTAACCTGGGTCATTGTCAAACAATATAATCTTTTTGTAATCTGTAATATTTAAAGCCTTTGCTGTTTCAATTAATGAATAACCTTTTAACCACCCCCAAGAACGTTTAATTTTAAAAGCTTCATTATACCCAACTGGGTCATATTCACCAGCCGCAATCAAGTTCCTAACATTGTTAAAAGTTAGGAACTTAGTTTTTTCCATAAAATTATACAAATTTACGGGCATCCATTCAAATGTAAATAAATTGTTTGGTTTGTACATACTACCAGCAGTAGATATACCAACTGCGTAATTATTATCAATGCATTTTTGAACGACCTGGTAATTATCAACTCCTGTAGTTAATGTTTGGTCAATATCAAAAATACACATGCCTTTATATTTAGGTTGTTCAATTTTTATCGGTATATAATTATCTTTATTTTTAATAGCAAAAAACAAAAGCAAAATTATAACCGCAACAAAAAACCCACATAAAGTTATTAAAAATAAATTCATTTATAATATATATTAATATTATAAATGAGTAATCCAAAAACGCCTATAATTAATGATTTAAACATAACACATGTTAGAAATCAAATTAGAGGTAAAAACTCACCTTATGTTTTATATCCAACTATTCTAAACTCTGAAATGGTGATTACCGATCATGATCATTTTCCATATACTAGATACTTCCAAGGGGTTCCAGAATCACATGAGGTTATTGTACAAGAACGTGAAGCAGGTTTTAGAAAAGTAAATAATAGTTGTTATAATCTAAATCCAAAACCTCCTTTTGATAAAAATCCATATCCATACAATTACCCAAATCATTGTTTTCAAAGTGCATGTTCTACTGTATATCCTTGTTATCCCGAAACTTCTGATATTTATGCTAAACGTGAAGCATTTGATTTACTTTTGAACAGAACATGCACTATTCAATATCGTTAATACTTCGGGATCGTTTAAAGAATTATCAATACCATTATTCACTTTGGTAATTTTTAATAACTTTTTAATATTGCTTTTTTTATCAATAATATAAAGACCTCGTGCAGGGGTATATATATTCATAATGTTTTGTACCCATTGCTTAGTTGCTTCATTTTTTGCATAAATAATAGTAAAATCTATTGTTGTGCTTATTAATGCTTTAATATCAATAAATTTTTTTGCGATTTCAATGCCTATTTTAAGCGTTGGTAAACTCCCCTTTTCACAGTCAATTATAAGCACGGTAGAATTTGTTTTTGTAGATTGTTTAAGTAAAGATTTTAGACTATCCAAAGCACAATTTGTTAATAATCCGCAATCATCGGCATCCCAGTCTGAATCTGAAGATATTTTAATAATATTATCCGAGTCAAAACAATCATCGTTTAATATTAACATGTTTAAATTTACTCCTATAATGTTTAAATATTATAAAATCAAACTTTAATTTTATAATATTGTTTATGTTTAACCAAAAGCTCATAGAGATGATGCGGGGCTCGGCGCAGTCATTTCTATTTCTCCTGAATTTGCTGGTTCAACATATCCACTTAAATACATACCTGTAAATATTAATACTGCTATAAATAATGGTGTTGTAATACCTACTAAAGATGCCGCCCATTTTTGGACGGTTGTTTTTTCTTCACCATTATCATCTTTAGTGGGATTGCATGGTTTACCATCGGCGTCTTTTTGTATTTCTGTTAATACACTGCAAGACATGCCAAATACTGCTGTAATTACTACAGCAGTAAGAACCAGCAGAGCTTTTACAGGTTTAGTTAATTTATTAGTACCGTCACCCTTCACCAAAATACTACCTGTTATTACAAGACTTGCACCTAGCCAACCTACTAAAAATGATGCAACCCAAGTCAATGTATAAACAGTCCGAATTAGGGTTTCGTTGTCACAGTCATCTTTCAAACCATAAAATATTTTAATACTTGCAAGCATTACATATGCAGATAATACAAATAAAAAAGCTGGAAAAATATAAGAATACTTACCCCAATTTACAGAACTCACCCTATTACCTATTGAAGTCAAACCTTTATTAGCCAAGTCGCGCGCCATCCCGGCCGCTCTTGCTACGCTTTCGCTTGTGCTTGTGCTTGACATTTTTAATTATAGATATTAAAATAATTTTTCCTCGATTTTGTCGCGAGATTTGATAATTGTATTTATAAAATAATAAAAAACATTTTCCATGAATTCGCTTGTCAATCCGCTCATAATTATTTTACCACTATGAAATACTAAAAATGTATTATATCTTTGGGAATTAAGTTTGTGTTTTTGATCTTTTTCAGGTAAAATGTCTAAATAATCCTTATAAGTACCAGATTCTTGAACCCATTCATTGTTAACTTCGTATAATTTGACTATTTTCATTGTTTCAATATTTTTCTCTAGGGGGATTTTAACATTTACACCTGTGTAACCAAAAGATGTTTCAAGCAGGCAATGAAACTCTTTTTGTTCAGACATAAATTCGTTTAATTTTTCTCGGTCGATTAAGAATCCTACAGAAAAATCAATATTTCTCATCGAAGGTATAAATAAAGATTCTAATTTATCACCTCTTGTAAAAGTATATAAATTGCTTCCATTTTTGATTAAATCCCAAGTGACTTTTATACATTCTAAAGCGTGATTTGAATTCTTGCAACCAGTCATTTGAAATGTACCGTTTCTGCATACTTTAAAATTAATAGGTTTGTCTAATATAATAATAATTGTTATAGAATTTCTGAACCATTTTTGTTTTCGTCCATTTTTTTGTTTTTTAGGCTTCAATTCAACACCCTTAAGTTTGCCCTCGCATTTTAATGTTATGATTGAACCCCATTCTATACTTTGGTTAATAGCAGTTTCATGTCCCTTCTTTTTTCTGCCTCGTTTTTTAGGTATTACGGTGTATGGTGTCACCGGTAAATATTCAAATAGTTCCTTAATATTAATTTGTAAATTTGTAGTAGCCGTAAATGTTTTTGTTGAAACTTGTATATTTTTGAAATTTAATGTATTATCGTTATTTATCATTATATTACTGATTTAAAGATTTATAGTTTTAAATTTCAATTTAAATAAATTGAAATTTAAAACTATAAATCTTTAAATCAGTAATATAAATGGACAATATTATAACAAAGTACGAAAGAGTTCAAATAATTTCAGCTCGTGCAAAACAAATTTCAGAAGGTGCTATCTCAACATTAAAGACTATTCAAAGTATAAATGCTGTTGATATCGCGACAGAAGAATTTAACTCTAGAATTATACCAATTAAACTAGTAAGAAGTTACCCAAATGGCAATAACCTAGAACTTGATGTAAATCTATTAGATAGATTTTAATATTATTATATATTAAATGGACACATTACAGTTAGTTTTAAGACTTTTGGCATTTTGCGCAACTTTTTTTATATTATTAGATTTTGTAGTTATATGCACTGTGAGAACTTGGACGGCTGTACTTGGAATATTTGGGGCAGTTTTCTTGACAGTAATTATTTTTGTAATATTAAGACGGCATACAACGGAAACTTGTGAATCTTGTGGAAGAAGACAACATGCAAGTCTATTCGGTGAAAGTTCTTTAAGTAAAAATAACAAATCTAAAACAGGATCGGATAAATCTGATCCATTCTACAATATTGCAGATGCTCTTAACTCGGGAAGGAAGTAAAAACACCACCGTGTTTTAAATATACATCTTTTCTGGTATTATAATGTCTTTTTAAAGTTTGTTGGTCGTCTACCAAATCAAATACAATAGGTATTTGATTTCTTGTCCTGAAAACTCTACCCAAATATTGTATAAAATATTCTTCAATATCTGTTGCTAGCAATAAAGCATCTAATTTTTTATGATCAAAACCCACGCCAACTTTTTGACAAGTACCTATTAATATTCTGCTTTCTTTGTTAAACTCTTGAGAATTCCCTAATAAACTTGTTACATCTTCGCCTAATTCTTCTAACATGCTTTGAAGCAATCTACCTTGTTTAACACGCTTTACCAAAATCAAAAAATTTCGTGTCTTAAATTTTCTCACAATATCCATTATTGTTTGATTACGTTCTTTATGTGCCGATTGTTGGTCCAATAAATTACCCCAATTAAGCCTTCCATCTATTGTTTTTTCGATTTTATATGTAATTCCCGTGTCAATCACATAAACATGATGTTCTCTATTTAACTCTCTAATTACCTTGTTATTACCAAAATAATAAGTAATTAATATGTCTAAATCATCTGGTCTATACGGCGTTGCCGACAATCCCAACAAATAGCGAGGAAATATATAATGCAAACTTCGCGATAATGTTTCCGCCATTATCATATGCATCTCATCTACAACACACAATCCTATTTCACTAAAAAATTCCAACCCCATTTTCTCAACATTTTGTGCATTTATAATATAAAAATCGCAATCTTCCAATTTTGCTTTTGGTTTTATTTTTTGTATTGTTGCTCCCGGCGAAAAAGCATTAATGCTTTCTTCCCACTGCTTTATCAATACAATCTTATTCACAATTATCAATGTCTTCAATTTTATAGTACATGCTATGTTAATTGCACAAATAGTTTTACCAAAACCTACGAAGGCACTCAAACAACCACTTCCTGTTTTATTCAAATCTCTTACAATTTCATTTTTTACAATTACTTGCTCAGGGCGTAATTCTGCGGCAAATTCTATATTTGTGCTAGGTAAATTTTCCCGTTTTGGTCGGGTCTTTTTCAGGTTAAAATTACTAATTCCGTAAGCAAAAGGTAATAATACATCATCTGAATCATCAACATTGTAAGTAACTACAATCTTTGGAGGAACATTTCTAATAGGAGATTTAAGTTTTATTGTTAATTCTTCGTCAACCTTATGCTTTTCTTTATCTGATAATTCGTTTAAATTTTTCTTAACAGACATATATAGATTTTGTCTATTAAATCTATATATAATCAATTTGTTATTTAGTTATTTGTTTTTTTAGACTTAGGTATAAAAATAACAGCTAGAGCTATTAGCCCAAGTAGAACACACCCACCAACAACGATTAAAAACCACTGCCACCATGGAAGACTTCGACTCGCCGTCGCCGCCGCCGGACTTGATTGCGGATCCGGCCCTGCAGGGCCTGTCGGACCGGATCCGTCTTCAGTATTGTCATTGTTAGTATTGTCATTGTTAGTATTGTTATTGTTAGTATTGTTATTGTTAGTATTGATATTGTTAGTATTGTTATTGTTAGTATTGTTATTGTTAGTATTCTCTGTTTCTGTATTGGTTGCGGAATAATAGGTACTTGACTGCAAAGTTTCAGGGGGAATACCTAATTCAGTAATTTCGTTTGAATCACCCATATCACTTGAAGTAAGTGCCGCCTTCATTGTTTGTAAATTAACTGCTGCTGGTTGAGCTTTTAATGGTCCAATATTTTCAGGAGTAACATTAAATGTTATTAAACCGCCCAATTTTTGACCATCAGTTCCTGTAGGAATAGCAAAATCAAACTGAGAATAAAAATTAACTGGATATCTTGCCATTTTAAAATATCCTTGATCTCCCCAATTTTCACCCCATGTATTTCTAACCCACCAATATTCTACATCCATTACTTCTGGGATTGTAGTTGGATTATCAGCCGTTACTACACTAACGTCTTTTTCTATACCCCAGCCAACTATTACAACTGCATGACCTCCCGATAAACAAGGTTGGTCCTCGCTGGAACAAAGATCTTGATCAATAACCGAATTTTGAGATCCTGATTGCCAATCCTCATCTACCCATTCAACTGTACCGTCTTCATTATACATACCGCGTTCACAGTAAATACCTTTTGTATCTATGCACTTTGTAAAATTACCAGATTGTAAATTTGTAAATACAAGAAAACCGCCGATTAATGGCCCATTATCTAAAATTCTTAATTTCATTGACACACCTAACTCTTTCAATGCTTCATCTTGATTTAATTTCACAAGTTTTCCGTCTTCTTCAAATTGTTCATAATCGCTTAGATCTTGTTGCCACGCTCTTTCAAGTTTGTACCCAAACCGCTTTGTGTTTTCTACAAAACATCCATTTTCTGGTAAAATTGTATTTAGGTCAGAAATATTTGAAGGATAATTTGTACCGTTACAATCGGTGTCTTCGGCACACCATGAAAAATCTATACAATTATTTGATGCAACTTGAAAATTTTTAATAAATTCAGATAATTTTGCGGGATTTCCACCATTACAACCGTTACCAAGGCTACCCAACCATTCATCTGTAGCGGCTTGTGACAATCCAGATGATGCTTTTAGTGTTTCGGTTAATATATAAGTTGTAGATAGATTTGGATTGTAATTTGTAACACCTTGTACAACATAATTATCAGACAACGCAGTTGCAAATGCCATTGCCCAACAACAACCACAAAGATTTTGATTTTGAACGGGGGTTATTTTCTGTGCTATTTTGTTTAATTTATCGTTTTTAGGTAAATCAGTACTCGACCATTTAAAATTTGGTAAAAGAGATTCAATTTTTGTTTTGTCAACCGGTGGTAAATCTGTCAGTAACGTACCATCCACAGATGCTTTAACTTTTGAATTTAGAACACTAAAATTCAAATTTGCATTGTTCGGTGCCACCGGGTGTGGTGGTTTTCGGCTCTTATTTGAAATTTTACCAGCTCTATTTTGTTTTTTAGTTTTAGGATCCTTTTTGTTAAGTTTATCCGAAACTTCTCCTAAAGTATTCATTATATTTATTATAAATATTATAATAAATATTTTAACTAAGTTATATTATTTTTAGAAACTGCAGTATTTGAATTATCTTTGATAGATTGTGAATTTTTAATTATAATTTGGTAAAAATACCAACATGCCAATGCAAAAGATATAAAATCTTTATCCGAATGCAATTTATCGTTGCTTAGGAAATCTGACGGATTATGAAATTTAAATATAAACTCGTCAAGGGCATTTAATTTGTGGTGTTCTAAAGTTTTCCCAGATTTTAAATTTTTTAGTATGTTTTCTAAAAATTCAATATGATCGGTCATTTTAAAGTAATAATGATTTCTTTAAAATGCTAACTAAAATATATTTACATTGCGTCTTGAAGCGGTGGATTTCTTCCAGCACCGCAACCAGCAGCCATATTGTTTAACGCGCTTTCACTGGCGTATGATACCATAGTACCTTGAGTATTACGATCGGCCGCTTGGCCTTGACCAGGATATAACTCACGTTCTACTTGAGCCATAGCTTGTTCATATCTATTAACTTTGCAACCTTGGATAGTTTCAGATTGGAAACCTGCACCATTTCCATATTGACCTGTGTACTTTTCAAGTTGGTTGTTTTGGAATTGTCTGTTGCAACCTGAGGCTATCCACGGCATTGTATTATCGTAAATATCACCTTGAATACCATTAGCATTAAGGTTAATATATTCCATATATTGCGGTCTGCTAACATTATTTTCGACTACAACCCTGTCTTCAGCAGAGTTGCAACCTGCTCTTTTTGTGTAAAAAGAATCAGGACATACCATACGACCTGTTAAATCCTGACCATTCCAGACGGGGCACATCATTAAATTAGGGTTTAAAAATCTGTCGGATTCGACCTTGTTAGCCCATCCAGTTTCTACTTTACACGTCCGAATTGCTGATTCAAGAGACATCATGTTTTATTTATTTAATATTATATATTAAAAAAAAGTTTTTAAATAAAACTTTTTCGTATTTTTTTAAATTTTAAATGGTAATTTAAAAAAAATATTTTTAAGATGTTGTTCCTGTAGACCAGTATGAAGAATTACTTCTACTTCGAGCTTTACACACATCTTCGTAGCGGGGTCCTGTTGTGTGAGGCTTATCTGGATTCTGTGTTCCGTACTCACATGGGTGTTTTTGGTAGTAACATTGTACACATTCAGTACATGGGTCGCCTACTCCAGATCTATAAGTGCAGCAAAACACTCATTCGGTAATAGCATCTTGTTTATAATATGTTGTGTATGGTTAGCACCCGCTTGGTATAATTTCATCTGCCGTTTGATTTGTCATACATGCGGTTTCGGAAATACAGCGATCAAGCACACATGCAAGATTATCAGCATTACACTCATCATAAATACAAGACTTAGAACATATATCATCATTATCCTTTATTTTTTCAAGTTCAAACCAAAGGTGTTGTTGTAATCGGGCCGGCTCTAACGGGTGCGGCTACTGGTACTGGTTGAGGTGATGATGTTGGTGCGGCTACTGGTACTGGTTGAGGTGATGATGTTGGTGCGGCTACTGGTACTGGTTGAGGTGATGATGTTGGTGCGGCTACTGGT
>Ga0129327_10000173_pt1 | contig 38484 bp, 32 predicted proteins | sample CPBDNA_6_FD_111799 | JGI IMG/M metagenome (GOLD analysis project Ga0129327, IMG submission 111799) | Freshwater to marine salinity gradient microbial communities from Chesapeake Bay, USA - CPBay_Spr_31_0.8_DNA | ecosystem: Environmental > Aquatic > Marine > Coastal | place: USA: Chesapeake Bay... | reverse complement strand
GAATTCAAAGGTTTTGAATACAAAGTTGGAGATAAGAGATTTAGGTTTAATGTTAAGGAAGCTGATAAAGTAAAGCAAACTCAAAGCGACATAAATAACTTTGTTAGAAAGTTTCTAAACAAGGATAATGAAATGGTCGATGCTAAGGGTTATCATAAGTCTTTATTTACTGCTATGAATTCAGATGCTATTGCAAACCACTTCTACGAACAAGGCAAGGCCGATGCAATTAAAAATACAATTGCAAAATCCAAAAACATCGACATGGACCCGAGACAAGGTCATCAGGGAATTGTCAATGATGGTCAAGTTAGAGCAAGAGTTTTGCATGATGATACATCTCCTACTTTTAAGTTTAAATTAAAAAAGTAAAAATTAAAAATTAAAAATTATGGCAATTACGCAATCGGGAGCTAATAATCCTGGGGTTAACGCAACTCCCGCCCCAAATAAAGTAGCCGTAGCATCTAATTACTTAGATTTCGCTACAGCTGGACAAGCAAACTGGTCACAGCAGTTCCTACCAGATTTAATGGAACAAGAAGCAGAGGCTTTTGGAAAAAGAACGATCTCTGGATTTTTAGCTCAAGTTGGAGCTGAAGAAGCAATGACTTCTGATCAAGTAATTTGGTCTGAGCAAGGTAGGTTACACCTAAAGTATGCTGGTAAAATCAATGGTGTAAGTTCATCTGTAGCTATTGATAATTTACCAACAGGTCATGCTCTTAGGGTCGGAGATACTGTAGTTATCAGTGGTAATGTTAGTGATTTAACTATTAAAGCTCATGTAACAACAATAGCTGCTAACGCAATTACAGTTGCTACTTATACAGCTGCTCATTTAACTGGTGCTGGTTTTTCAACAGACAATGAAGATGTTGACATCTTTGTTTATGGTTCTGAATTTACTAAAGGTACTTCGGGAAGAGCAGAATCTATCAGTCCTCAGTTCAAGTCATTCAGTAACAAACCTATTATTTTGAAAGATAAGTACCATGTAAATGGATCTGATACTTCTCAAATTGGATGGGTTGAAGTAACTGGCGAAGCTGGACAATCAGGTTTTCTTTGGTATTTAAAAGCTGAAGGAGATACTAAGTCTAGATTTACTGATTACTTGGAAATGTCTATGATGGAATCTGTTAAAAAATTAGCGAGCGGTGCTCACGCTAGCGCACCAGATGGTTCTGAAGGACTTTTTGCTGCTATTGAAGACAGGGGTATTCTTTCTAATGGTTTAGATTCTACTGCAGCAAATAACTTAGCTGAGTTTGATTTAGTACTTAAAGAACTAGATAAGCAAGGATCTATTGAAGAAAACATGCTTTATGTTAATAGAGATACAGCATTAAACATTGATGACATGCTTGCCGCTCAAAACTCTTATGGTTCTGGTGGTACTTCTTATGGAGTATTTAGTAACAGTGAGGATATGGCTTTGAATCTTGGTTTTTCAGGTTTCCGTAGAGGATCTTATGATTTTTATAAGTCTGATTGGAAATATTTAAATGACTCAATGACTCGAGGAAGTATTGATACTCCTGCTGCGTCCGACAGTCCTGATGCTACTGGTAATACTACTCAAATTAGGGGTGTGTTAATTCCAGCTGGTGTTTCTTCTGTTTATGATGAGCAATTAGGTAAGAATCTTAAGCGTCCATTTCTACATGTTCGATACAGAGCTTCTCAAGCGGATGATCGCAGAATGAAGTCTTGGATTACTGGATCTGTTGGTGGAAACATCACTTCGGATCTTGATGCTATGGAGGTACATTACCTTTCAGAAAGATGTTTAGTTGTACAAGGTGCTAACAACTTTGTAATGTTTAACTAAGCAATTATATTTATAATTACCCTTGTCTTATGGATGAGGGTAATTTTTACACTTATTATATTATATTATATTATATTATGAAAACAAAAGAAAAAATTAAAACAAATACTTGGGAAATAAAGCCAAGAACATACTTATTAAAAAATTTATCCCCAATTGCTTACATGCTTAAATCATCTGACATATATTGGTTTGATGAAGAAAAAGGTTATGAAAGAGAATTAAAATTAACCTCTAATCAAAAAACACCTTTTGTAGATGAATTTCAAGGTGATGCTAGGTTAGAGCATATAATATTTAGAGATGGTTCTTTAGTAGTTCCTAAAAATAAACAGACACTTCAAAAGCTTTTATCTCTTTATCATCCCAAAAAAAATAAAACATATTACGAATTAGATGAAGTAAAAGAAGCTATTGACGAGCTAGAAGTAATGGAACTAGAAATAGAAGCTTTAAATGCTGCTAAAAATTTAGACGTAGAAATGGCAGAAGCTGTTATGCGTGTGGAATTAGGTTCTAAGGTGTCAGATATGACTTCTAAGGAGCTTAAAAGAGATTTATTACTATTTGCTAGGAATAACCCAGATTTGTTCTTAGAATTAGTTTCTGATGATAATGTTCAATTAAGAAACTTTGGTATTAAAGCTACTGAAGCAGGTATTGTAAAACTATCCGAAGATCAAAGAAATTTTACTTGGTCTAGTAATGGAAGAAAAATTATGAATGTTCCATTTGATGAACATCCGTATTCTGCGTTAGCAGCTTTCTTCAAAACAGATGAGGGTATGGAAATATACTCTAATATTGAGAAACGATTAAAGGATTAATATCCATGTAGAAGTTAGGTCATCTATAATGGTGACCTAACTAATACAAAATAAAAAATTATGGCAATAAATATAGATACCGTATATCAAAGAGTATTGGCTATATCAAATAAAGAACAAAGAGGTTATATAACACCTCTTGAGTTTAATTTGATGGCTAACCAAGCTCAGCTTGATGTTTTTAATCAATACTTTTACGATTTAGGTCAATTTAAAAGATTACCTAAATATGACTTAGAATACTCGGATTCAGTTGCTTTTCTTGAAGAGAAAATGTCTATATTTGAAGTCTTTAGTCAAACACCTTTATCTATAACTAACAATATAATTAGACTTGATAGTACTGAGACCGGAACAGGTACAGTTGATGGAGCTACTTCAAGTTCAACTTCTGTTGTTTTAGATGCTATAACTAATAGCGTTTTGCCAGGTATGACTGTCACTGGCACAGGAGTTCCATCAGGAGTAAAAATAAACACCGTTTCATTAAATACACCATCGGGTCACACAACGTTAAGTTTAACAGGATCAGCATCAATATCTGATAATGTCATTTTAACTTTTAAGTTTGATAATCCTGAAATATATAGATTAGGTAATGTTTATTATACTTTATCAGGAGTAGATTATGAGGTTGAAGAAATAACAAGAAAAGAATTAATACAATACAAGCTTTCACCGTTAGCAGCACCAACAGTTAAAAGACCTGTTTTTATAAGAAATACTAACTCTGGTAATAGAATAGAAGTGTATCCAAACACCATATCATCTGATATAACATATAATTATATAAGAAAACCAGCTGAAGTATCATGGGGTTATACTATTATAAATAATGAAACATTATATAATTCCAATACAGCTGTAGATTTTGAACTTCATGAGTCGGATGAAACTGTTTTAGTTATTAAGATATTGGCTTTAGCTGGTGTTATAATAAAAGATCCTAGTTTGTATCAAATATCTTCTCAAGAAGAAGTTAAAAATATTCAACAAGAAAAAGCATAATAAATGGGACTACTAGGAACAACTACTCAAGAATCATACTACAACCAATCTCAAACGTTTACAGGTGATGGATCTACTACCGCATTTGTTCTTACTGATGCCTACTTCCCTGTTGTACCTGATTTAAAAACCGAGTTTGAAGTATTTATAAACAATATACTCATAAAGAGTAGTAATTATAATTACACTGCTAATAACGATACTTTAACTTTTACTACTTCAAACATAAACTCTGACGTACAAGCCACAAGCGGAGCTCCACTCAATGGTTATAGTATAATAGTTAGAGAAATAAGTGATACAGAGCAATATGGTTCTTATCAATTTATAAAAATAGAAGATATTATAAACAACTTTATGGTATCTTATGTTGGAGAAGACAAAATAATAGATAGAGTTAAAAAAGCTGATGTAGCTTTTCACGCTCAAAGAGCAATACAAGAGTTGAGTTATGATACATTTAAATCTACTAAAGCTCAAGAAATAGAAGTACCACCTGCATTAACAATGGTGTTACCACAGGATTATGTTAACTATGTAAAACTTAGTTGGAAAGATTCTGGAGGTTTAGAAAAAATAATATATCCAACTAGAGACACTAGCAACCCAACGGCTTTGCTACAAGATTCAGATTATAAGTATTTATTTGATGCCGAGGGTAAATTACAAAGAGCATTTAATTCTGAAACATGGAATAGTTATTCAGCAGCAAACTCATCAGCAGATGAAACAAATGACACTATAGATCCAGAGTTTCTAAGTACTTACTCCGAAGGAAAAAGATACGGTATTCTACCAGAATACTCTCAATCAAACGGTACATTCTTTATTGATGAACAAAAAGGAAGTATATACTTTAGTTCTAACATAGTAGGTAAAGTTATAACAATGAAGTATATAAGTGACGGACTTGGTACAGACTCAGAAATGATAGTACATAAGTTTGCAGAAGAAGCCGCATACAAACACATTGCTTACGCTGTTCTAGCTAGTAAGTCTAAAATCCCAGAATACATAGTAAATAGATTTAAGAAAGAAAGATTTGCATCTAAAAGAGTTGCAAAACTTAGACTATCTAATTTAAAATCTAATGAGTTATCACTCATAATGAAAAATAAATCAAAGCAAATTAAACACTAAAGTATGCCAGAATTTAAGCATCATTTTCGTAGAGGTCGAATGAACAAAGACCTTGATGAGAGATTATTGCCTAATGGAGAGTATAGAGATGCTCAAAACGTGGAGATAGTTACATCTGAGGGATCTGACGTTGGATCTATACAAAATGTATTGGGTACGGTTTTAGGTAGAGGTAGATTATATGACGAAAGTACTCAGGTACTTACTGAGTGGTCTGCTGATTCTAATTTCTTTGATTTAATAAATCCAACATGTATTGGTTCTTTTGTTGATACTCAAAACGACAATATTTATTGGTTTATACATTATTCATTTTTAAATGATTCTAAAATAGTAATAAATGGTAGTGCTATTATAGAGTATGATGATACTACTAAAGTAATTCAACCAATACTTGTTGATATAAATAATATACTAAAATTTAGCTCTAACTACCTAATAACAGGTATAAACGTTATAGATGGATTGTTTTTTTGGACAGATAATCAAACAGAACCTAAGAGAATAAACATATCAAAGTTTAAAGAAGGTACTGTAGTAGGATCAGATCAATTTAAGGTACAAACAAAATATTTAGGAGCTACTGGTAGCGATTTTACTGAAAAAGATATAACAGTAATAAAGCTTTCACCAAACATAAAACCTAAGTTAAATTTATCTGCTTCTAAAAGAACTGGTGTAGGAACAGGTAACCAACCTATAACAGTACAATCTCATAGTGAAAGCTTTAGAACAGCGGAGGGAGATGCGGGTGTTTCTAGACCTAACGGATATGATTTATTTTTAGTTTTTCCATTAGCTCCAAATTATAAAGATAGAGATATACTTAAACTATCTTATACTGATAGCAATGCCCTAGAGGGTGATGTAAGTTATGAGATACTGGTTCAGGTTACTAAAGGTGAAAATTCTTTTAAGAAAACTTTTGTTAAAATACAATCAATACCAGATGAGGTTCCTTATGGCACAAATCTTCCATGGGAAGTTGTTTTACTTGAAGATGAGCCGTTATTTGAAGATAAGTTTGTAAGATTTTCTTATAGATGGAAGTATATAGATGGTGAATATTCAACATTTGCACCTTTTTCTAATATAGCTTTTCTTCCTTCTGATTTTGAATATAAATCTTCAGATGGTTACAATACTGGTATGATTAACACAGCTAGACAGATAGAGATACAAAGTTTAGAAACGCCTCCAGTTGGTGTTGTTGAGGTAGATTTATTATATAAAGAATCCAACAATAACAATGTATATGTTGTAGATAGAATAAAAACTGAAGATTTATCTACAGAATTTCCGTACGAAATAAAAAGTGAAATAGTTGGTGATGTTGTGGAGTCTAATCAGATGCTTAGACCGTGGGACAATGTTCCTTTAAGAGCTAAATCTCAAGAGATTAGTTCTAATAGAGTACTTTATGGTAACTATACTCAAGGCTATGATATAGAAAATAATAGATTACCTGATATAAAAACAACACATAATTCAATAGATATAACAACCGTAGGAACACCGGAAAAATCTATAAAATCACAACGAACATATCAAGTAGGTGTTGTGTACTTAGATCCATATAGTCGAGAAACTCCTGTTTTCTCTAAAAAAGAAGCCGCAGTAACTATAAGTAAAGAATATGCTGATAAAGTAAATAGTCTAAGTTGTGAATTGAATAATAATGCACCTAATTTTGCAACACATTTCAAACATTTTGTAAAAGAAACATCCAGCGAGTACTATAATATTGCTTTAGATAGATATTATCTAGCTGAAGATGGTAATATATGGCTATCGTTTCCTTCTTCAGAAAGAAATAAAGTAAGTGAAGAAGATTACTTGATTTTAAAGAAAAAACACGATAAATCTGTATTTGTAAGTGTAGATAATGAAAGCCCAAATCCAAACGCTAAATATAAGATTTTAGATATAAAAAACGAAGTTCCAGAGTTTATTGCTACAGAGTTAAAGTCAAAAGCTTTAGCTACGGTAAAGTGTAGAGTAGATAACAATATTTTACTAAATGAACCTCTAGCTAAAGCTATATCCTTTCAGTTTTTAGGACCTACTGATGTTCAAAATCCAAGTTTTTATAATTCATTTTCTTCTGATGCTAAAATAGTAATAACAACTATAGAAGCGGGTAACGATATTGGATCTACTAAAAGGTATAAATTATCTAAAGGTGGACCAACGGGTAAACAAGAAAGTAGCTTGGAAATATATGAAGTTACTTTAACAGAATCTATAAGAGATATTGATAAAAATGTATTTGCAACATACAAAAACGATGATACTATTGACACATCATATCTAATAGATGGTTCTAATAATGCTATTGATTTTAAAATTGAAGTTTTAGAAAAAGAAAGTATAAATAAAGCTCAATTTTTTGGTAGATTTTTTGCTAAAATAAATAGAGATGTTGTTTTTGATGAAAATATTATAGAAACATTTCCTGCAGCTACAACCGAGTATGCTTCCGTTAGAAATGTTAGTGTTATTAGTAATGCTACAAGTGACCCCGATGATGATAAAAAAGACAGTGATGTTGATTGGTGCTGGACTGATACTAATCCAAGTAATCCTTACGATAAAAACTACGCAAATCACCCTGAACTTGGATCAAACAAATTTACTGTTTATTTAGCTGGAGTTGATTTGCCTGGAGATAAAAGTGATAAGAATAATAAATTTGAAGATGTAGTAACACAACCTGTTTCTAAAGATCTAAGAACAACAGGTACCCTTATTCAATTTGAAAACGCTAATGGAAATAAAGGATCAGTATATAAAATAAAAAATAGTGAAGTAGCTACTGGATGGAGATCAAAAAAAGATAGTAGAAGAAAAAGAACTAGCGGTAGAAGAAGAGAATTTACAATTACTATAGAAAAAGTAACAAATGATATAACTAATAAAAATAAAAACTACGATGATGGTTTTGATTATGATGTAACAGATACTACTTCCGAAAAAGGTAGAATATCTAAAATAAATATCATGAGAAGATTGGTTTCAACTGATTTTCTTGAAGAAAATGATATATCATCCGATAATCCAGCTATATTTGAAGTTGAGCCTAAAGAATCTATAGATTTAGACATATACAATGAAGTTGGTAGTGCTTTGCCTATAGTTAAAACTGGATTAAAAGTAACTGGTACAAATATAGCTGCTAACACAAAAGTTGACACATATAAGCTAGAGTCAGATGTTATTATATTAGATACAAATACAACTGGTAGCATATCAGCTGGAACAGTATTAACTCTAACAGACCCTAAAGGTATTTATAGCTTTAAAATAAAAACTAGTGGTACGGTCTCCAGTGGAACAAAAGTAATAACTATAGCCGAAAGCCAAGTACATGGTCAACACCATCAATTAGATTTTTCAAATTGCTATAGCTTTGGTCAAGGAGTTGAATCTAATAGACTTAGGGATGATTATAATGCTATAACTATAGACAAAGGACCAGTTGTATCTACCATTATTAATGAAAAATATAAGCAAGACGTGAAGCTAAATACCATAATTTGGTCTGGTATATTTAATTCAACTGGTGGTGTTAATAAATTAAATGAATTTATTCAAGCTGAAAAAATAACAAAAGATTTAAATCCTGAATATGGTAGTATTCAAAAACTGCATGTTAGAGACACTGATTTAATAGCTCTATGTGAAGATAAAGTTTTAAGAATATTAGCTAACAAGGATGCTTTATTCAATGCAGATGGAAATACAAACTTAACATCAACTAATAATGTATTAGGTCAAGCCATGCCTTTTGTTGGTGAGCATGGTATATCTAAAAACCCAGAATCATTTGTGTCGCACGCTTATAGGGTTTATTTTTCAGACAAAGCAAGAGGATCTGTTTTAAGGCTGTCTAGAGATGGTCTAACAGATATAGCTACTAAAGGTATGACAGATTGGTTTAATGACAACCTACCACTGTCTAATTCAATTGTAGGATCTTATAATCAAAAGAAAGGATCTTATAATTTAACGTTAAACAATTACACACTTTGTTTTGACGAAAGAGTTGATGGTTGGACTAGTTTTAAATCATTCATACCTGAATCAGGTGTATCATTAAATAATGTTTATTACACATTTAAAAATGGATATTTATATTCACACAATAATAAAAGAAGAAATTCATTTCATCAAACACTTGCTAAAGTTATTTCTACTAATAGTGGAAATAATAAGATAGTTAATATATCTAGTCAACCAAGTGTTGAAAATATAAATATTGGTGATTATTTGTTAAGTTCTGAAGTTGATAGTGATATAACCGTAACTTCAATAGTAATACCTTATGTTTCTACTGGTACTGTAAATGGTGCAACTAGCACAAGTGTTAATGTAGCTGTTGACGGTAATTCTGGTACTATATCTGTTAATGATATAGTTACCGGAACAGGTATAGCAAGTAATATAACTGTTAAAGTAGCATCCGTAACTGATCAAAACAATATAGTTTTAGATACAGCCTTGAGCCTGTCTAATGAAACAGTATTAAGTTTTACTGGTACATCGCCAAATAAAACTCTAGATACTGTTGTTACATTTTCTTCAGCGCCTGCATTGTCTAATAGCTCTAATATAGAATTCACTAAAACATACGACTCATCGGTTACCTTACTTATTAATGATGAACCATCTACTATAAAAGAGTATAAGACACTTTCTTATGAAGGTACAGATTCTAAAGCATATACATATTCCGGTACAATATCTGTTGATGCTGCGGGTAATTCGCTAAGCTCTAACATAACGATAGCTGCTGGAACACCGTTATCTGATTTACAAAAATATAAATATAATGCTAATCAAATAGCACAACTAACGGAATCTGTTGTTACTGGTTGGAGTAGCACATCCATAACCACAGACTCTCAAAGTGGTAGCGTTAAACTTTTTAAGAACAAAGAAGGTTTATGGAGTAATTCAATATCGGGTGATGCAACATCGGCATCAAATATAGATACTAGAGAATTATCTGTTCAGGGTTTAGGTGCGTTTTCAACTATAACAGGTGCAACCTCTCCTACTCAAGCTGAGTTAACGATATCTCTAGCTAACTCTACACCAAATCATAACACAGACATATCAGCAACTAAAACAATAAATGGTCTAGCTAATGGCGCTAATATAAACAGTACTTATGGAACTTTAGATTTAATTATATATGCAACAATAGGGTATAGCTTAGATGCTTCAAACTTTGCTTTTAGTAGTGCCTCAGGAGTTAGTGGTGCAGGAGTTAGTGGTATTTCATTTACTCAACATGGTATCAATGTAAAAGCCACTATAACATTTAGTGGGGTAATGCCATCTTCAGATGATGCGATGTTAATAACTATAACTGGAGAAGCAATCGCTAATACTTATACTGTAGATGGAACATACGACACTATTGAAGATAATACAACAACTGGATCTAGCGATAGTATTGCTTATTCTGGAAGCGGTGTTTATGATAAGAAAACTGTTGCTAATGCAAGCACAGATCCAGTAACATATACTAGTGTTCCAGAAGATGTATTCATAAAAACATTTACTGCAAATGCTAATCATTTTTTTTATACTAGACCAGTTGTTTTTATAGAAGAAGAAGATAGTAGTTCAGTTAGTGCTTATACTATAACATGTCCTTGGGCAATAACTACTGCCACTGTTAATGGAGCCGTAAACGGTACAAGTGTTACACTAGACGCTGGACACTCAGGCATAGCCATTGGCATGGCAGTTACTGGGGTAGGTTTAGGTCAAAATTGTAGGGTTTCTTCTATAAGTTCTAATACATTAGTGTTAACATCATCTAAGATAATACCAGATGGTGCCACATTAACCTTTACACCAACGTCTGTTACTTTTACAGTAAAGTATGTTTATGGTATAAATAATCCTAAATTTGATAAATTAGTATTTACAGCTAAAGCTATTGAGGTATTTGACCCCGGTATATCAGAATTAACTTCTTTTGTTAGTGGTAATAAAACAATACTAAGTGGTGGAGAAAGTAGAACAATGGTAATACAAGGTTCAACTGGTTATGATGATGAAACAAATGCTACTTTTACTTTTTCAAACGAAGCATCAGGAACAGCTGTTACTTTTACGGCAACCTCTGACAATACTACTGCAACAGCTACTTTTAGTGATTATGTTGGCACAGTAAGACCTGGAATGAGTGTTTCTGGAACAAATGTTCCTGCTGGTACGGTTGTTAGTTATGTTGTTGTAAATCCAACTACTAATTCTACGACAGTTCATGTTACACTTGCTAATGCTGTAACCTCTACTCCATCAGGAGTAATAACATTCGCTGAATACTATAATAGTTCTAACTCTAGTTGGCAATCAACACCTTATATTATAACACTACCTGAAATAGGTAGATTATCTATAACAAAAGTTTATAATCCAACAACATCAACTAGTTACTATAGATATTTTATTAGAGCTATTGATGCATTAGTTGGAACTCACACTAATTTATCATCTAGCTTTTCAGGTAATGCTGTTTTAGATTCTAGTAACGACTTCGCTTTATGTGAGGTTAACCAATACGAAAAACCAACCATAAACATAAATGCAACCTCTAATATAGTTGATTCAGCAAGTGCTGCTATTAATATAAGAAACTTAGATAGTACAGTTACTGTAGGTACCGCTACAGCTAAGGTTAACGTTGTTGGAGGAACCAGCGCATCTACAGCGGTAGTTGTTGATAATAATATTGGAACTATACAGGCTGGATTTTTTGTAACGGGAACTGGAATTGTTGGAACGGTCACGGTTGAATCTTTATCTGACCAACAAAATTTGGTTTTATCTTCTAATCAAACGATAGCAGATAATGTAGATTTAACATTTAGTGGAGCTGCTGCAAATTCTAAAACAATAATTCTCGCATCAGGCAACACAGAAATAAAAATTGGTATGTTAGTAACTGGTACTAACATATTAGCAAAAACTAGAGTTAAAAGCATAAGTGGTACAACTTTAACTATAGATCAAACACCAACCTTGGCACCATCAGATGAACTTAAATTTTTGGATAATGGTCGGTATGAAGCTTATGGTGAACCGAATTCTGGTTCAATATACTCTAAAATACCTTTTAAAGTAGTGGCGAGTGTTGGTGGATCAACAGAATTGTCTAAGCAAAGAGATATAAGTATAGAAGATGATTTTCAATACAGTGAAACAACACTTTTTGCTTCTTCAGTATCTAGTACTGTTGTTGGTTTTTCTAGTACAGTACCACAATCTATTGTTGTTGGCTCTATCATTACATCAAATAGTATAACATCTAGTTATTCTAATAATGTTATTACTGTTGCTGCTATAACATCTACAACGCAAATAACATTAGCTCTTGATGGTATAACTTTAAACGGTACAAATAGCCATGGTACAAGTACGGCTAGTAGCGTAAGTACGTATGTTACAGTAAATGATGAACTTACTTTTTCTGCTCCATACTCTTGGGATATTAGTTTAAGTAATTTAAGCGAAGCTATAACAGGTAGCAATAAAATATATACATTAACCGGTTTAATGTCAGTTGCTAGATATGGTAATCAAAATTTACCAATAGGTTTAAATCTAGATAATATATTAGCTAGAACTAGTACTAGTGGTGGAAGTGGTGGATCCACAACAAACTATATATTTATAGAAAAAATATTTAGTACAAGTTATTATATTTCTAGCTTGGTAATGTATCCTAAGTCAGTTGCTGTAGGTACCACAGCAGGAACAGTTATAACTTTTACTGGTAGTGTTTTAGGCAACTGGTATGGTAATGCTATGAGTGGTATTAAAATGTATCTAGGATCTGCAACAGGGTTTAATGATGCAAGTGGTGGTAGTTTAACTTTTGGAGAAGCTGGAGATGTGCAAGCATCAATAATATCTACATTAACTTTTGCTAACTCAAGTCCTACGACGACCGGTGGTACTTTTTCTTTTGATCTACAACTAGCTGCTACAGCTGCAGCGGGTCAAACTTTAACAATAGAGCCAAGAATATACTTACCAATTCAACCTTAATAATATGGCAGATTCAATTAACTTAGTATTTAGTAAAACAATAAACTCATCAATACAAGCTGGTGATACAGTATATAAATCTATCATAACAGGTGGAGTTTCTTCTGCACCTGTATTAATTGGTGAGTGTACAGCTATTAATTCAACAAGAGATACAGTTACATGTAACATAAACGAATGGGAGGACAGACCGACTGATAGTGATTTTATTTTATTTACAAAAGATAATAAAGCTAACTTATCTTCGCTAAAAGGTTATTATGCAGAAGTTGTTATGAAAAACAACTCTCATAAGCCTGTAGAGTTATATGCTGTTGGTTCTGAAGTTTCAATAAACAGTAAATAGTTAACAAATAGTGTAACTATAAGACTAAATGAAATGTAATTAAATGTAATGAAATTAGAAGATATTAATACTCAAGTTAAAAAAAAGCCTCTAACAAAAGAGGAGTCTAAAGAGCAATTTATAAAACTAACAAGTGAGTTAGATATAAAACATAGCTTTGATTTTGAAGAAGCGTGGGAGATAGGTGAAGAGATAAGGAAAAGAAAAGATTTTAGAGAAAAAATTACGGATCTTGAAAAAGAAGGTTTTGATAAACAAATTTGGGATAGTAAAGAACATAGTGATAAGTTAAACCCAGTTAAGCATAGTTTTGCGAATGGCTGTTATATTAGAGAAATATTTAATCCTGCGGGTGAATTAATAGTAACTGCAATACATAAAAAAGAACATCCATTTTTTTTAATGCAAGGAGAAATGTCAATATTGACAGAAGATGGTATAAAACATCTCAAAGCTCCACACCATGGCATAACAAAACCAGGTACAAAAAGAATTATATACACACATACTGATTGTATATTTATAACAGTACACGCAACTGAGGAAACTGACGTTGCTAAAATAGAAGAGCAAGTTATTGCTAAGGATTTTCAAGATCCTTTAATAACGCAGGAAGATATGAAGTTATTAACTAAAATAGATAAGACATGAGTTTTGTAGTAGGATCAATAATAATAGGTGGAGCCATCGCGGGTGGAGGAGTGGCTACTGGTTTAATTGGAAGAGGAGCTAAAAAGCAAGAAGTAGCAGAGGCTGAAGCTGACAGACGAAGATTAAAGAATGAATATAGTCAAATGGATAATTCTAATCTTTACGCTGGTTTTCAAAATAGCATGCAAAATCTTAGCGTAAATACTCAACAAGCACAATTTCAACAGCAGCAACAAAGACAGAGTCAAGCTAACATATTATCAGCTTTAAGAGGATCTGCTGGTAGCTCTGGTATAGCAGGTTTAGCACAAGCGCTTCAAGGACAATCTAATTTAGCTGCCCAACAGTCTTCTGCATCGATAGGCATGCAAGAGCAAAGAAACCAAATGGCTTCTGCACAAGGAGAAATGCAAGCACAACAAATTAGAATGGGTGGTGCTGCTCAAGCTAGATCGCTTAAACAACAACAGTTAGCTACTCAATATGGAATAGCAATGCAAAGAGAGGGTGCAGCAAATGAAGTTCTAGCTCAGAATGATGCTCAAATGATGGACACTGTTATGGAAGGAGTTGGCATGGCTGCCGGTGGTGTTGCACAGGGTTATAGCGACGGTACTTTTGGTGGTGGTGGTGGACCTAGTACAGCAAAAATACGCAGACAAGCTGGAAGAGCTGAAAAAGAATATCTAAAAAGCATTGGTGGAGGTAATAATACTGGATCAGTAGGTCAAGGTTAATAAATATAAAATATTATGGCAAAATCAAGACGAAACTCTTATAGTAATAGAAGACAAACATCTGACAGCTCTTTAATACAAAGCGCAGGTAGCATGTATAGGGCTAAAATCCCATATCAAGCAGATCCTGTTGGAAGTTTTTCTAGAGCATTTAAGTCAACCTATGAGGAGATACAAGTTAAAAAAGATGCTGATTATGCTAAAGTAGAGTTAGAAATGGCCGAACACTTAGATGAGTTTGGTGAATTAAAAGAGTTTTCCAATGGTTTGTCATCAGAAAAAAAAGCTCAAATAACTCCATGGATTAGAGCTAGAAGAGATGAACTGTATGATGCTAAGAAAAGATTGCATGAAGCTAAACCTAAAGAAAGAGATTCTATAAGAGCCGAAATAGATGACATTATGAGTACAGTTGAAAACTCAGCTAAAACCAATAGTGATATGATTACGTATTTTAACTCTGTAGCTGGAGCTAAACTAGGTAATGGTAATGGCATGATATCACCAGAAAATTCTAAAAATACTCTTAAAAATATGCTTGGTCAGGGTGCTGTATTTAATTCAGAAGATGGGACTTGGGAGTATGAAAAAGGTATGTATCAAGTTGCTGAGGAAGAAAGAGTCGAGATAATGGAAAACTTTGCTCAAGGACTTAAGTTTGGTCAAGATAATGTAGCTGCTTACCCAACTGAAAAAGAAAGAGAAAATTGGAGAACATCGGATCAAGGTGTATTACAAAAAGCTTCTTTTAGAAATTTATTAAATGAAAATGCTGTTGTATCAATGCTTTTTGATAAGCACGGGTTTAACGATGGTGGTTATTTTAATGCAACCTTATTTGCTTTAAAACAATTGGAAAACCCAAAAAAAGAAGATATACTAAAACTTAACGAATATGATGATAATTTATCAAAGCTTAGGATGGGTAGGGGTACAGAAGAGTATAATCAAGCTATAGAATATTTTAGAGAAGAATTAGCCACTAAAATGATGGATCAATTTAATTTATCTGTTCAAAGGGGTTTTAAGTTAGGTACTATAAAACCTGAAGATCAAGAATTTGATTACGAGGTTGAAACGGGTATTGAGTCTCTTGATGAAAAAAATTATTTTACTGAAAACATAAAATCTCCATTTACTAAAAAAGATGAAAACGGAAGAGTTATATTAAAAACAACTTCTGAGCTTTTTGACCCTAAAGATGAATTTACTTTAGATGAAATAGAACAAGAAATAAGAAAGTATGATGGATTAGACGAAAAAGATGACATATCAATAATACAGTATTCAAGACAGGTTGGTGGTATTCCTAAAAATCCAGAATATCCAGATGCTATAGAAGTTATTACTACTATCAATACAATGATAGAAGATCCAAATGATAAAACTAAAAACGAAACTATTAAAAAGAGATCGTCAAGAAAATATAGTAGTCTATCTAAATTCATAGAAAATATGAATGAGAAAAAATTGATATATAAAAGAAATATAGCTAGCGCTCAAGTTAGATCAAATCCTACAAAATAAATTAAATATGGCAAAACAACAACTACTTGTTGACGATTCTGATCAAGTAACTCAAGATGCTTTAAATATAATTCCTGATGATTTGGTTTTTAAGCAAAGCCTTGATGAAACTTTACGTAGGTTTAGTAACACTAATTTGTTATATGAGAAAACAGATGAATTATTAAATCCTTCTCAAATAGTTAAAACAGATGCTCCTAGAAAAGAAACACCTCAATTTGATTTATCTGAGGAAGAGTATAAAGCTTTGCCAGAAGAAGAAGTTTTTGTAAGTGATGGATTAAATTATCCTGATATACAATATGATTTTGAAAAACCAAAACCAGATCCATTAATTAGTGATGCTGAAATAATATTAAAAAGAAATGATTTAGTAAAATTAGCTACTAAAAACTATATAAAAAGTAGAAGCTTAAATGACGAATCTGAGTTATCTCCTGAAGATAAGGCTAATATTATTGTCGAAGCTGAAAATCTGTTTAGACAAGAGCTAACATATGATAATATATTAAAAAAAGCAGTTAAAAAAGCTAGAAATATTTCTGAAGAAGAAAAACAAAAACTAATAATAGCAGATTCTAGTATAAAAAAATACAAAGCAGATACTAATTTTAAATTAGATTCTATTAATACCAGCATAGAAAATATTGATATTAAGTATGATTCTCTTATTAATAAATTAACACCTATAAATAAGGAAATAAAAAACATAGAAAAAAAACAAACAGATTTAAAATCAAATATATCTAACTTATACAAACAATCAAAAGCTGAGTTAGAAGTAGTGAATTTAAATTTAAAAGAGTTAGATGAGCAAGGTAAATTAATAGTTAGCCAAGAATACGCTACAGAAGAAGTGCATAACGCTGCTGCAGAAAGTTTAAATCAAATAAATCTAGCTATAAATGAAGGTGTTAAAAAAAGAGATTTAATAATAAATAGTCTTAAACAAAAAGAATCAGAAGTTGCTTTAGAATTTAATTCTTTAGCTGATTCAATAAAATCAAACTTTAAAACTATAGGTGTAAACGAGGATGGAACAGAAATACCAAATTCTTTAATATATAATTTAAATAATTTATCATCAGAAAGAAAAGCAAGTATAAAAGCTTTTAATGATATAATTTATAACAGTAACAAGTATAGCTTTGAAGACGAACTTGAAGTTACTCAACTATTAAAAGAACTAGATAAAGAATATAACATAGGTACTCTTTTTGCTAAAGAACTTCTTACATCAACAGCTGAGTTGGCTGTAAACTTTGGGCTTGGTGTTAAAGCTTTTACATTTGACTTAGCTTTAAAAAATGACCCTTTATATAATGTTAAATCTCAGTTACTAGAAAAAGAATTAGATGACTTTTTTCAAGAAACCAAATCAGCTTTTAGACAACCTATAGCATTTAGAGATATAGAAAATGCTTATGATTTTGCTGATTGGTTAGGTCATTTAACCTCTACACAAGCACCTCAATATGCTGTTTTATATGCCACTAGAGGTTTAAGCGGTATAAGAGCAGCTAAAGCATTATCAACCGCTACAAAAGCCCAACAGACAGCTCGAGCGGCAAAAATAGCGTCGGCTAACCTAGCTTCTAGACACGCTGGATTATCATTTTTAAGTATGGGTTCTGCTGGTAGTACAATTAGATCAGCTAAGCAAGAAATTAGAAACGGTGCAGATTATAGTGATTTACAATTATATACAGCTGCTGTTATTAGCTTTGGAGCTGAATATACTAGTGAATTATATACATCAAAACTAATTAGTGGAGAAACATTTAAAGCATTTAAAACCGACGCTTTTAAAAAAGGATTTGTAGGTTGGACTAAAAATAAATTCAAAGCTAATAATATGATAGCTGGTGGCTTAGACTTATCAGGTGAAGGTTTATCTGAAGTTTTTGCTGAGAGCATAGGTAGTAATTTTGTTGATAGATATATATACGGGAAAAAAGACGTTAGTTTATTTCGTAATATTGATGAAGCTTTTATTAGTGGTGTATTTATGGCTGGTGCTATCTATAAGATGCCAGCTATGGCTCACGATGCTATAAAAGGATTTGTACCAACAGATAACCTTAAGGTTTATAATAATAACAAAAAAGAAATTGAAAAATTATCTTTTAATATATCTAACAATGAATTAACAATTCAAGAAATAGAAATTGCAGAAAAAAGAATTTCTAAGTTAGTAATGGAAAACAACAATCTTGTTTCAGACGTAATTACGGTTATTGATGAAATGAGTAATGAAGATAAAAGAGCATTACTAGACGTAGAATTAGAATTAAATGAGGCTGAAGTAGAATTAGATGAAATATCTAATTTAGATAAAATAGATATCATTTCTTTAGATATTCAATCGAAGATTAAAACTAAGATAAAAGATCTTAAAGAAAAAAATAATCAAATAGCAACAAAATACTATAAACAATTAGGTAGTAATAAAGCTAAAATAATAAAAAATCAAGCAAAAAAAATATATGGTGACGAGGTTATAGTTAGAAGCTCTGATAGCTTAGAAGACCTACAGAGACAAGTAGAGCTTGATTTAATAGAAGAATATACCTATGGCTTAGAAGAAGGAACAGAACCTTATGACAAAGCAATTATTAAAGCTAAGTCAGAATCAGAAAAAAGAAGTATAGGTAAAGATGCTTTTATTACAAGCGTTGAGCAAGGTGCTAATAGAGGTAAAGATATAATATATATAAATAATAGTCCTGAGTTAGTATCTATAAATGTTAATGCCGCTGCACATGAGTTTTTACATAAATTACTACAAGCTACTTTAAAAAGTAATCCATCAGCTGCAAGAAAAATATCTGTTAATCTAAAAAGTTATATTGATAAAATAGATAAATCATTGATAAATGATGAAAGTTTTTCTAAAAGACTAGAAAGTTATAGTAATTTTTATAAAGATAAGATTGATAATGTAAAAATAGAAAAAGAAATATTAGAAAAGTTAGAGTCAGCAGTTTATGCTCCAGTAATAAAAGAAAAAATAATAGAAGCTAAGAATAAAATAGCAAGTTTAAATTCAGATTTAGCCGAAGAAACAATGACATTGTTTTCTGATGCTTTAGCAAATAAAAACATTAAGTATGAAGAAAATAGTTTTACAAAAGTAACTGATTCTGTTAGAAGAACATTTCAAGATCTTGGTTATAAAAAAATAAAATTTAATACTGGTGAAGATGTTTTTAATTTCATAAGAGACTACAACGATGCTATTAAGTCTGGTAACTTGGGCAGTGCTTTTATAAAAGTAGGAAAAGAGGGTGTTGAAGGAAAGCTTATAGATACGAAAAGAAAAACTACTAAAAAAACTAGCTCAATTAAATACAGTAAATCTTTTAAAGATAACGTTAAAAGAAAATTTAATAACGTATCTGAAAAAGAAGCATTGCCAGATAGAGATGTATGGCCATCTGAAAACAATGAAAGAAAAGGTAAGTTAGCACTAGAAATTGCAAAATTGTACGAGGGTACTTTAGTTAGTAGCTTAAGACCTGGTCAGTTTGAAATATTAAGAAAAGAAGGACTTGTTGAGGAGTTTAAAGAAGATGCTAAAACTAATTTATCAATACATATACTTAATTTTAATTCAGATAAAAACGATAACATACATGGTTGGATTAACTCTCAAGTAGCTAACAAAGCACAAGATGCAATTAAAGGTCTTGGTATAGAATTAGAAACACTTCCATTAGGTGAAACTGAAAAACAAATACCTGAACAACAGAGTGAAATAACAACACAGGAAAGACAAGAAGAAGAACAAGCTTCACAAAATACAACATTAAAGCAAAACATATCTGTAACCGCTAAGTCAGAAACAATGACAGAGTTAAGGAGTATAGTTGGTGGTGTTTTAAATGACTTAAACATAGGTGCTAGAGAGGTTGATTCTACAAATAAAGTTAGTGACTTTGTAGCTATATTAAAAGAAAGAATACAAGGTAAAAAACCTGGTACAGCTTTTAAATTATTAAGAAAAGCTTTTAAGGTAGGTAATTCTACCATGCCTCAATACAGAGATAACTTAATAAAAAATAAAGAAGCAATACTAAAAGGTTTAACGACTAGTTATTTATCAAGAGCTTTTCCACCTGCTATAGAAAAAAGAATTATAACTGAAGATGGTGGTACTAAGTTTGTTAAATCTGAAGAGTGGTTAAAGATACCTAAAAAAAATATAGGTAAAAAACCTGGTTTTATAGACATAAGAAGTACTAAAGAAGAAGGTTATGAGGGTGATACTACTGGTAAGCAAGCCATGCGTAGAGTTGAAAACATATCAGAAACTATATCTGATGAGGTTTTTCTAGCTAAGTACATAGTAAATAACAAAGTACCTCAAATGCCATCAGAGATGTTAATGCAACAGCTTGCTGGTGAAATTGGTTTAGATATATTTCAAGAAGAAATAAATAAGTTTGATGAGTTTAATGATGCTTTAGAAAAAGCTGTTTTAAAAGGTGAATCTGTAGAAGAAATAATTAATAGTGACAGATTTAAAATAATTAGCTCTTTCGTAGATAATCAAAAATTATTAAAAAATGTAATTATAGAATCTACTATATCAAACTTAACAAAGCAACTAGAAAGAGGTACAACAAAGTATTCTATGTTTAGTGATAGTGATATCACTAAGTTAAACTTATTCTTTAATGAAACCGCAGAAATAATAAATCAAAAAGACAAATCTCAAAGAAAAATAGATTTTTATAATCTACTAAATGATCAAGATGAATTTATTAAAGATTTCTACAAGCAAGTAGTAAGCGAAGGTACTATGATAAAAGACAAGAGAGCTTTTGGAACAGTTGTTGAAATAGAAAATAATTTAAAGTTTAAGATTGCAGTTCAAGAAAGTGAAGTTGATATAAACATTAATAATGAAGTTTCTTCTTCCAATAGTGTTAAGGGAGATATATTTTTTAATGTAGATGGTAATAAAGATGAAGTTAAGATAATAGAGTCTAAAAGTTCTTTTTTTGATGAATTTAGTGGAGCAACGGCTGGTATAAAATCAAACGGTTATCTTGGTATTAATGCACCTAAATATTTAAAGCAAGGTACTTGGGTTGAAGAAGCACTTAAGGAAATGGGATCACCATCAGATAAACAAGGTGTGCCTTACACTAAAAAACAACAATTATCTGATAAACTTCAAAAACAATTAGATGAAATTATAGAACAAAAAGAGTTTGAATATTTTAAAGAAAACAATAAAATAGCTGATATAATAAATAATATTTTAATTAACGTTAATTCTTCTATAAATGAATTTATAGAAGAGTATAACAATGCTGCATCAAAAATACTAACACCTGAACAATACAAAAATCATAAAAAAACATCTTTAAAAAGAGAACAATTTATATATGATATAGTAGAAAACGATAAAAATGTAAAAAAAGCATTAAGTAAAATAAGCAAATTAGGCGTATTTAAACCAGAAGGAAATACAGAATTATTTAATGCCGTAGAGCAATTGTATGTTAACGCTGGAGTTGATACTATAGTAATAAACAATATATTATATGCTTTAAAAGATGGAATTGATGGTTTGCAAAGAATAAGCATTGGTAAAAATGGAAATCATATTTCTCCTGGTTTAAACTTTCAGTTATATTTAAAAAGAGCAGGAGGTGGTCCTAATGTAACAAAAATAAATGGTAAGAATAATAAAGTTTATGAATTAAGAAGTTACAGCATATCAACAATATTCAAAATACCATCAAAAGATATTAAAATATTAAAAGAAAAAGAAAAAATTAATACTAATAATATACAGAGTGCAGAAGTAGCTCAAAAATTATATAATCATTATTCAGTAAAAAATTCTTTAACTCAAGATGTACCAATGGATCCATCTTTTGTTAACGCTAACTTTGCTAATAAAAAAGCTATAATAGTAGTTGGTGGTATTGGCTCAGGTAAAACAACTATAATAAACAAAATAATTGATAAGTTAAATCTTAAGGAATTAGGTTTTAATATTGTAGATGAAGATGTAGAAAGATCAAGAATACAGCAAGACAAAACTGTAAGTAAAGCTAGTGCTTATCAAAATGCAAGAAAATCTGTTAAAAAAAGATTAAATGATTTATCTAATAATGGAGATGGAATAATATATGATAATGTTGGAGGTAATAGAGATTTAACTACAAAAAAAGTTAATGAATTAAAATCCAAAGGATACGATGTATCAATGATACTGGTTGATACAAATGTTGAAATAGCTAAAAAAAGAGATTCCTCTAGAGAGAGAAGCTTAGGTGAATTTATGGTTGAGTTTAGTAATGGATTAATTGATAGAAGAAAAGACTTGTATGCTAAAGATTTTGAAGGTAGCTTTTCTATAATTAATACAGATAATTTAAATATAAAAGACCCATTACCTAGTAATTTCCTTGAACAAGTTAAGAGTAATATAAAATACTCTTTCAATGAGGAAGAGTTAGATAATAAATTCAACAATATAATACAAGAAACAAAAGGTGTAAATGCTGATAAGACATTTTCAGATACAATAGCTTCTTTAAAAGGCGCAGGAATAGGTAAGTATAAATTTTTTGTACCACCATCTGCAGATGATTTTATGGGTTTAATGTATGCTTTTATGGGTAAAGGTAAGATTGGTGAAGTTCATAAAGACTTTATTGAAGCTGCATTAAATGGACCATACAAAAGAGGTGTTGCTGCTTTAGAATCTTCTAAGCAGAAAATGGAAAATGATTACAAAAAACTCAAGAAAAAATACCCTAAAGTTGCAAAAAAACTAGGTAAAAAAATACCTAATAGTGAATTTACTTATGATCAAGCTATAAGAGTTTATTTATGGAAATACAACAATGAGATATTTAATTCTAAACTAGAAGAAGAACTTGGTTTAACCACTAGTGAGATTAATGAATTATTTTTCACCGTAACAGAAAGTAGAGAATTACAACAATATGCTAGAGGCCTAGGAAAACTAACTGGATTACCAGAGGGTTATATAGAACCTAGTAGAACTTGGTTGTTAGAAACAATAGCTAGTGATTTAAATGATATATCTGATAAGGTAAGTAGAAAAAAGCATTTAGCTGAGTTTATAGCTAATAAAGAAGCCATCTTTAATAAAGATAATTTAAACAAGATTCAAGCTATATATGGTACTACATTTAGATCAGCATTGGAAGATTCTCTATATGCTATGACAAATGGTACTAGCCGTAATTTTGGTGATAATGAAATAGCTAATAGGTTTGCTAATTGGTTGAATGGTTCTGTTGGAGCTATCATGTTTTTTAATGCTAGATCAGCTGCTTTACAGTTAATATCAAATGTAAACTACTTAAACTGGAGTGATAACAATGTATTACAAGCAGCAACTGCTTTTGCTAATCAAAAACAATTTTGGACAGATTTTACTACTATAATAATGTCTGATAAACTTAAGCAAAGACGTAAGGGTTTAAGTACAGATGTTCAAGCTGCTGAACTAGCTAATAGCGTAGCAACTTCTAAAAGTAAGTATAAAAGTGCTTTAAGGTATTTGTTAAGAATAGGTTTTACACCTACTCAAGCTGCAGATGCTATAGCTATATCTTTTGGTGGTGCTGCTTTTTATAGAAATAGAATTAATTCAAAAATTAAAGAAGGTAAATCTAAAGAAGTAGCTGAAAAAGAAGCTTGGCGTGAATTTTCTGATATAACCGATGCAACACAACAGTCAGCTGATGCCGCTATGATATCTCAACAACAAAGAAATCCTTTAACTAGATTTGTTTTAGCTTTTCAAAATACTTCTATGCAATACAATAGAGTTATGAAAAAGTCTTTTTTAGATCTAATTAATAGAAGAGGTAATGACAAAGAAAACATATCAAAAATAATTTACTATGGAGCAATTCAAAATATAATATTTAATGGCGTTCAGCAAGCGATGTTTGCTATGATATGGGGTGATGATGAATCAGATGAAAAAGAAAAACAAAGATTCTTTAATCTAGGCAATGGCATGATGGATACAATTCTTAGGGGTTCGGGTTGGAAAGGTGCTGTTGTTGCTGCTCTCAAAAACACTATAATTAGATACCAAAAAGAAGAGGCTAAAGGTAGTTTTAAAGCTGATCACTTAAATACAGCTATAACATTACTTAATGTTGCACCTTCCATAGGATCTAAATTTACTAAAGCTTATGGAGCTTATAAGAGTAATTATTATGAAAGAGATGTTATAAAGGAAAAAGGTTATTCTTGGGATAGTCCTATATGGATGGTTTATGGAAAAACAGCATCCGCAGCTTTTAATATACCAGCTGATAGAGTTGTAAGTAAGGTAGATAATTTAGTTATGGCTTCTAAAAGTTATACTGAGAATTGGCAAAAAGTAGCATTATTGTCTGGTTGGAGTTCTTGGTCTCTTGGGCTTAAAAATAAAGAGAATGAAATTATAAAAGCTAAGGGTAAAGAACAAAGAAAAATATTGGGCATTGAAAAAGCAAAAGAAACTAGAAGAAAAAATAGTGCTGGAAAAAGAAGAGCAAAACAAATTAGAGATGCTTTTAATAATTAAACAAAACAAGTAATAATAACATTGTACATAACTAAATAACAACATGGCTCAAGAATTAGGATCAGGAACAAATGTGGGGGTTGACGTGGATGGGGATGGTAAGCCTGACTTTCATTTAACACTAAAATCAGTGGCTATGATAGTAGCTGCCGTTTTTACATTAGGTAGCATGTATGTAAAGCTACAAATGGATATAGATGACGCAAAGCTTTTGCCACCAGCTTCTATTGATAGGACTGAATATGATTTAAAACAACAGTGGTTTGAAGATCATATAGATGACTTAGAAGAAGATGTTAAGGATTTACAGCAACACGTAGAAAAACTAAGTGATAAACTGGCAAATAAAAAAGATAGATGAAACTAGAACTAAAAAGATTTAGCGGTCAAAGTGATACAACACTGGGTTTACTTTTCCTTGATGGAGACTTTGAGTGCTTCACATTAGAGGATGAGTATCGTGCTGACAAAGTAAATGGTGAAACTAGGATACCTGCTGGAACCTATAAGGTTGAAAAGCGTGAGGTACTTAGTGGATTAACTGAGAAGTATCGTAAGAAATATCCTTGGTTTGATTTTCACTTTATGCTTCAGGATGTACCAAATTTTCAATATGTATATATTCATATAGGAAACGATGATGATCACACTGACGGTTGCCTTTTGGTAGGTGATTCAGTTAAGTCTAATAGGTTTAATGAAGATAATAACTTAACTAGCTCAGGACCAGCATTTAAGAGGTTATATCAAAAGATGAGTGATGCTGACTTTGTCAGTATTAGCGTAACCGATTGTTGTACTGAGTGTAACTGTACTTGTAACTAATGGCTATCAGGAAAACAACAAAGGGAGCAGGTAGAAACTTTAGAACTACTAAAGAAGGTGCTGGTATGACAGCTAAAGGTGTAGCTGCATATAAGAGTAAAAATCCTGGTAGTAAATTAAAAACAGCTGTTACTGGAAAAGTTAAAGCAGGTAGTAAAGCTGCTGGTCGTAGAAAATCATTCTGTGCTAGATCAAAAGGATGGACTGGTGAAAGAGGTAAAGCAGCTCGTAGAAGATGGAAATGTTAGTAATATGAAATCAAGAGGACTAGGAGATAGTATAGAAAAGTTTACAAAAGCAACTGGTATTAAAAAAGTTGTAAATAAAGTATCTGAAGGACTTAACATACCCTGTGGTTGTGAAGGACGTAGAGATGCAATGAATATTTTATTCCCATATAACAATAAGAAATGAAAAAGAAAGCAAAAAATTCTTGCTGGGCAGGCTATGTAGCCAAAGGCAAAAAGAAATCACCTAGTGGTAAGAAGACTAAGGGTGGTAAAACTAAGATGGTAAACAATTGTGTAAAAAAATAAAGCCGATCGTTATGACCGGCTTTAGTGTTGTGTATAGTATATTAAGTTTTCTATTAGAAAACTTTTTACCTTTAGCCATCACAGCTCAAGCAATCTTCATCCATAGCTTTTTCAGCTATATCTCCACGCAGAACTGATTCAGTTCTCATATAATATAAGGTTTTAATACCTTTCTTCCAAGCCTCAAGATGCACTTTGTTTATGAACTTAGGGTCTGCTACTGAGGGAAAAGCTAAATTCAAGCTAACACTCTGATCTATATACTGTTGTCTAATTCCAGCTTGATTAACTAGTTCTAGTTGATTGATCTCTTTGAATGTTTTAAACACATCCTTGACCTCGAAATCGTTATCACCGACAACTAACCCATCTAGTTCGTCTATGCCCTGTATGGATCCTCCATCAGCTAGTATCCTACCCCAAACTCCTTCATTATTTAATTCAAGATCCTCTAAGACTTTTTCCAGAGTAGGGTTTTTACGTATAAAAGTACCTTTAGCACTCTGCTCAGTAAATACATTAGCGGCCCAAGGCTCAATGCCAGGACTAATATTGCCACTAAGCTTGCTGTTACTGACAGTAGGAGCAATAGCTCTAAGGTGAGTATTCCTAAAGCCCGTACCAACGCACCATAATGGTTCCCCGTACTGGTTAGCGAGAGCCATACTAGCTCGTTCACTTTCGATTTTAATTTGGCTAAATATCCTTCTTGTTTCATGTTGTGCTAATAATCCTTCGAAAGGTAATCCTTTCTCTTGTAAGTATGTATGCCAACCTAATACCCCTAGTCCTACAGCTCGACCCTTGACTGCAGACCTAACTGCGTTCTCAAATCCCTTCAAGCCTTTAGCTTTCTGTATAAACTCCTCCATAACACCATCTAAAAAGAATGTGCTATCATATATTAGATTAGTATCTTTCCATTCATCGTATTTTGCTAGGTTTAAACTAGACAGACAACAAACAAAACTATGGTTCTCATCTGTATGTAATGCGATCTCAGAGCATATGTTTGTCATAAACACTTTCAACGCATTGTCCTTATATGCTGGAGGGTTTGCTTTATTGATATTACCCTTAAACATAACATAAGGTTCTCCTGTAGCTTTTCTCTTCTGTAAAAGCTTACCCCATTTTCTTCTTGCAACTTTATCTCCAAGCATTAGCTTACGCATAAACTTATCTCCAACAACAGCACATTGATGCATGTTTAGAGATTGTCTATTAACATCACCTTTAGGCTCACGTATATCTAACCAATCCTCAAAATCAGCATGTTCTATATTAAGATTAACGCTAGCTGCACCACGTCTCACTGATCCTTGGTTTGTTGCTAGTATTGTAGAGTCATATATCTTACAGAAAGGTACTACACCATCAGATGTACCGTTACCTTTTATACTAGCACCTGCAGGTCTAATTTGGTTTATACCAATACCAACTCCTCCTCCGTGCTTAGCTAGCAACATCATTTCTAAATTCTTAGATCCAATGTCAAATATAGAATCTGCAACATCAATACCAAAACAACTAATTGGTAGTCCACGATCCGTGCCTGTATTAGACAGCACAGGAGACGCCAAACACAACCAACCGTTCCATATGTATTCGAAAAATTTATCTGCCATCTCTGGGCGTTCTAGACGTCTTGCGACGGCTTTAGCAACACGTTCATATGCTTCGCGCGGTGTTTCATCTTGTAATAAGTAACCACCTTGAATTGTTTTCTTATAGACATCACTATCTGCCCAAGAAGGATAATCCTCTCCTTTAATCCATCTATTACTACTTGTCATCTTTGTTATTTAAATATTTACCAAACATCTTCAAAATCATCACCTTCATTAGCTTTACTATAATCCGTAGGTCTCATAGAAAAGAAATCAGTGTGTGTATGTCCACCAGTTAGATGGTAGAACCAATCAAGCTCTGCTGCTGCCTTCTCATCAAAAGTAAACATATCTGTGTAACCAAGTTCCCTTAGCTTCTCATTACATCTCTTTCTAATGAACTGCTTGAGATCATAAGACTTAATACCTTCAATGTCACCCATCTCAAACATCTTGTCTATATAATTCTCTTCTAGCTCAACCATTGCTTGTGCTGCCAACCTAATAGAACCTTCTGTTCTAGCTCTAAGCTTATCATCTTCCTCACACATATGATTAAACAACCTACAACCCATCTTACTGTGTAGACTCTCATCTCTCACACTCCATTTCATTTGCTGACCTATACCCTTAAGTAGGTTACGCATTTGGAAAGAATATAACACAGCAAAAGCACTATAAAGGCTAACACCCTCAGCGAAAGCGGAAAAGATTGCAAGGGATCTAGCGATCCCATCTGTCTCGGTTCCTTCGTATCCAATGAGATTATCAAATCTCTGAGCCGTCGCAGGCTCGTGTAAAAATGCTTCAAAATTATCTAGTCCTAAAGTTTCATTTAAATAACTATATGCAACTGCATGTATTGTTTCTTGAGAACCAAACATCATTGCCATCTGTTGTATTTCATGCTTTGGAAACCATGATACAACTTTCTGCGTCCAGTAATCAGATACAGCACACTCAGTCTGTGCAAAACCTAGTAATATATTACCTACTAAGTTCTTCTCCTCAGGTGTCAACCGTTCATTCCAGTCTTTAACATCACCTGACATTGGTATTTCTGTGTGTAACCAAAAAGCTTGAGCTTGTTTTAGCCACCCTTCTGTATAATACTCAGGGTACTCAAATGGCTTATACGCTATGCGTTCTTTAAATAATCCCATGTCGTTTGTTTAAAATTAATTCTATTGTTTTGTCACACTCCTTATTGGTCTGTGGTTTATATATGTGCCTATTGTCACCGGTCTCTATTAAGTGTCTCTTAAATAATTTCCACCTCATGGGGAAGGACTCATTAGCCCTACCCTTTGTTTCTATTATAAAATCTCCACCGACAAAATCAGGGGTATACTTTATACCTAAAATCCTTTTATTGCCCCTATTAATATACTCACCTTTTCCATTATTTTGGCGCTCGTGAGCTTCACTGTCAAACTCAAACGGCTTAACAAGTTCGAAATTTTCTCCTTCATATTTAAATTTAATTTTAGCTTTCTTTAATGCGATGTACATATACTTCTCAAGACCAGAAGCGAAGGTGACGCCATCGTACACCACCTTCTTTGCTCTTACTGGACCTTTTTTTCTTCTAATCTTCAAATTCCTGATTTGGCCCATAGTTTTCTTTTAGTTTACGGACAAGTTCATCTTCATGAAGATCAGATAACTCTTCACGTGCAGCTTGTATGTATAGCACTGCATCCATCAGCTCTTCCTGTATATCGTTAAGGTAACCAACTAAGTCTTTATGACCACCTCGTCTTTCACCATCTAATGATCTACCATACTTTTCAAAGCCTACATTTGATCTGTCTACAAACTTATCAACAACACGCTTAACAATTGGGTCTCTGAATTCTATTTCTTCTACACTCATAATGATTGCTTTTTTACAAATGTTCCATCAATCATTTTACCTTGTCTCCACTTAATAACATTGTAAGCAGAATCTACACAGTCTTCAATATCAAGACCTTCTAATTTAGCTAGGTTAGTTAATACAACAACCATATCACCAATAGCATCTATAATTTCTGGTTCATCTTTTTCTAAAAGAGCTTTAGCTAATTCACCGGCTTCCTCCATCAACTTAACATATTGAGTTTTAGAATCACCTGAGTTGTATATACCTTTATCAGTTGCCCATTCACGTATAAGATCAAACCTATTTTTCAGTACATCTTTAACTTCATCCTTAACATATAAGGCTTTCCCTAAACTAGTCATTTGATCTATAAATGCTTTATTATATATGTAACATTTATCATCACCGAACTGAGATCTATTAGCGTTTTTTAATATCCACTGTGTATTAGATTCTGTTAGCTCAGCTAAATGACCTGACTCCATAGTCCAGGTATAATTTGTATTATTAGTTAGGTGTGTCCTTAGGTCTACTATTGGACAGAAAAAAGTAGTTGTAGCACTACTAGAGCTTAAAACTTTTTTGGTTTCCATTTTATTTGATTTAAATTTAATTTTTACTACATCTTTGTATGGTCTTAGATCAACCTTATAACCATACTCTTGCTGGAGGTCTCGTTCTCTTAACGAAACATATTCTATATCATCTGAAGATTCCAACACATCATATTCACCGGTTTTATATCCTTGCTGTTTCGTAACCCTGTTAGTAAGATTACAGGTAACACCAATCTTTTTACCAGCAATGTGGTATATATGATACTTTTTATTTTCATCAACCATAATCCTCTATTTGTTTATTATATATATGAAAATTCTGCGCAAAATGATAGTACATTCCTACGTCAACAGACAACGTTTCTGCGATCATCTTTTGTAACATTGAAAAACAATATTGATCGTTACAGAAACCGAACCACAGATCGTTAGATCGCATTACAACAGACATATTTAATTTGTTATGTAACATTGTAAAATTAACAGCATAAGTACAAGGCGTATCACTACCGTAAGTATCAAACTCTTTAGCATCATATATACTTATAGATGCCTTTCTAGTATTAGGTTGTTCTTTTAACAACTTAACTATTTTATCTATTTGATTGTTACGTTGCCATTGCCAACCGTAGTTGGATCTGACCTCACCTTTATCATCAGCCATTCGCTGCCAAATAGCAGGTACTTTACCATATATAGAACCTAACTTACTTACTTTAGGACTACCTGATAAATACCACTGCCACTCAGCCTTTGCATAATCTTTATTCCAATTACGCCAAGGTGCATTGATACTATTGTCCATTGGTTTTTGAATCTCAAAGCCAATGTTAAACAATGTTTTTGTATTATCAAAGTCAATGCCTTTCTTTTGAATCTCAAACCAATAATAATTAAATGCTTCATTAGCATTGTAAAATTTATTTCGCATATTTGTTATAGTAATATTTTCTAAATTGAAGTACTTTATTCCAGATGTCTAAGTGGTTGTAAGATTCAGGTGATGTATTAGATTTACCATTTACAGTTATCTCTACATACCACAACCTTTTACCATACTTAACTTGAACAGGAACAACTGATATACTATTCCTGTAACACCACATTCTGATATCTAAATCTTCCTGAGTTGCTTTGTATGGTCCCATATAATCTGGTTTTAGTCCCAAGGCATAGGTGAGTCTTGTGCAACAGCTGCTGGTATAAAGCTGCCTGATCGAGGTTCCCACGTAAAGTGAGCCTCAGCACCATTCTGGCCTAGGTTTTGGAATTTAACTTTTAGTACTTTTACTTTCGTAGTATTAGCTTCATAGTCCCTATGTACTAGTAAACCGTGGTAACTGGCATCATACCATTCACCTCCACCTTTGATGTTATACATCGTAGGCTCTTCCATTTTACCATCTTTATCTTTGTACATTTTAGTAGGGTGAGCTACAACAATAACTAGCACGTCATATTTCTTAGCGAAAACTTCTATCTTACTAAGATACTCCAATGTATAAACATTGACGTCTCCTGATGCATCTGCTTGTCTAACTTTATTAAACGGATCTATAACTAAACACTTGATACCCTTACGCTTAACGAGCTCAGCTCCTTTACGCAGTACTGCATCAAGATTATATTTATCCATGTCTATAAAGAAAAAGTTATCATTAACATGCTCTGTTACTTCCTTCCATTTGGCTCCATCTATTTCAGATGACTTAGGCATTGCGCCCCAAACTTTACGCATTAACTTATGAGCATGTAAGTATACCGGATGATTCTCAGGCGATGCAAATGCTGTTTTCCATTGGTAGTTCTTATTATAACCTACTACCATTTGATCTACAAAATCTGACTTACCTGAACTTGGTATACCTGTTACTGTTATAAATTGTGCTGTATATGTAGAGAATATTTTATCGAAGTTGTCTATACCAATTTGAAAGCCTGGTTTAAAACCGTTAATAACAAAATCTTTTAACTCATCTTCTACATCCTTCAATGTACTGACACCTTCTAGCGGTACCTGTACAGCATAATCTATAACCTTTATTAATTCCTTAGCTCCGTGCTCTAACAGATATTCGTTAGCATCTTTGCAACCGTTGAAATCAACTAAAAAACAAACCTCAGCGCCAAGTCTTCTTATAAATTCTTGTCTAAGTGATTGCCCTGCTTCATCTGCATCTACTGCTAAAACTATTTTAGTCTTATCTTCAAAGTAGTCTATGCAATTATCTAAGTAATCAAGGTTGTTGGAATTTAATGTAGCACCGTTAGGAACTGATATAACGTTTTTAACACCAGCTTCATGAAAAGCTAACACATCCATCTCACCTTCAACTATAATACAGAAGTCGTAACCTACAACAGAATTAATATTGTAGAATATTTTCTCTGCACCCTTAAATAACTTGAAGTTCTTCCTACCATCTCTATATTTAATGTTGATCAACTGATCACCCATGAAATAATTGAATCTAATAGTATTTTCGCTTTGTCCAGTCTGTGGCATCCACTCCATACCTTCGCTTACACGTAGATTATCAAGTGTTGTTTTAGATATGCCTCTAGACTTAAACCACTCTTCAACCTTGGTATCAACTTTCATAATGGTATCAACTCCTGGTCTGACGTATATCTTTTCAGAAGCACCTTTACGTTGGTATGTATGTAATTGAAATGTGGTATCGCAGTTGTGGCATGTACCTAAGCCTCTCTCCCAATCATAGCTTGCACACTTGGCTTTCTTATTAGCTGCTTTCCTATCAGAAGAACACAAGGGACAAACCCCCTGTGTTTTACCTTCTTCTAGGTCATATTGATTAAATGCATCAATAAGAAAACCATTTATCTCAGTGGTCTCTACGTTCATACCTTAAAAAGGTAGATCGTTATCAACTACTGGAGCTGGAGCTTGAGCGGCTGGTGCTGCTTGACCATCTCTAGGTGCGGGTTCAGGCATTGTGCCATTACTCCATACAACCTTTATATTACCGAGATAATTTTTAGCTGTCTTAGCCTCTCGCTCTTCTTTACTTTGACTAACTGAAATCGGTCCTTGATTACCAAATTGGTCAAGTTCATCATTTATCGAAATCGATATAGGTAAATACTTACCTTTCTTACCCTCGATTATTTTATCCTTGGGTATGTTACTTAGGTTTATACTACCGGTTATTATTCCTGCCATTATTTAAAGGGTTTTAGTTATAAAAAATTGATCTGAATCAAAGTCTTCTGAGTCGAAAAATAACTCATAGGCTTCAACTGCTTTCTTTACCTTCTCATGTCCTCGACGGTAAAAATCGTCTGAACAATCAAAGATACCGATTTGATATGTATTTTTATCTATTACTATGAATAAAAGATCCATACCAAATATTTTTCTGTATATATACGCCTGACTATCGTAGTTATACTTGTTAGCTGAGTACTTAAAGCTATTGATATCATTAGTTGTTTTCAAATCAATGATTAGCTTTTCATCGTAGTTGATTATATCTGCCTTACCCTTCCACATACGACCTTCAATCTCACCTATACCAGGTACCTCATAGTCGTTGTCGGGATTACGAATAAATCCTCTGCATATATCGTTAGTAACCATTTTGTCGGTCATAATTTCAATCATGTCTACTTCGTGTTGCAACAAGCACAACTCACCACCTGACATTTCTTTATATACTTTATTATTTCTAGTTGCAGTCTGTATTATCTTGTACTTCTTAAGCTTGTCAGGCTCAAGTATTGCAGTATGAAAATAACCACCGACTAAAAATGCTGGGTTAGGTGCTTGCGCATTACCTAGAGCTAGAGGATTACTAAGTAATGTACCTATATTTGAATTACTCAAATACTTCTGGCCAAACTTACCGTAGTAATGCTCGTCATCTCTAAGCTTATCTATTATTTGTTGTTTCTTCATTTCAATAAAGCTGATTCAACTTCTTTAGACATTTTATATTTTGATTTGATAGTACCGATAGTGCCTCCTGACTTTATATATTCTTTAGCCTTCTTGAAGTTATCAGAAGATGCAGTTAATTCATTCAACTCTTTATGACTGTGATTGTTTGTAGAATCACTGTCTTGAGTATCATCAATAAGTAAAAGATTACCGAGTGAGTACTTCTTAGCATATGAAGAAGCGCTACCGAACTGCTGAGGAGTTTGCATACCTTTCTGATTAAGATCAACGCCTACTACAGCTGTAGCATGTATAGCATTTTTGCCATCACTGATACGCGCATCTGATTGAATCACAGGTATTGCCATTTCTGTAATTAATGTTTCATTAATAGTTACAGTGACATCGAGTTCTAAAAGGAAAGGCTTGATAGCCTCTAAGATATCTTCAGCACTACGAAAGTTGTATTTGCCAAAGTTATTAAACCTACTTTTCTTAGATTTAAACTTGGTTTGCATTATAGACAGCTTTTGATTAATGTCCATTGCTTTTGGGGTTTTACTTGGTTTTTCCATTTTATATAATTTAATTGTTTAAATATATTATCGTTTGGTATTCGTATTTAATTTGTGAACTACATATAATCTAATACTTGTTCATGATCTACATTTTCTATTAACTTATCAACTGCTTGTCTTTTCAGTTGAGATACTCTAACATATGCGCTAGTACCTTTAAGGTTTAACTCATCTGCTATTTCTTGTGCTGAATGTTTTCTACAGTCTAAACCATAACTCATTCTTAACACTTGATATTCTTTACTATTTAAATGTCTTCTCAATAAACTAGATAAGTAAACGTTAAGAATATCTATATTATATGTCTCTGACTTATCTTCTATCTCATATATACTGTTTTCTCCACTTACATTATCATCTGTTGATATAAACAAAGAGTTGAAGAACATAGCAACCATTTTCTCATCTTTACCAAAGTCTTTACGTATTGCATTTAACTTATGTTCAGGTATACGCATATGGCCTCTGTACATATCTATTGATCTTCTGATTGCACCTCTTATTCTTTTATGTAGAAAAGATTTAATTGTCTTCTCTTTATCAGGTGATAGTTCAAATATCTCCCAATCAATTCTATCTACTGCTTTAATTAATCCTGCATTTCCTTCCTGTATTAGATCAAGTATATCTAATGTACCTGATGCTACAGATGCAGTTGAAAACTTCTTAGCAATATTTTCAACTAATGGTAAAAACTGACATATCAATTGATCTCTTGTTAGATTAACATAATCAACTTTAGGTAAAGACTTAATAGTTGTTTCAACGTCTTCCTTATAAGATATATAATTTTTTAAATTATATTTTCTCATAGTGTTCATTGAGTAGTTCCTTTTCTTTTTTAAGTTCTTTATCCATGTTCCTATGTATTGTTCTTGAAGAACAGCTAAGCATTTTAGCTAAACTAGCTATTGTTATTTTCTTATTAATGTTATTAATATATAACATGCACTCATATATGTCTTCGTTGTCAACTGATTTACTCTTACCTATTAGTTCACCAACTATCCTACATTTCTCTTTAGTTGATAGACCAGTAGAGTCTTTAAATATAACTTTTCTAATCTTATTATTAGGAGCTACATCGAATACATGTGACAGTGCATCATCAATCATACTGTCAACAATATAATCTTTGGTTGTAAATGTAATGAATCCATTGTCTCTTTCTGATATAAACCTTATTATTTTTTTAAAAAATAATTCTGTTGAGTCTAAGTTAAGATATCTTAATGTAAGAATATGCCATTTCAAAGACTTATAAGTTGTAATCTTAGCTTTACTTCTAAACAGATCAAAGCAATTAGCAGTACCCTCTTTAAAAAAATATCCCCACTCAAACACTTGAGTAGGAATATCATCTTTAGGAAAAGCCTTATACGCAACCTTATTACGATGCAGATAATCTAACTTTCTATCTATTTGTTCTTTATGTGACATTAGCCCCTTACCCTATTATATACACAGCCTATTGTCACACATATTGTTTAGGTATTTCAGTCTTAATAGTTTCATCACGATTAGCCACATTTTTTTTGTCTCCGACATAATATTTCCAATATGCTTTTACAGTACATTTATCTTTATACTCATCAGGCATACATTGCGGTGGATCTTCAAACCCTGTATGCAATATACCTCCAGGTAAATGTCTTAATACTTTTTCACAATCTTTGATTGTCTTATGTATTTTACCATACCTAAGGGTATACTGTCTACCTAGTTCTAACATATGCCAATATAACCAAGTATAATTTTCTGCTGATCGCCTGACCCAAATACTTGAAGGGTGATTGACGTGAGCTTTCTTATATGGTATATGATGGCATTCGTAATCCAACATGTGCATTCTGTGAGCCGTACACAGCATCTGTGCTGATTCTAAGATCATCTTAACAACGTGTTTATTGTATTGATGCTTTGCGGCTTCTGTTGGGTCTCGGTCTAAATAAAATATATTCATAATAATATTATCTTATGGTGTTCGTATTTAATTTGTGTTAGCTTATTAGTTTAATTTTAACACCTTTCCATTTACCTAACCTTCTAGTATTTTCTACAAGAAAATCTATTGAGTTAGTATAACGTTTGTTCATTACATCTTGTATCTCCCAAACTCCATCTAAGTCTCCTGCACCTGATACTTCAATACACATGCCGAACTTGTAACCTCGTTTTAGCATGTCCTGAGACACAGCAACCCATCTATGATGTTCAGGGTTGTCTTGATTAATTCGTGCGCCAGAGGCTGTTATAAAGGGCGATGAATCTGTTTGTTCGGGTACAGCATTATATACTGTAGCCGTTACTATTAATATTGCTAATAATTTAGATATTACCATTTTTTCTTTTTTCGTTATCAATTTGATCAAGTTTATCGTTGATCTTGTCTACTTTAGTTTTTAACACGGCGGCTTTTTCGTACTCCTCCTTTTCCTCGTGAACATTCATAAGTGTCATTAGCTTTGCTAACTCGCCTACCAAAAGCTCCTCCTCTGTTAAATCTGCATTAATTAGAGTAAATAAAACATCATTTAAATTATCTAGTCCTTCAGACATTGATTGTCTAGCTGCTAGCATCTTACGCATTACGATATCCGCAATATCATTCTTGTCTTTTTCTGTCATATTAATCTTCCATTGGATATTTAGTTAAAAATTCATGATCAAAACCTTGTAAATAATAAAATTCATCTTCTAGTACATCATCAAAATAACACTTTATGTATATATCATCTTCAATATACATATCCATACCACTGCGACGTATTTCTTTTATGAATATTTGGCATAAGTCATAGTTATACATGCAAACATGCTCAGATAAATAAAGTGAACCATTGCTTGGTTCTTTATTATATTTAGCTACATATAAATCGTATCCATCTCTAGTTATATCTGAATACATTATGTATTCTACATTATTAAAATCATCAAAATCGTGTGTGATTGTTATGCCGTAATGATTGAGCACGGCCGCTACTTTTTCTTCGGTTTCCATGGTATATTTGAATCGGTTTGTATAAATATATTATCTTAAGTTAATCGTATTTAATTTGTGAACTGAACTACGAAAGCTGTTACGGTAATAATATCTATCACCGCAAAAACAAGAAAGTCAATGAAACTACCTCTTTTATTTTTCCAGTCAAGAAATGTTTGATAGCATAACATACTGATAGTCAGTATTATAAGTGCTAGGTAAAAGCATAAAAAAAATGATGTTTCCATAATTAATGAGTCTGATCTTTTGGTTCTCTTTGTTTCTTACATTTTCCACATGTGCTGTTTTTAATTCCATTGAAGGAACCACATAGCGAGCAACACCATATAATTTCTTGTTTATCATCCATAAAATGCCATTCAGGTTTAATCATTTGTTTAGTTTATTTTTTATATCACTGATGACTGCGACTGTGTATAGCACGAGCATCAGTGTAACTACGTCTATAATTGAAATCATAATGTATTAATTTGCTGTAAGGGAAGGACTCGAACCTTCAAAGTAATGTAAATCACTACTACCGAGATAGGGTAGCGCGTCTGCCAATTCCGCCACCTTACAGTTGAAACATAAATAAATAAACACTACTACTAAATAGTACTATAAAAATCTTCTACTAAAATCGTTATCGTGATCGTTTTCAAGAAAATCTATCTTCTTAAGAATCTTAGTACATAATTCGTTATCTAAACCATAGTTTTGCTGTACAGCTATAGTTCTAGGCAACTTCCTGGTATCTACATGAAGGTTAAATGGCCAATATGTAACACACAAATCTACAACTCTTTGATTAAATAAGTCTTTATCTACAAATAAATTTTCATGCAATGAAAAGCTATTAGCATTTTTAAGTGTGTAACATGGTAGTTGACATGCAGTCATACCATATAT
>Ga0129327_10000170_pt1 | contig 38841 bp, 35 predicted proteins | sample CPBDNA_6_FD_111799 | JGI IMG/M metagenome (GOLD analysis project Ga0129327, IMG submission 111799) | Freshwater to marine salinity gradient microbial communities from Chesapeake Bay, USA - CPBay_Spr_31_0.8_DNA | ecosystem: Environmental > Aquatic > Marine > Coastal | place: USA: Chesapeake Bay... | reverse complement strand
TTGTAAATTTCTTCAACCGTATTGAAACTAAAAATCTCTCTTATTAATTTATTCTGAAAATCTCTTACAAACAACGGAAAATCATTTCTTCTAAGCTCTATTCCTCTAGCTTCAACTTCTCCATCATATGTTACCCCGAAGTATCTTTTTAAAGCAGAAATTTGATTACTTTTAGTTCTAAGGAAAACTAAAAACTTAAAATGTTTATCTAAAGAGACTGGTAGTCCAGTTTCTAATTTAATATCCTCAATTACCTCCTCATAATCTTCCACTGAAGCATCTTTCTTTGATATGAATAATGAATCAACATCGCCGTAAATTATCTTAAAGCCCTTTCTTTCAACAATATCTTTAGCTTTATACATCACTTCCCTTGAAACTCTATTTATTTCCTCAAAAGTCAATACATTTCCGAATCGATTCCAACAACAGCCTGAAATTCCGTAAAAGGTAACTAATATTAACTTAAGCGAGTTTATTCTTTCTTGACAGTAAAGCTTTTCTTCCCCTTTCAAACCTTTTAGTAACTTTTTCAAGTATAATCTTCTCTCTAACCAATTTTTGATAACATTTGGCATTAACCTAAAAGAATTTATACAGTCGATTCCTTCGTAGCTTAGATTATTTCTAAGAATAATATTAGGATATTGTGAATCAAAATCTATTGCGGCAATATTTTCATGAATTTTGCCTACTTCTGGAGTAAAAGTTATTCCTCCCCTATCTCTCTGAAATAAATTTGCTAAGTTTCTAACAGGCTCAAAATATTCTTCTTTTGGAATTACATAGCCTCTTTGAATTAATTCAAAACAATTCCTTGAATCTATGCTTTTATTGCTTAACCATCTTGTAGCTAATCCCAATGGTGCAAAAGCAAAACGTGTCCTTTCAACAAGACCAGCCAATCCAAACTTATTCGCATTGAAACCATAAAAAACATTACCTAGGAAAATCCTTCCTGCACAAGAACCTTGATTAAAGATTTGATGCCGATCTTTGGATCTTCCAAAGTATAAATCAAATCGGTTTTTTACAAGCTCTTTTAAAGCTAGCAAGGATTTTTCTCCTCCATAGGAATAAAGCAAATCTGGATCAAGGTATTTTACCGCTGAATAGAAACTTCTTGCAATTTCTTCTTCAGTGCCTTTTAATTCTTCAATTTTCTCATCTTCAATTAAATATATGGATTTAACGGTTCTGTGTTTGTTTACTTTCGAATATTTAATGTCAAAGAATAGCATTCTAAATGGAGGAGGATAGATATCATGGTAATCGTCAATTTTATTAATGCTGATCAACTTATCTCCTTTACAGTAAACAATTACTTTGCTTGTTGGCTCTACCTTAAGCTTCTCAAAAAGATATTTTTGAACAGGCTTTAGGTCTATGTTATACAGGTTTTTTACATATTCATGATTTTTTAGCGATTTTATTAGATGATTGTAAATTGCTGAGTCAGCAAGTTCTATTCTTAAAAGCTTTTTTGTAATCTTATTTTCTAAGGAAACAATCTTATCAACGACACTTAATTTATAAACACTCGGAAGACTTTCTAACAATCCAATTAGTTTATTTATACACGCTTCTTCCGTGGGTTCTATATAAAAAGAGTTAATGAAGCTATCTTCAAGTCTGATTAACTTTTCATCTGCTGTCTTTATCCAAACTATTGCAGAAGAATCTTGTATATATACGTCTAGAAACCATCCTTCGTAACTAGTCATTTAAAATCTTTTCTAGAACTTTTTCTAATTTAGCTATTTTACTTTCAAGTTCATGTATCTTTTTATCCCTTTCTTCTAAAGCTTTCTCAAGAAAATCTATTTTACTTTTGTTATGAAGATTTGCTATAAAATTTAGATTATCCATAACTAACGCAATACCTGAATTTGCCATAGCTGCGTATTCATGATCCCAAACTTCAACAAGATTCTTGAATGCTTTTGAATATTCTTGATCCCTTATCAAAGGCATTAATTTATCCTGCAGTAAATTTAAAGTAGATTGATATTTTTGCCTAAAAGGAGGAGTTATTCTGCCCATTGTTTGAAAATCATCGATAGGAATAAACTTTCTAGATGTGGCTTTAGCATAATGTTTTGTAACATAAGCATACACTTTCCCCTTTTTAAAACGAAAAAATACAGCTACATGACAGCTATGAAAAATAAAGTGAGGAATCAAATTATTCTGTAGCCTATCATATTCTGCACTTATTATCAAAGCAGAACTTTTAAGTTGGCAATATTTTAGCAGACAATAAAAGGAGAGAGCCAAATTCTTTATAGCTAGCTTTTTATTAAGAGCGTCTCTTAAAAAAGTGTCTATTGAATCAAAGATGACTAATTGAATTTCTTCATCGTTTATGACTTTTAAAAACTCATTAACAGCTTTAGGTTGTCTAAATTCGTTATACGCCGCAGCAAAATTAACCTTCTTAAGCAAATCATCCAAATCTAAATTTTCAAGCTTAGCATAGTAAGATAAAAGGTCAAAATCTATCAAATTCTTTCTTGAATAATAATCTGTGTTATTCAAATACGCTACTTTTCCTGTAGCTGAACCTTTAATTATTAGCTTATGAATTAAAATTCTTATAATTTCCTTGTCACCATAGAAAAGATAAACTTTACCTCTTTCAATGTTGCCAATCAATGAATCTACCCCTTCGATGCCTGTAGCAAAATACTCGTTTCTAGTATCAAGTAAATCTTTTGCTGTAATAAAATTTAGAGAAATATTCATGTTTAACGATTAAATTCAGTGTACATATTGATAATCAAAAGCTGTCTTAACGCATGGAAAACTCTAGATATAATCGCTTCTTCTTTTTTATTCATCAAATTAATTTAGCAACTATGTATTTAAGCTACTATATTAAGAATATGAAAACTTCTTACAACTATTGAAGCCTCTCCCTTTAGAACGATGAGGAAGCCAGTTATAAGACAGAGAATTCTAGGATAAACCTTTTATTTCATACATAAATCGTAAAGCTATGTCGCTTACAATATCAAGTACATCTACGCATCTGTCTGTTACCGCTTCTAAATCCTCATATACCTCTTTGAGCTTTATGATTGTTACTGCGTCCTTTAATTTCATAAGTTCCTTAAGTGATGTTCTGAGCAAATCATCAGCTAAATTTTCTATATTAGTAGCTTCTTTATAAAGCGCGTTAATTCTTTCAGGAACACTTTTTATAGCGAGAAGATTTTTTAGCTCACTAAGGCTTTTGTCTACTAGTACAGTACATTGCACTATATAATTGCTAAATTCTTTCATGAATTTATCAGCGTAAGAAAGATCATAGATGTAAAACCTTGCAGCTACAGCTTCTATAGTGTCTATTATATCGTCAAGCCTTCTAGCTAAATGTGAAATATCTAAATACATAATTGAACTAATTTTTGTATTTGCTATGTAATCCATGATTTTATGAACATTCTGGTCTGCATTATGTTCTTCTAATTTAATTTTTTGAAATAATTCAAACGAATTTATTTTTTCATTCATAAGCTCATCCCTAAGAGTCTTTGATGATGCTATCATATGATTTGAAAGTTCAGTAAACTCATTGCTCAGAGTTGATGTAATAAGTATTAATTCGCTTTCTCCGGAAGTTTCGGTTAAGAATTTCTGTTTAGTTTCTGGCAATAGTAAAAACGTAATTATCGAACCTAAGAGTGCAACGAAAGCCAATAGACCAATGACACCAAACTTACCCATGTAACTAATCAAGAATGGGAATAGTAGCACTGAAATAGCTGCACCAAGTTTACCACTCATTGAAGCAATACCATGGGCCCTTGCTCTGTAAGGTGTTGGAAAAAGCTCTACTGGATATACATATGTTGTAGTGTTAGGACCGTAATTGGTAAAAAAGAAAGTTAAACCGTAAATTAGAAAGAAAACATAGAGAGAGAAGTTTAATATTTGATTACCAAAGAAGTAAAGTATTCCGAAAGCTATGCTCATTACTAAAAATCCTATTGCCTGCATTGATTTCCTTCCTTGCTTATCTATTAAAGCAACAGCAACCAAATATCCAGGTACTGCAGTTAGTATAACTGTAATAGCAGAAGCTTCTACAGCAGCGTATAAACCCTTAAAGCCAAATAGAGAAGCTAAATAGGGAGTGAATATTCCAGTGCCATAATATGAAACATCTAAAAGGAACCAGGCAATAGAAGCACCAAAAAGAAGTTTCCATTTAGTTCCTATAGACTTAGTAAAATTAATAGGTAATAAGGTATATGTTTCTTTGCCTATGTCAGATTTCTGGTAATCCAGATTTCGAGTAGATAAATCAACTTCGGTTCCTTTCTTAAATAAGACAAATCTGGGTGTTTCATAGAGTTTCCTTCTAGCGTTTAAAGTTAGAATCGGCGGAATCGCGCCTGCACCTACTAATATTCTCCATGCTATTTCTGGAGAGATGCCTAAAAATAAAAGTAGAAAAGCCAATCCAACACCTACCATTATTCCAAAGCCTTGCATAGAAAAAACAGATGCGATCAACTTCCCTCGGTCTTTTCTATTTGCATATTCAGCCATTATTGTAGATGTTAAAGGATAATCCCCTCCTATACCTATTCCTAATATAAACCTCCATATTGTCAGTTCAATCGCTGAAAAAGAAAAAGCTGAACCTATTGCACCTATAACTAGAATTAAAACAGTAGTCCAATATGAAAAAACCCTTCCAAATCTATCTCCTATGTAACCAAAAATTAAAGGACCCACCACTGCACCGAAAAGCGCAGCACTTGCAACTATACCGCTTTCAGCAGGTGTCAAGTTAAAAATAGGAATTATCATTAACAATACTACACCTATCACAAAAAGATCGTAAGCGTCTGTGAAAAAGCTTGAGCCTGATATGAGCATAACTTTAATATGCTTCCAACTCAACGGTTCCGATTCTATCTTGTATAAAGCATCGTTAAAATCTGGCTTATCCATAATGATATTAATAGATAATAATATTCCAATTTAATAATTCTACTAATATCAGTTAAGAATTTGCATGAATGCCCTTATTCTTTCAAAATTCGTATTCATAAAAATGTCCTCTACACAAGCTACAAACGGTAAACTAGGAATCAGTTTTAAAACATCCCTATAAACGATATTAACTCTTTATGTTTTACCAACTCTATTGCAGAACCAGATATGATTTTTAAATTGAAATAGAATAATCAATTAAATTAATAAGATAATACAAATATTAACTTAAGTTAAATTTTTATTTAAGAAATTAATTTAAGATATTTTTAATAAACAAATTTGAATAAAATTTTATTTGTTTCTATTTCGCTCCTTTTATAATGAATAATATTTCGTCAGCTATGTAGGAACAATGATCAGCTATCCTTTCTAAATATCTCATTATCAACAAATTGGCTACGGCACATTTTCCCCCTTTGAATTCTAATGCCTTATGAAAGTATTCCTTATAGGCTTCATCAATTGATTGATCCATTTCTTTTATTTCTGTAGCCAATTCAACACTTCTTTTTACAATAGCCTTTATGGTTAAGTTCAGCATATTTTTAACTCTTTCGATGTTTGATTGAATATCCTCATCTAAGCATTCTTCTAGCGAAAGATTTGCATCTTCTAAAGCTAAAGCTATATCGTATGAATACCTGCTTATTCTGTAAAGGTCGTAAGTTATTTCCAAAGAAGATTTTACAAACCTTAAATCGGTGGCTGCAGGTTGATACCTTACTATAATTTCCAGTATCAATGTTCCTGCTTCTTCCTTAAGTTTCCTTAGTCTATCACTGATTTCTTTTAAATCTTTTACAGTTTGTTGTCTTTTAAAATAAGTAAGCAAATCCATTGATTTAAGCGCTTCAATTGACATTTCCTTTAAAATATACTCAAGTTTTTGAAAAGCCAAATCTATGGGTCTTACCATTACAATCTACCTGCAACGAATTTTTCAGTCAGTTCGTTTTGAGGATGTGTAAAAATTCTTTCAGAAGGGCCCCATTCTATCAACCTGCCATCATATAGTAAGGCAGCATAATCAGAGATACGTGCTGCTTGTTGTGGAATATGGCTAACAAGCACGATTGTTAATTGTTCTTTTAGATTTAACAAAAGTTCCTCTATTTTCCTAGCACCTACAACGTCTATTTGTGAAGTAGGTTCATCCAATAACAAGACTTGAGGTTTTAAAGCTAAAGCTCTCGCTATAACTAATCTTTGTTGCTGTCCCCCAGATAAAACTGAAGCAGGCTTCTTTAATCTGTCTTTAACTTCATCATACAAATTAGCTTTTATTAAAGCTTCTATTACACGTTCTTCCAATTCCCTTTTATTCTTCACAAAACCATTTGCCTTCAATGCATATGCAATATTATCAAAGATGCTCATATGATAAAAAGGATTAGGTTGCTGAAAAACTATACCAACATTTCTTCTTAGCTGTACAGGATCCATTTTGAAAATATCCTCACCATTTAATTTTACTACACCGCTTATTTTTACCCTGTTTTTTAGCTCAAGAATTCTGTTTAAAACTTTTAAAAAAGTGGACTTGCCTGAGCCAGAAGGCCCCATTATAGAGAAAATCTTATTTTTTGGAATTTGGAGATTGTCAATGTCTTTTAATATATGTTTTTCTTCAATCCATACATTTAAATTGTATATTTCAAAGGCATTGCTAGCTTCCATCATATCTTTCTCCTAATTAAGAATCTAGTTAACGTAAATAAAACGATAACTATAAACATTAAGGTTAAAGAGGCGCCCCAAGCTACATCATGCCAATTTTCATATGGGCTAAAAGCATATTCGAATATCAATACTGGTATTGCTGAAACAGGAGAAAATAAATTTTTCAGAAATATATTGAAAGAAGTAACTGTGGTAAAAAGTAAAGGCGCAGTTTCACCAAAAATTTTTGCCATTCCGATTAATATACCAGTTATAACACCTTCTCTTCCTTCAGATACTATAAGTTTAATAACGTTAGAGTCGCTAAGACCCAATGCATAGCCTGTTTCTAAATATTTATCTCTAGATTGCTTCATATTCTCTATAGCTTGAATAGTTGTGTATGGAATCATGATTATGCTCAAAGCTATTGCAGCGGTTATACCGTTCAGACCCAATTTTAATCCTTTTGCAAATATTATGAAAACTGAAATCCCAATGATTATCGTTGGGAATTCAAGTAAAGATTCTGTAAGAAAACGGAACAAAAAAGCAAATTTACTTCTTTCATTCATCACAACATAAACAGCTGTAGAAAGTGAAATAGGAATTGAAATCAAAGAAGCTATTAGGACCATAAAAAGTGTTCCTTCTAAGACTGTTCCTATACCGCCTAGACCATCTCCAGGTAATGGTGGTTCTGCGATTAGAAAATCTATTCCGTAAGCAATAATCGTATTTAAACCTTTTATTATCAAATCTAAAACCAGCCATAGGAAAGGAGAAAATATGATTAATGTACAAATTAAAGTAAACAAGAAAATAAGTTTATCCTTCATTGTCTTTTATAAAATAGAAGTTTTCCTGCTATTATGAAGACCAAGCCGATTATGAACAATACAAGCGCAAGAGAGAAAAGCGAAGATAACTCGAGTTCTGTAAAAGCTGAGCCAAATTGATTAGCTATCAATGCAGGGATTGTAATTCCAGTGGATAAAAGACTTGGAGACGCAATGAATGAATTTCCAATTGTCAGATCAACAGCTACTGTTTCTCCTAACCCTCGACCATAGGCTAAAGTTAATGCTCCAAGTATTGATTTCGCTATGTATGATATTTTTATTTTAATTACATGATACTTTCCTAAGCCCAAAGCGTATATTCCCTCATCCATTGATTCAGGTATTTTAGAATAAACTTCCCTTATTAGTGAGGAGGCAAATGGAGTAATCATTATTGCTAGAACTATAGAAGCTAAAAGATATGAAACAGCGGTTGGAGGGGTTGAGAATAAAGGTATGAAGCCTAAATACGTGTATAAAAATTGAAATAATGTTGAATTTAAGAAAGGCCCCAATTCATAAAGCCCCCAGAAACCATAAACTATCGTGGGAAAAGAAGCCATCAAATCGTTTAAGTTTATGAAAAACCCTTTAATTCTTTGAGGGACGTATTCGACTATAAAAATGCTGCTACCAATGGATAAAACAGTAGCTATTAAAATCGCAGTTATAGAGACAACTATGGTCCCGTATATTGCGGGAAAATACGATGCAAATAATCCTACCCCATAGAAATCAAAAGCAGGAATAGATGCTATGACTAGTGAAATAATTATAAGAAAAAGTAAAGAAGAGACTGCAATACAACCGGCAAAATAATAATAATAAACTTTGTTAGACCTCATTTTACTATAGCCTTAGATTTTAGCTAGCTTGAAATTAACTGATAGACTGGCTGTGAATTATAGCTTATCAGCTTTATCTCATTGAGAACGTAATTTTGAACGTTTGTAGGCAGTGGCAAATAACCTGTAACAATGTTTCCATTACTTTGTCCTTCTGTGAAAATATAATTCAAAAAGGCGTAAATTCCTGCAGCCTTGTTTAAATCGCTATAGTTTTTCTGAATAACAAGGTAAGAAAAAGTTACTATAGGATAAGAATTGGGGTCTTGGGAATTCAATAATAAAGCTGTAATATTGCTCCAATCTTGTGTAGGTTGTGGAAACTTTGTTATATCCAAAGAAAGTAAAGCTAAAGAAATACTATTCGAATTGGGTAAAACAAATTTTCCGCTTGGATTTTCGATAGCTGCAGTTTCTAAATTGTTTGCTATTGCATATTGTACTTCAACGTATCCTATGGAAAATTCAGTTTGTTTTACATAAGCAGTCACACCTTCGTTACCTTTGCCACCAAGTCCTCCTAATTTATCGACTGGCCAATTGACTGTGTAACCGTATCCAACACCTGAAGTCTTCCATTCAATGGAAGTAAGATAGAGCCATACTGTGAAAACAAAGGTTGTACCACTACCGTCACTTCTATGAACAGCAGTAATTTTTTGATGTGGAAAATTAAAACCTGGATTTAAACTTTTTATTGAAGGGTCATCCCAATAACTAATTTGACCTAAATAAATTCTAGCTAAAATACTTGCAGTTAAATTTAGATTACCGTTTTTTGATGGATCAAAGCCAGGAATGTTAAAAATGATCGCTTCACTGCCAACAATATCTGGTATAGTGATTACGCTTCCCTTTAATGCTGTAGCCTTTTGCCAAAGTTCAGTGGGCATTGGTGCATCTGTAGCACCTACATCATACGTACCACTGATAAAGTTGTTTGCTCCCGCTCCACTACCCACAGATTGATAAGTTACTAATATATTAGGAAATTTTGAAGAAAATTTCTGTATCCATGCTTGCATTTGGGGATTTATGAATGTTGAACCTCCCATTATAATGGAAACGTTAATTGAATTTAAATTGATTTTTGAGCCAGAAGGATTATTGCCTGTCATGTTGTTATAAACTGTATACAACAAAGCCCCTACAATAACTATTGCCACTATAGTTGTGCCAATTACTAGCTTTGAAAGAGCTAATCTTTTTGCCATGTATATTTACTCTGAATTTATTCAAATATTTATTATGAAAATATAAGATATGCCGATAAATATTCTATATAGCAATAATTTTCAAAAATCAATTTATTTAAATATTTCTTTATAAAAATATAGAAAAATTAATAATTATTTTGATTTGCTATAAAAGTTATTCTGAAGGTAATGTTAAAACCCATGGAACAGGCCTTGTGAATATAAGATTCACCACTAAGTCCTCACCTAGAACTATAGGAGGATGAAATACATATTTCCCGTTTATCCAAGTCCACATATTAGCCCCTTGTGTAGGAGAATTTATCACTGTTATAAAAGGTTGTGTAACGAAAATCGATGGAGTAACTTGGCCATTAATAGCATAAGCAAATACGAAATAAGGAATCTGCCCTGGTTCAGGTTCACCTACAGTCAGAGGTGAATAAATTAACAGTGAAAAGTTATACACGCTGAATGTTTGATTTGTTAACGTGTTGATTGCTTTTGTTCCTGGTAATATTACTACTGTTAAAGGACCTAATTGAGCAACAGCACCTTTTGTTGAATTAACCTGAATCGTATAGCTTGAGATTAAATTTAAACCTGGTACATGGGAAATACTCGTACTTATTTGTGGAGCAGAAGATCCTAATGGAGTTGTTGACTGTTCAAAAACCCATATTACAGGTTTAAAAAATACCGTATTTACCATTACATTATTTCCGTAAATCCATGAATTAGCAAAAGCATACTTTCCACCAACATAGGCTGTTCCATTAAATGTGCCACCCAACCATGTCCAACTAGTCCAAGTATTAGGAGCATATACTATGCTTATTATAGGTTGTGGTTTACCTGTTGAATTATTTATGAATGAGATATTTGGAGATATTTGACCGTTAACCTCAAAAGCATAAGCAAATAATGGTTTTAAAGTTGAATTTGGTGGCGAAGCAATATTTGAAACAGAAAACAATACCAAAGTGAAATTAAAAGTCGTTAAATTACCCTGCGGGGTTTCAGCTTCGGTACCTGAAGGCACTATAGCGATTAAGTTTCCCACTCTCAATACTGCAGGATGCCCATTGCTAATTATAGCTGAAGCTTGCCCTGCTACAGTAAATAGTGGAGTCGCAGGTTTCGAAACGCTCTGATAGCTTGAAAGATAGCTTTGGTACTGCATGTAAAAATAGCCGGTTGTGAAACCAAGAATCACAACCAGAACTGCTAATCCAATTGAGACATATGTCCATCTATTCATAATGCTTATTAGTTTGAATTAAGTAAATTTAAAGATTTGCCCAAATTTATACCAATTTTATACCAAATTAAACGATAAATACTGAATTATGTTAACTTAACCGATGTCGCCTGACAATACAGAGTTAATAATAGAATAAACTAGGTTTTTCTCGATTAAGAATAAAATTTAAAATTAAAAATCGTATAATCTAATTTGTAATATATGTGATTTTTATTAAAATAAGATGAAAAATAATCTTATTATAAGATAAAGTAAAAAGTCAATATTAAAATTAAACTATTATTCTTAAAAATTTAAATATGGTTACATAAAGTATATTATTGAATTGTTTTAGGTAAATAACACTTTAACTCTTATTTTACCTTTAAAATGGGGTTTGTTCTTAACTAATGATGAATTCTAATATTCGGGTAAATGTTAGAGACCTTGTTTTAGATTATTTAATATTTTATATCTAACCACTGCTTTCCTGAAATGTAATTGGTTTTCGCTCAATGCTAATATCTTTACTAATAGGTACAACAGTTGCAATCATTTCAAATAAATTGGAACATTAAAGAATTTTTGTTATCGATTTACATGACAAAGAATAAGCATTTCATGTCAAAATTTTATAAGTATAGCCATCCAGAAATTATCAAAAGTAAAGATTTAAATATTAGCATCATCCTAATACTACTAGGATAATGCTAAAAATTAAAAGAGAAGAGTTAATAATTGCATTAATAATTTCTGTTGCATTAATTGTAGCAATACTTTCTCTGCCAGAGATATTATTACCTATTGCAAAATACATACTTGAAAGCTTAGGTGCCTATTGGTTTGTAGCAATTGGACTAATAGGAATGATACATGGTTTAAAACCTGATGAACACACATGGCCTATTACGATTTCTTATGGTTTAATGCAAAGAAAATTGAAAGGAGCTTTATTATCCACTGCAGTATTTGCTGGAGCATTAACCGTTGTATGGACTGCTTTGAGTGCATTAACAGGTGATGTATTCTCTTTCTTTACAAGCAACAATCTGGATACATATGTAGATATTATAGTAGGAGTTACCATGATATCCGTTGCTTTAGCTTTACTAATTCATAGAAAAGAAGATAAAAAAGAAAAAACTGCCGACTATAAAGTTATTTGGGTACATGGTTTAGCAGCCGCATTCGGTGGAGATTTTATAGTTGTGTTAATACTTACTGTCGCAACGGTTACTTTCTTACCTTCAATGTTTAGTTTCTTAGTAGGCTTATTATTCGGATTAGGATCATGGATAGCCCAAAGTTTAGTGGTAGCTTTAACTTACAAAGGAGTAGTTAGAGTTGTTCAAGATACTTCAATAATGATAAGAGCAGGAAGACTTTCTTTGCTTTTTCTAGGAACATTCATGATAATGTTAGGATTATTTGCAAGTTAGTTAATCCTTCCAATACAGATTTATTAGGATAATATTTGCTATTTGATGAATGAAGTTGCAATCGAAGCTAAGAATTTAACTAAGTCCTATAGAAAATTATTAGCTGTAGATAACGTTTCTTTTAAAATTTATAAAGAGGAATTTTTTAGTAGGCCTAAACAGTGCAGGTAAAACTATTATCGTAGATATTTTAGATTGTCTAAGGAATCCGACAAATGGTTTTGCAAAAGTATTATGTTACAAAATTATTACTCAAGAAAAAGTTTTAAATAAGTTTAAAAATTGAATATGCAATGATTAAAAGATTAACTCAAGTTCTCTACATCTCATTTTCGGCTTTCTTTGCAGATCTTGGTTATCAAGCCGCCATATCTGTATTCCCTATATATCTCGTTTACATTCTAGGTGCCCCCATAGTCTTGTATGGTTTTGCAGAAGCAATTAACTATGGTATTGGAGCCTTTTTTGGATTTGTAGGCGGCGTTCTTGCGGATAAATATGGATCAAAAAAGATGTCTATTTTGGGAAATGCTTTAATTCCATTAATGTCATTGATAGTTTTGACAGAAAACTACTACATTGCGATAGTTTTATTTTCTTGGGGATGGTGGATGCGTAATTTAAGGACACCACCTCGAAGAGCCTTGCTTACAGAAGTAACTGAAGAAAATGAAAGACAGGAGGCCTACGGAATACTTCATGCGTTAGATATAGCTGGAGCATCGATTGCTGTTGGATACATCACGATAGTTTTCTATTTAAACCTTAATCTTAAGGTATTTATGCTAACAACTGTTATCCCTTTAACAGTTAGCACTTTACTGCTTTTTTTCGTAAAGCCTATTTTTTCAAAGACTAAAATTGCACTAAGAAAACCTAATATAAAACTTTTCAGTGGGATAATGATAGCAACTGCTTTGTTTGGTTTTGGATACTTTTCCTTTGGTTTTCCCATAATAACAGTAACAGAAAGAACGAATCAGCCTTACCTAGGAACATTAGCGTATTTGTTCTTCCTTTTAGTATCATCCTTAACTGGATATGTGTTCGGAAGATTAAAATTAAATGAGATTACACTGCTAGCTATTGGTTATTTGGTAGCTGCAATAGGAAGCCTATTCTTCCAACTATTCTCTGAATTATTCATGTTATTTATTGCTTCAGCTTTCCTTGGAATTGCTGTAGGAATTGTTGAAACTCTCGAACCTACGATAGTTTCAAAGATATACCCGCAGGAGGGTCAAGGTATGGGTATGTTATCTGCATTTAGGAGTGTAGGATTCTTCACAGGAAATCTGGTCATGGGAATTCTGTATGGATTAAACTTTGCCTATTGGTATGCTTTTTTGGTTTCCATCATAGCCGCAGTAGTTGTCTTAATTTCTTCAAGGTGATAATGCAATAGTTTTTTATATCACAGCTAATCTATACTTATATGAAAATTTATGTTACGTTAATCGTATTAATTTTTTTAGCGTTGTTTTTATTCCATTCTACAAACAGTTTTGCTTTAAATAGTCATGAGAATCTTATAGTAAGCAAGAACCAAAATATTCAAAATTATTACAACTTGAATTTTAGCAAAGAATATTTACCTTCAAATGAACAACAAAATGTTTCTATTATAAAATCTTTTGAAGGAATACATTATGGTAATAATGGACCTTATGTTAATAATTGGGTGCCGCCTGATACTCAGATAGCTGTAAGTGATAAATACATTGTCGAACTAGTAAATGTAATTGGCGCAGTTTGGTATAAGAATGGAACATTTTTAAATTACATTTCTTTGTATTCTTTATTCAATGTTCCAGCTACCGAAGATATTGGTGATCCAAGAATAATTTATGATAATAGCAGTGGTAGATTCTTTGCTTCTGTATATGATATAAACGCAGTATTGGTAGCAGTTTCAACTTCTAATAATCCTAACGGTCAATGGTTCAATTATAAATTTTATACCACTAATAATTATTTTCCTGATCAGCCCTACATAGGAGTAAACGATAATTTCCTTGTAGTAACAGCTAATGATTTTAATGGTCAAAACTTTGTATATTCTCAATACTGGATTGCCAACAAATCACAAATGATAAAGGGAGAGGCTGTTAACATATATTCCTCAACCGATTCATCAGCTGCTTCAATAAGACCAGTGTTGCACTTAACAAGCAGTAAAACATTCTACATGGTATCCACCCAAACAATAGCACCAAACTTGATGAAATTATACGAAATAAGTGGCACTCTGCCTAACAGTATCATAGTTAACGCGTCCTATCTAAATATAAATCCATTGCCAAATAATCTCCAACCAGCACCACAGCTGGGATCCTCCAATACCATAGATACAGGAGATAGTAGAGTTCAGGATGCTTTTTATCAAGATGGAAAAATTTGGCTAACAGCAAATGATCAATGCTTACCGCCGGGTGATGTAGCTTTAAGAACGTGTATAAGAGTAATTCAAATAAATGTAACTTCCAGTAGTATATCTCAAGATTACGATGTTTCAATTAAAAACAATTTTTTGTTTTATGGTGCAATAAGATTGATTAGTGGTAACATTCCTCTAGTAGTTTTTGGATATTCATCGCAAAGCAACTATCCAGGAATAATGATATATTATAAAATAGGAAACCAACAGTTCTTAAAAGTTATTAAGAATGGAACGGGACCTGAAACGACAATCTGTAATAACGGAGTTTGTAGATACGGAGATTATTTTAGTGCTGCAATTGACCCTTCAACACCTAATTCTATATGGGTTGCTGGGGAATATGGCAGAGGGAGTATTGGCTGGGGAACTTACATTGCGCAAATTTCACTAGGATTTTATATTGAAGTAAGTTTTTCAGTAATAGGTGGAGGAAAAGGATACTTAAACCCTACTTTAACTTATTACTTCCAATCAGTAAAAAGAACAGTTACGATAACAGAACAGCCAGCAATATATCAAGCAGATCCAGACAGCCCTTGGATGGTAGATAACATTCTTCCTGGATCAAACAAAACAGAAATGTGGGAAACAAATCAAACAACAAGCGGAATTGTGAAGCAAAGTTTGGTGCTAAATTTTGTTTATTACCATCAATACAATGTAAACTTCACTTATACTATTATAGGTGGAGGAAATTACATCGCGCCAGATTTTTCTTTTTATCAATTTGGTAAAAACATTACAGTTAGTGTTTCGAATTGGAAATTTGTAAATACATGGGTTGATGCTGGTTCTAAATATTCTTTCCTGAATCCTTTAAAAGGTTCAAATCAAACGGAAAGGTGGATAAGCTTAAACGCAACAGGATATATAAATAGCCCCGAAACGGTAAACGTAATTTACTATCATCAGTATCTATTTAGCATATCTATAAGTTTTGTAGGAAGTCAAACTAAAAATGCAATTCCATTCAGCTATGTTCAATTTGGAACGAGTACAACAGCTTATATAATCAACAATATAACAAGATGGCTTGATGCAAATTCGCATTGGAATATACCAAATCCTTTACCAGGATCGAATGAAAAAGAAAGATGGTTCAGTTTGCAGAATACAACTGGAGAAGTGGTTCAAAGTATGAAGATTAATTTAGTATACTACCATCAATACTATATAACAATTAAGATTGACCCCAATCAAGCAGGAACTATAAATGTAAAATCAGGCTGGTATAATGAAAACCAAGAAATTCAGATAATAGTGCAAACGGAACCTGGATGGAAATTTATAAATTGGATAGGAGAAGGAGTAGGTTCTTACACAGGTTCTGATGCAAATATAACATTAGTAATTCGAGACGCTATAACCGAAGAGGGAATATTCTATGCGCAAGTAACAATATCGGCTTCGAATGGTTTAACCCTTGTTTATAACGTATTAAACAATACAGGAACGATAAACGAAGGATCCAGTATTACATTGTATTTGCCTGTTAACTCTACTTTAGAAGTCAAAGCAAACTTAAATTCATTTTTATATGGGTTTTCTTCATGGAGCGGAACGATATACAGTACTGATAGCAATTTATCAATTAAAATAAGCGGTCCAACAAAAATATTAGCCAACAGTTCTCTAAACTATACATTAATAGGAGTAATTGTATTGCTTGTTGCTATTGCAATAGTAGCTACGATGTTAGTAATTTCAAGAAGAAAATTAAGAAAGTAGACTAGCTGGCTTGATAAGCTTCTCACCTATGGCATAGAGATAAGATACAAGAGTAATTTGATAAATTACTAGCAATTCATCAAAATTTCTAGGAGCGTATACCAAAACAAAAGGTTGATTGTAAAATCCTATTTCGTATAGAGGATGAAATTCACCCCAACCTTTTTCTATAACCTCCTTAGCCCAGCTAAAAGGCAATATAAGATGCAAGCTTCCATCATCAGGTGGATGAATATGAGCAAATTCCAGTCCTTCGAATAGAATAGATCTCCTAGCCGTCTTCACATTCTCATCTATCCATAAAGCTCTCGAACCCTGTACAGATAATAAACTCATTTCTTCTTTTACATTTGGTAATGAGAAAATCATTTTAGTTAGTCTTTCATATAAATAAGGAGATATGGTATCTGAAATTTGATGATGGGGAAGGGACACTGTGGTTTTAGGTCTTTCACCCTCTCTATAAGGTAATCCTACGGCAACGGGCCAGAATGGATAATTAGTTTCTATTTTCTTCCATCCTTCGCCAGTATTTACCTCCTTTATATCAAGAAATTCAAAATAAGAATTTAGAATTTGTTCTATCTCTTGTTGCAAAACAGATGCGGAAGAACTTTCGTCTTCCCAAGCCACTCTCTTTTCTTTAGTAAATCTAGCTAAAAATAAGCTGTAATGTAGATATTCACCAAAAGGTTTTAGGTTCTTTATTTCATAGGATAAAATTTTAATCCAAAGTTCCTTAAGAAAATCTATCCTTGGTTTACCTACTATTAAATAGGCCGTCATGCAAATAAATTCCTAACTAAATATTTACAGTTTATCTATTTGAAATTAAAGCCATAATAAATGTTTACGAAAATAGTATTAAGTAATACGTATTTAGTAAAGTTTACCCCATGATATGCGATAAAAATTTCGAAAAATTTACTAGATTAGTATAAAGTTTATAAACATTATTTCCCAAAACTATCTTTAATGATCGTACTAAAATTCGGGGGAACTTCGGTAGGAAATGCGAAGATGATAAAAGTTGTAGGGGAAATAATAAAATCTGCAATAGAAAGAGAGCCAAAAGTGGTGGTTTCAGCAATGGAAGGCGTAACAGATTATCTAAAGTATTTAGCAAGTTTGGCTTTTTATTCGGAAAATTACAACGAAGTAAAATTAAGCTTGGAAAAGCTTAAGGAAAAACATTCAACAACGATGAAAGAACTAAGCATTGAAGAAGAGCTCTTAGATAATGATTTCAATGAATTGGAATACGTTTTAAAGGGAATATTTTACTTAAAGGAACTTAACCCAAAAATTTTTGATAAAGTAATGTCGTTTGGAGAAGTTTTTTCAAGTAAAATAATAGCTCAGCATTTAAGAAATATTGGAATAAAAGCTAATGCGTACATGGCTTATGATGTAGGTTTCATAACAGATTCCAATTTCGGCAATGCAGAGGTTTTAGAGGAAACAGAAACAAACATAAGAAATGCATTTAAAAACATACATGATGAAGTACCTATTGTAACTGGATACATTGCGAAAAACAAAAAGAATGAAATAACTACGTTAGGTAGAGGAGGAAGCGATTATACTGCTACTATTCTTGCTTCAGCTTTAAATGCAGAAGAAGTCCAAATATGGACAGATGTGGATGGAATTATGACGGCTGACCCAAAAATAGTCAAAAATCCTAAAAGCTTAGAAGTGGTATCATATCAAGAAGCTTCAGAACTTGCATTTTTAGGAGCTAAAGTTTTACATCCTAAAACTATACTGCCTGTTATGAAAAAGAAAATACCTGTGGTAATTTTAAATACTTTCAACAGAAACTTTAAAGGAACAAGGATAGTACATGAAACCGGTCAACAAAGAGGGCCAAAGTCTATAGCTTGCAAAAGGGAAATAAAGTTAATTAATGTATACAACCCAAATATGTTTCTTACCTACGGATATCTTTCTAAACTCTTTAAAATATTTGAAGATCACAGGATATCAGTAGATTTAGTATCAACCTCTGAAGTAAACGTTTCATTAACTGTAGATAAATCCTATAATATTGAAGAAACAATTGAAGAACTGAAAAAAATTGGTTATTTAGATTTGAAAGAAAAAATGTCAAGTATATCTTTGGTAGGAGAAGGAATAGCAGGAATACCAGGAATAACCGCAAAGGTATTTTCAGCATTAGGAAATAGATTCAATATAGAAATGATATCTGCAGGAGCATCTAAAGTAAGTTTAAGCTTTGTTGTGAACCAAGAAAACCTAATCGAAGCTGTAAATTTATTACATGATGAATTTTTTGGTGAATAAGTATGGGAAAAATTAAAGCAGGTATTCTTGGGGCAACAGGACTGGTTGGCCAAACATTTATATACTTGCTTAAAGATCATCCATGGTTTGAAATTACTGAAGTGGCAGCCTCTGAGAAGTCATCCCATAAAACCTATTATGAAGCAGTACTAGGAAGATGGCGGTTCAGTTCAGATATACCTGATAATGTAAAAAATCTTGAAGTCAAGGAATGCAAACCTAAATTAGACTGCGATATAGTTTTTTCCGCATTGGATGCTTCAATAGCGAGAGAAATAGAGGAAGATTTTGCAAAGAATGGCTATGGAGTATTAAGCAATGCAAGTAGCCATAGAATGGATGAAGATGTGCCATTAGTTATACCAGAAATAAATCCTGAACATTTAGAACTATTAGATGTACAAAAAAGAAATAGAAAATGGGATGGATTCATTGTAACTAACGCAAATTGTACAACTACACACCTAGTTTTAACACTTAAACCTATTCATGATGAATTCGGTCTGGAGAAAGTTTTTGTTACTTCAATGCAAGCGTTAAGCGGTGCTGGATATCCAGGCGTCGCATCATTAGATATAATAGATAATGTAATTCCTTTTATCAGAAATGAAGAACAAAAAGTTGAAACGGAAACATTAAAGATACTTGGTAAGTTTAAAAACAACAAAATCGAGATGGCAAATATCGCTATAAGTGCACATTGTAACAGGGTTAATGTAAGAGATGGGCACACAGAATGTGTTAGTGTAAAGCTGTCTAGTAACGTAACTATTGATGATCTCATAAATGCCTTTGAACGATTCAATCCTCTAAAAGAATACAAACTTCCAATGGCCCCAAGTAAACCAATAGTTATAAAAAAAGAAGAAGATAGACCACAACCAAGATTGGATAGAGAAATAGAAAAAGGTATGGCTTCAGTTATAGGTAGAATTAGAAAATGTAACGTATTGGATTACAAATACGTTGTGCTAGGACATAATCTGATCAGAGGAGCAGCTGGAGCAGCAATATTGAATGCCGAATATATGTATTATAAAGGGTATTTCAGAGAGTACCTATAAAAATATTTTATTTTTAATTATCTAGCAAATCATGGAAAAAAGCTTAATGTTAAGTGCAAATCTTGATTTGCAACCTAAATATATCATTCAAATTTGTAAACAAGTTGAAGAAAAAGGTTTAAGTGGAATTTGGTTCGGAGAGACCACTTTAAGAGATGCTGGTATATTGGCCACGATTGCCGCTTTGAACACAAGATTTGCACAGATTGGCACTTCAATCGTGAACGTTTATACAAGAAGTCCAGGACAGCTCGCAATGATGGGATGCACATTAAACGAGATATCTGAAGGAAGATTTACGTTAGGATTAGGAGTTAGTACACCGGCAATTGTTTCTAATTGGCACGGCATTGAATATGGAAATCCATTAAAAAGATTGATTGAAACATTAGAAATTTTAAAGTTATACTTTAGCGGTGAAAAGTTTGAATTTAAAGGTAAATATTTTACAATAAAAAATGCAAGATTAAGATTGAAAAGTAAACCTAAGTTAGCCTTAGCGGCACTTAATAATACAATGATAAAAATTGCTACAAGATATGCGGACAGAATAATACTTAATCTTTATTCAGTTCGATTAATAAAGGAAGCAATCAAAGTTGTTGAAGAAGAATCGAGGAAAATAGGTAAAGTAAGACCAACTCTAAGCGTAATGCTCTACACATACCTATTAGGAACACAGGAAAAAGATTATGAAGCGGCTAAAGAACTTATAGCTTTTTATGGAAGCTCTGAAGCGTATTCCAAATTGTTTTCCAGAGCTGGATTTAAAGAAGAAGCACGAAATATGCTAAGAGCTTGGGAGCTTGGAAATAAAGATATGGTTAAAAAATCCATATCAGATAAAATGATACGAGAATTGCTAGCGTTTGGAGAGAAAAAAGAATTAATAGAGAGAATTAAGCAATACCATGAGAGCGGAGTAGAAGATGTATTCATAGCCCCATTCCCTTTCGGAGATGTTCAATCCAATATTAAAGTGATTTTAGATTCTATTTAGTTAAATTATCTTTATAATTTTTTAACATAAACAGTGTAATTGCAGCTAAGCTAACAGATGGAATGTTACCATTTACGTTTATATGTACTGCTTTACCAAGTTCAAGCTCCTTTTTATTAAAACCTGGTTCTAGACCCCCAAAAACTAGTATAGGTTTTATTCCACCTTTTATTGCTTCGAAAAATTCTTTAAAATTAAATTCCTCCGTTGCGTATTCTTTTGAAATGAAGAAGTAAAGCTCTGAATTGTTGAAAATGCTTTTAATATCAACTAAATCAGGAAGAATTATTAGCCTAATGTTATGCTTTAGAGCATACTTGAATGCCTCAGGTACACCTGTCTGAGCTGCTGCTCCTCCTACCTTAGTTAATAAAACAGTATTGATGTCTAAAGCAGCACATGTAGCCACAAAGTCAACCAATCTTTGATGGCTCAAAACATTGTGGAAAGCAGTGATTATGTTACTCATATTAAGTTTGACCCTTAAGATAGTTGAAACAGTACTCAGCTATGGCTTTTGCTAAAACAGGCGGAACTGCCTCTCCAACCTGATCATACTGTACTTCCTTTCCCCCGTAAAAAATAAAACTGTCGGGAAAACTCATTAATCTTGCATGCTCACGTACAGTTAATAACCTATTTTCTTCAGGATGTATGAACCTACTTTTCCCCATCACGACAGGAGCAGGTTTATCATAATGGAGTCGAATAAAATTCCCCCTAATTCTGTTATCATAACCATAAAATCCAATTAAAGATTGGCCCGTTTTAAGCCTATAGATTTCCTTCATTTTCCTATTGGAAACCGTGATTGGTTCATGATTAGGTATATCATGAACGGAAGAAGGATCTGGCAGATCTCCAATTGCATCCCTAACTGTTTTTCTTACTCTTGATTTTGGTGGATCGATTTTAATATTTGATATAAAGACCCTTTTTCTCATAGAAGGATTTCCATAATCTTCTGCATACAATATATTGAAATAGATTTTTTCATAACCTATTCTCTTAAATTCACGCGAAATTGCTTCTTTTATCAATGGATGCAATATGCCTGCTACGTTTTCCATAACAAAAAATATTGGTTTTAGATCCGCAACCATTCTTATAAAATGCAAAACTAACACACCTCTTGGGTCGGAATAAAGCCTATCTAAAGGATTGCTTTTTATTTTTATGCTTGCCAATGTGAATGCTTCACAAGGAGGGCCTCCAATTATTACATCTATTTCTCCTACTTCCTCTTTAATTTCTTTTGAATGTACTTCTTTTATATCTTTTGCAATCACATGAGCTGAACTAAAATTGTTTTGATAAGTTGTATAAACGGGTTTAAAATTCTCAATAGCACATGAAATTTCATAATTTGCTTGCCTAAATCCTTCACTAAATCCTCCGGCCCCGGCAAACAAATCTAATACTTTTAACACAAAATTGATTAAGGCTTTATGTTGCTTATAATCTTTTCAATTTCACTAAAATTCAATTTAATAGGCCTAAATTTCTGTTCTCTTATTCTGTCCAAAATTTTTTCTTCGCTTGCTATCGATTTAAAACATAGATTTTCAACCTTATAGGAAGAAGCGGCAGAAGCAAATGTTAATGAATCATATATATTCAAAGTTTTAAGATAGTAATAATTAAATGAAGCCAAGAATACATCTCCTGCACCCGTTGTGTCCACTATACGATTTGGTTCAAATGAGCTCATATACAATAAGATATCCTTATAGAAAGCTAAACTTCCAACCTTACCCAAAGTTACCAAAATAATTTTACAACCGGATTCAGCTATTTTATTTATAGATTGCTCGAAGCTTTCGTTATTTGACAACGCATAAAGTTCATATAAATCGGCTTTAACAATATTAAAAAGATGCAAATACTTGCTTGACCATTCCCATTGTTTTCTAATTATTAAATTATCTTTAACTGAACGACATAGCCCTTGAACATCCAATGCAAAGTATTCCGAACTATTTCTTAAAAGTTCTATTTGTTTAAAGTCCAGTTCGTTTAATATAGGTAAAAAAGAGATTAATTTGAATTTAGTATTCATTAGAAATGATAAATCCATAATAACGGGCGAGTAATTCAAAACCTCTTGCTTTCTTGTATCATTATATATGTTTCTGAAACGTAATGTTTTTTCCCCTAAAACTTTGATATAGAAATTGTTTATTCCGAAACTGAATAATATAGATTCTAAATCCTTATAAATATCATTACCGACGATAGAGACCAAAAATGGATTCAATTTAAATTTCGCCCATTGTAAACATGAATAAATTACACTTCCTCCTAAACAACTATAACTTTTACCATTTATTACGATCTCATCATTTGAAATTAGGCCTACACAGGCTAAATTATATAATTCCATACAATAATTATTAGTTAGAAGTTATTAAAAGCCGGGATGGCCTAGCCTGGTAGGGCGCAGGCCTGGAGAGCCTGTGGGGTTTTTCCCCGCGTGGGTTCGAATCCCACTCCCGGCGAAAAATATAAAAGAAAATTCAAAGAAATATTATCGGCGACGGTGGTAGGGCTGAGGGGCTCGGCCTCCCTCGCTAACCACAAACGGTCGTTATGGTGGGGCCAGTAACATATGTCGCTGTGCATAAGCATGCTGCATAGCTATGTGCGGAAGCTATGAAAGTCCGCCCTACGAGGTTATCACAGCTCTGAAGTCCTCCTGGAGGGGAGGACTAGGAGCTAATCTTCGGAACCGGGTTAGGCCCGGAAGGGAGCGGCCCTAACGAAGAGTGATAACGTTCGTAGGATACGGACTAGAGTGGAAGCACATAGCTGTGCAGTATGCTTATGCATGGCGACATATGGGCACCGTCGCCTAAATTATAAGAGAAAGTGGATTTTCTAAGAGTTCCTTAAACTCCTTTATAAATTTACAAGCTTCTGCACCATCAGTTACACGATGATCAAAGACCAAGGTTAAAATTGCTGATTTTTTAGTGATATATTGATTGTTGAATATTTTCAGAGTATCCTCTATTTTACCTACAGCTAGAATAGCAGATTGTGGATAATTGATAATCGGAATGAAATAATTAATGCCGTATGGACCAAGATTTGTTATTGTAAAAGTAGAGCCAAGAACGTCCTGTAGTTCTAATTTATTTGATGCTGCCTTATTTTTTAGATTTTCAAGCTCTTTATTGATTTCAATTAGGCTTTTTTTATCCGCATCCCTTATTACTACAACCAAAAGGCCCTCTTTGGTTTCTAACGCATATCCTATGTTTATTTTTTTATAAATTCTGATTTTATTTTCTTCGAAAGATGAATTAAGTATTAGATTTTTTGATAACGCGAGTGCAGCAGCTTTAATTATAAAAGAACTTAAGGATAATTCAATATTCCTTTTCTTGAAAGCATCTAACATTTTATAAACCTCGTCGAAAAAGACTTCAAAAAACAAAGGAACATGAGGAATATTTTTTGCACTTTTAGACATCTTCTCAGCAATTGTGCTTCTAAACTTGGATAATTCAATTATTTCATATTCAGAGACTTTTTCTTCCTGCTCTTCTGGTTTAGTAACAGAACTTTCCTTTAAATGTTTCATAACATCTTCAGCTGTTATTCTTCCCTGAGGCCCACTTCCCACAATTTTAGATAAATCTAGATTGTATTCCCTAGCGAGTCTTCTCGCTGCCGGAGTTGCAAATGGTTCTCTGATTTCCTGTTTTCCTTGAGTTGGCGATATATATGCTATAATTTCACCAACTGCTACGGTACCTTCCTTATGAATAATTTTTTCTAAGCGACCTGAATAAGGAGAAGGATATTCCACTGTAATCTTTTCGGTTTCGATCAAAACCAAAGGATCGCCTTTATTGACGTTATCACCTTCATTTTTGATCCATTTTACTATTTTGCCACTATCCATAGAAGGGTCATATCTGGGCATGCGTACTTCTAACAAGTTGCTCATTTTAAAGGATAATACTATTTATTCTTAATAGCTTTTTTAAGAACATCTAGAACATACTGAAACCACTCGTCATAATTTTTCTTATCTATTAATTCCTTAGGAAGCTTACCTCCAGCAATAAAAGGATGCCCACCTCCCCCAAAATATTCAGCAATTTTATTACATTCGATATTTGAATTTTTGCTTCTCATTATGGTTAAAGTTCCTCTTTCTCTCAAAGCGATGGCTAAATCGGATTTCGTCTCATCTAACATTATATTTACAGCCATTGATGAAGGTATTATTTCATTAACTAGAGATAATGTTATAGAAACTCCATTTACCTCAGTTTTAAGAATATTCTTTTTCAATTTTTCAATTTCTAAACTTCTTTCTTTTGTGTATTTTTCCCTTAAATACTGATATTGCGTATCCCAGAGAATACCGTTAGCAAGCTTTAGTGCTAGATTTTCCAAGCTTTTATAGTCGTGAAGATAATTGAAGTAAGCTATAATGTCGTCCAATAATTCAGTTATAGTATATTTTTTCAATTTAAAATCCGAATCTCTAGCTATCGAAGCTAAAGTTTTACATACTTCATCATGACAGAAAGTTTCTGCTACGATTTCTGAAGCGCATTTTGTTTTATCCAATTTAATATAAACAAATTCATTCAAAGCTTTCACGAATTCTTCTGGCCAAACATGATGGTCTAGCCAGTAAATTTTATTGCCTGATTCTGATATTCTTTTAAAATTCTCTAATACAATATTTACAACTGATTTGTTTATGCCGATGTCGGATATAACAAATAAATTATCGCTTTCTTTTTTTACAATTTCATCTATATAAGCAATCATTTGTAGAGTTTCTTCTTCACCGTAATCAAGCAAGTAAATGTTAGAAGATGGAAAACTTCTTTTAAAAATTGCTGCACAAATAATTCCATCTGCATCTTTTCTATGGGTAAATATTACCCTCATAATATTTTCAATTCTTCCAATAAACTACAGGCTCTGCAAAGTTCTTGAGATGTAGGCTCACCGCAACTTTTACAATAATTTAGTTTAATGAATTTATAAGATTGCTCCATGCTCTTAGCTATTTTTTCAGCAGAAATAACTAACATATATTTTGCTCCAGGATTAGCTCTTTCTAAATCGTTCAAATATTTTCTTATTGAATCCCTCATAGATAAACTCACAAAGCGGCACTCTGTTTCAAATAATGGGAAATCATGCAAGTATGCGTAGATCATGATTTCTTCCTCGTATATATATCTTAGAGGTTTTATCCTTGGAATAAAGCCTTCCTTAGCTTCAATTGGTCCAAAACCTCTATAAATCCTTTCAATATCGCCCCTCAAAAGGTTAATCATGAATGTTTGAGCTTCATCATCTAAATTATGTCCTGTAACAACTTTAGTAGCACCAAGCTTTTTGGCAGCTACGTTAAGTAACTTTCTCCTTAAAACTCCGCAGTAAGAACATGGTTCAAGCTTACTACCTTTTTCTTTAGCTAATTTTACTATTTCCTCAAGTCTATAACCGTAGTAATCTTTGTAATTGAATACATGATATTCAACGTTCAACTTATCGCAAATATATTTTGTGTGCTCAACTCTTTTTTCAGTATATCCTGAAATTCCTTCGTCTATGGTTACGGCAAACATTTTTACTGAAGGGAAATCCTTTTCTATTTGAGATACGACATGCAAGGCTGTCAAGCTATCCTTGCCTCCTGATACTGCAAACATTATTCTGTCATTCCAGCTCAAAAGCTTGTTTTTAACTATTGTATTTCTGACTTTATCAATAATTGTTTGAATAAAATGAAATCTGCAAACATTCTCTCCTGAATAAGAACGAGTGTAAAAGGTTTCATTGCTACAGTAGTTACATGCCATACTAGATATGTATGCTAAACAGTATATTTATTATTAAAATTAAAAGTGAAAAGGATCGGGATAAATTTAAAACAGTATTCCTTATATTTTGATTTTTTATCGAAGATAGAATTTCTCCAAGGAATTTATCACCGTCCAACATAGGTATTGGTAACATGTTTATTATTGCAAGGCTAAAAAAGATCACAGAACCCCAAGCTAGGAAGGTATATATGTAATATTGCAGAATTTGAGGAATAAAAGAAAAATATGGTTTGTAGTAGTTTATCGTACTTACCCCAATAAAGCCAGTATTCGTATAATTGTTCTTGGCTAAAACAAGTGTAACATTAAAATCCTGCAGATCCCTTTCAATAGTAATTATAGCAGTTTGACCCGGTTTAGTATGTGATAGATAATTTGTAAATGAATTCATATCTCTTATCGAAGTACCATTTATAGCAATGATCGCATCTCCCTGCTGGAAACCATGCATAGCAGCAGGAGAATTTGGTACTGTTGAAACTATAAGAACGCCGCTTGGAGAAGTAGAAAATCCCCATGCAATTACCAAAGGAAAAGATATTATTAATATTAAGAATAAAATTCCTTCAAGTAAATTAATAAAAGAACCAGCACCGTAAACCTTCAATTTACTCTTTTTTGGAGCTTTTTCTAAGGAACTCTCGTCAAGTTCCACAAACGCCATTGGTATCACATAAACAACTCCTGCACCTGTAGATTTTAAGTCTATATTTGAACTTGACGCTACCAAGCCATGAAAAAGTTCATGAGTAACTACAGCAATTACTATAACAATTAAAATTATTACCAATTGATCTAAAGGAGGATTAAAAGTAATTCCAAATATTAAGGGTATTACTGGCGATGCTATTCCAACCTTTGAAGGAAATAAGAAAGACAACAAGTTTTTTATAAAGAAAAAAATTGCGTAAAGAAGAGATGAAATTCCGTATATTATAGATAATTCTCCCATTACATTCCAAATTTTACTCCTTTTCTTTCCTTCTTTTACTATAGAATTGTTGAATTTCTTAGTTTTTATTAATAATAAAAAAGGATAAACATCAACAACATTTGAAATTTTGCTTTTCTTATTTTTAATAAAAGATAAAACTAAATATACTAACAACCATACAAATGTAATAACAAATAGAAAAGTTAAGACATCCATGCGATTATTCAGGAAAAGCTAATTGATACCTTAGTAAGGCAAGTATATTACCAAGTTTGGATAAAGAGGAACTCATCTCATTATTGCTATATACTAGGCTAATTAAACCTCCTTTAGCAACAACAATTTCTCCTATCTTTTTAATTTCATCAAGTTTATCTTTCTCAAGACTTTTCAAATATTCGGTGGAAATTATTAGTTTATCTATTGCACCATATTCTGCAGCTCTCTTGATTTCATCTATCCCTATGGCAACTTTTTCAGGGTTCTCCTGTATTTTATTCAATACAAAAATATCTTCATAATCAGAATACGTAGATAGAGATTTTAAAACAGCTTCGTTTCTCAAAGCTTCATATATTCCTTCGACACCGCCTATTGAACCAGTTATTCTAAAAATTGTCTTAGTTTCGGATTTCATCTCGTTGTATAGTCTATCCTTAATGTTGCCTGGTCCATACAATATTATGACATCCGGATTGTAGAGAGAAATCAAATTTTTAATCTCTCTTGAAACTTCTTCAAGGAAATTAGAAATCAGTTTCTCTCTGTCAAAATAATGTCTTTTACCGCTATGCTCTTCATTTTTAGAAAATAATGTCTTTAATCCTACAGAAGTTAATAACGCAACAGCGATGTTTGTATACTCTACTGAAATGATCATGGTAGTTGGATAAACTTCCTTAATTTTTTTCAATATGCTTTTTACAATAACAGAATCCCAATCTTCCTTTTTTAGCTTTATTGTATCTCCGACTTTTACATTAAAAGAATGGTAATGCCCTCCAAGTTCCATTTCTTCAGGTTTTAGGGATATAAATCCTATTATCTTTAAGGTATCAGTAAAGGGGTGAAAATAAACTTTGTTAACTTTAATCCCTAAGTAGACTCTCTCCTTTTCCCCTCTTATTTGTTGACCAGCATTTGAAACTTTCTTTTGCCTGAATGTCCAACCTAATACTTCATCATCTCTTTCGATTAAAAGATATAAATAGAAAAGATCGTTTATATGCTGTAAAGTTATTGTAGCAATCTTATCTTTCTTATCAAGTTCTAACTTCATACTTCGTAATCATGCCTTGTTCATCAAATAGATAAACGTTTATGGATGGCGGTATCGATGTAATGTTCCCTATTTTGTATCCATATATATTATTGATGCCCTTTTCAGTTGAAATATCCAAAACACGCTGCGTTATTATCCCATCAAGTATTAGAGTAGAAGCTTTTTCTATCTTTGTCAGTCTTTCTATTATATCCTTTAATGGGAAACGATCTATTATGTTGTAATTATCATCAAGGATAATAGCTTCCATGGTACCAATCACTGATCTGACTAAATCGTTTATTAATTGGGCTTTTTCAATTTTCTTTTCAACCTTAACTTTCTGTAAATAATCGTTAATCGGTATTTTATCAGCTAAAGCATTAGCTATCTCTTTACCACTCAATTCTTCTACTTCCTTTCCGAATGGTGCTCTGGCAATATAATCTACTTTAGCAACGTTTATTACTTCTTTAATTATTAAATCACCTGCCCTATCCCCATCAACAAATAGAGTAACCTTTTTATTCTTTGAAAGATTGACTATTGTTTGAGGAACTTTAGAACCATTTAATGCTATAACGTTTCTATATCCATGCTTTAGCATATTAACGACATCGGCTCTCCCTTCAACAACTATTATCTCATTCGAGCTGTCTATATCAGGCCCTGCATCTAGTTGTTCAGGTCCATATTTTACAACTTGAGCTGATTTATAGCTTTCAATTAATTCTTGAACCAATTGTTCTGAATCTATATTTCTCGATTCTTTCCATTTTATTAAAATTTCTTTTGCCCTTTCAAGTATCTTTTTTCTTTTTTCTTCCCTAGCATCTTTTATCTCTTTTACTTCAATTTTAGCTGAATTTGGCCCAACTTTATCGATGATTTCCAGTGAAGCAGCAATTAGCGCTACTTCGGGTTTATCAAGATTTGTAGGAACAACGATTGTTCCATAGGTTTTGCCGCCTTTTACATCATAGTCTACATCTATTCTGCCCAATTTGCCAACTTTTTGAAGCTCTCTTAAGTCTAGTTCATCACCTAGCAAACCTTCTGTTTGACCAAATATAGCACCTATTATATCTGATTTCTCAGCTATTCCGTCAACTTCAAATCTAGCAATTATAATATACTTAACGTTTACGGGAGGACCTCCCATATTATCACCATCATAACACTTATATCTTGTAACTCAGATTTAAAATAATTTTTTGTGGGGGCGCTTTTTGATCCCTAATAACAACACTGCAATACATTTAGGGTAACAACCCAATTCATTGCAGCTCTCTCATTAGGGATGCGCCCCCAATATTTGAATAAAGCAATTCATTTATAAATTAAATACTTCAGATAAATCTATTTCAAACATTATAGTAGGCATTCTTATTGAGAATTTCAATAATACATCAGGATTTATCTCTGCTACCCATCCTACGTTTTTGTTATTAATCTTTAATAACGCACTTCTTCCATTCAATCCATACGGTAACTTCGCTTCTTGCAAACTCAAAGTATAGTTAAAGCTATCGAAAAAAGCATATAGATATCCATGAATATCTTCAAATTCTACCTCATTGTCTACTACAGCTCCTGCTAATTTATTAATCGTTTTTATTTGTGAACCTGTATTAATGATCACATCGCCTATTTCATATATTTTTTGGGGGTAAGGATTTGCAATATTCCTTGAAAGAAAGCTTAGCAAGCAAGGAAACAAATTGGCCCTAATACAGCTAAATTCTTTACTTATTGGATTTAAAATCTTTATCAACCCGATAGTTGATTCGTTAATATTTACTTTAAATGTTTGGACTTCAACGTCACAAAGCATATAGTTCAATATTTCTTGAAAACCAAAGCCATTAAAAATCTCTCTAACTGAATTATGGATGATAGACTTCTTACTCAGCTTTGGTTTTGTTATTAAATAAGGTAATGATAGTTTAAAATTATTATATCCGTATAATATAGCCACATCTTCAATAACATCGATAGGATGTAAAACATCAACTCTATAGAAAGGCACTTCTACAATTAACTTTTCAGCTTCTCTATTTACTCCATATCTCAATCTTTCAAGGAAATTAATCAATTGGTCTGAACTAAAATCTACTCCTATTACTTTCGAGAAATCATTAATGTTAAATTCATAAAACTTGCTTGAAAAATTAGGATAATAAATTTTATTTCCTAATTCATGTCTAACAATTCCAACCTTACCGCCATAATATGTAATAGAATGAACCATCAAAGCAACAATTGAGTTTATAAAATCTATGTCAAAACCTGTTGAATCTATTAATATGTCCGTTGTTTTTTCGTTAACCTTGCAATCTTCACTGTTTATGATAGGTGCCATGCTAAGATAATTTCCTTCGGAATCAATAAGAACAGGTGCATCGTTTGGCATTATTAAATGCCTGTATTTTATTCCCTTCTCATTTCTTTCAATTATTTCTCTTCCTGTCATTTTCTTGCTTTCCTCCAAAGGTCTAAAGTAAATTTCATCGAGATTCTTTAATTCAAAATATATGTCGCCTTTTAATTTAGAAAGATCATAGATACCAATCGAGGCTTTTTTTCTTGATCTACACCAACTTTCATGCAATATTTCTTGATAATTTATGATTCTTCTTAATGCTTCATTAGTTAACTTAACACCTCTTACAGTTGCTATAACTACATATGGTCTTACCTGCTTTAGTCTTTCAGATATTTTTACTTTGAAGTTTTCCTTAATGAAAACCAATCTTTTAGGACCTTTTTCTATGCTTAAAATCCCTTTGATAAAATGAATTAAGCCTTCTGTAGAAAATAGGTCTGGTCTTTCAGGCGTTATTTCCCCTATAATTTCATCCCCTTTAATTTGTTTTAATTCGCATTTGCACATCTCAAGCAATTCGTTCAGCTCTTCATTTGTAAAAGATCGATTCAAGCCTTTAATTAATTCTTCCAATGAATAACTAATGGTTGGCATTTCTTATTTTATAATTACGTAGAAAAGAAATATTCTGCGAGAACAATTCACGTATGTCTTCTATATCCAGTGCAGCCATTGCCAACCTATCAATACCTATTCCCCATGCCAGAACTGGATATCTAATTTCTAATGCTTTTAAAATTTCAGGTCTAAACATTCCACCTGGTAAAGCTTCAATCCATCCAAGTTTTTTATGATATATGATTCCCTCTACACTTGGCTCAGTAAAAGGAAAATAGGTAGGTCTAAATCTTATTTTTTCTATTCCTAATCTCTCAGAAAAATCTTTGAAGAACGCCAATAGGTTTGCGAAGTTTAGTTTTGGTCCAACCATTATCCCCTCGCATTGGTAAAATTCAGGTGAATGTGTAGCATCAGGTAGATCGTATCTAAAATTTCTTGAAATGCAAAAAACCTTGGCTTCTTTATCTTTATTGTTGTAAAGGTAACTTATTGAGACTGTAGTAGTATGGGTTCTAAGAATTAATTTATTTGCTATATCTTCCTTCCACTCATATCTCCATCCAATAGAATTTTCAATACCGCCTTTTTCATGCATTTCTTTAACCCTTTTTACAATTTCCCCTTCAAGTTTAACAGGAGGTAAATCAACCCTAAATGTTGCATGCATATCTCTAGCTGGATGATCTTGGGGGACAAAGAGAACATCGAAATTCCAAAATTCAGGCAATATATAAGGACCCTCAGCTTCTTCAAAACCCATTTCAAGCAGTATTTTCTTAACCTCTTCCAAGAATTTCATATAAATATGTGAACGGCCAAAATATAACTTAGGCGGTAAAGCCTCTAAATTATAGGGCTTAAGAATATATTCTTTCCATCTGCCTGTAATTATGTCCTCACTCGTTAATTTTGATTTTTCTTCTACTACAAGAATATTTCCTGCAATAAATTCAACCTTAAAACTTTCTGAAGCTTTGATAAAAACTTTTTTAACTGATTTTAATTCCACCAAATTTCTTCTTAAAAGTTCATTAATGTCTTGTGTTAATTCTTTAACTTCAATTTCATTTTTCTCATATAGTTCTTTGAGTTTATTTTCTAAACTTAGATCTAAATTAGAAGAAAGTTTAAGAATACCATTGCTATATGTCAAAAGTTTCCTTCTGAAAGCGTTAGTCAACGCGATCTTTAAAGTTTTGTCATCAAAAAATTCTTTCAGGTTTTCAATTTTAATTTCTCCTTTTTGCTGAAGTATCTTCACAAGCCTACTTTCAGGAAGACCGTTTCTAGCGTAATCCTTTCCCTCCTCATTAAGTTTCACTTTGAATAAATTTTCTTCTTTGAGCTCTATCCATCCTTTTTGTTTATACACCTCAATTTTTGAAAATAAACTACTCAATGGGATATTAAGCGATTTCGATAATTCCTCCATTTCAAAAAATTTATCTATTATTAATGATAAAATTTCAAAATCTGATTTACTTAATTTAATTTTATTCATCTTTGTATTTAATTTCAACTAAGTTGGCTAATATATTTCCATCGGGATCTATTTCACCACATCTTACTCTTGAACTTCTAATATAGCGACCGTCTTTAGCTTTAACCATCTTAACTACATGAATTCTTAGAGGTTCCAGATTGTTTCTTTTTCTTATCATATTAATTTCAATAGCCCTAGGTAATGTTTCCTCAGTTACTACTATATCTGTCAAATGATTTTCATGAATTGAAGGACCGTAAGGATCATTTATCGGAACAATTTTGACATTTATTTTATCCTTTTTAATTTTATTCAAAAAATTTAGCACAGATTTTTTCCTTGTTTCGAAATCTTCTATCATATCAGATAATAATTTCCTTTTTACGGCTTCATCGGTTACGAGACCAATTTCAATATTTGAGGCAATCGAATATGCCTTTCTTAATAATAATCGATGACCTTTGTGAAGTTGCGTGAATGTTCCTCCTAATACTACAGTTTTAGACTCTTCTTCCCCTTCTTCCACCTGGCTTCCTTGTTGTATCATGGGGCAATGGTGTTACATCTTCAATCCTTCCTATCATCAACCCTGCACGTGCCAGAGCCCTTATCGCTGCATTTGCTCCTGGTCCAGGAGTTTTTTGATGATGACCACCTGGGGCTCTTACTTTTATATGAACACCTACGATGTTTTTCTCCATACATGCCTGCGCTGCTTTAAAAGCGGCTAACATAGCTGCATAGGGAGTTTTCTTCTCTCTATCAGCTTTTACCACATTACCAGCAGATGACCAAGATATTAAGTGCGCTCCTGAAAGATCCGTTATATAAATTAGTGTGTTATTTCGTGATGAGTATATATGTGCTATCCCCCAAAGTCCTTTCTTTTCGCTCATCTTATTCTTATTTTATCTTCTTCATCTTTTTTAACCAAATAACTTGGGCTTGCTATTATTCTATCGCCTACGATTACCTTCCTATGGGCTATAATTTGCCTCGCATGATACAAAGATTGTGCTAATTTTTTCTCGTATAAAATTGTCTGTAATCTACGCTTTAATATGTCCTCAACAGTCAAAGCTAATATATCATCAACTTTACCGCCATCCATTATCAAACCATACCTCTTTAATAAATTCATTAGATTCTTTTCTTCCTCTTCCCTTTCTTGACCAGTCAAAGCTAGCAGTTTTCTTGCTCTAGCTCTTATCCTTCTTAAGATAGTATAAGCTTTCCATAATTCCCTTTTGTTTCTTAATCCATACTTGCCCAATAGTACTATTTCTTGTGCTAAAACTTCCTTCCTCCACGGATGTCTGGGTGATTCCCAAGTTTTCTTAAACCTTCTCATTGTTCAGCTTTCTTAGTTACACCCACCGTTAATCCTGTTCTCCCTGTTGTTCTAGTCGATTGGCCTCTAACTTTCAATCCTGCAGCATGCCTAATTCCTTTCCAAGACTTCATTGCTTTCATTTTCTCTATATCTTCCCTTACTTTTAAAATCAAATCAGATTCGATGAAATGAAGGTGCTTACCAGTTTCAGGATCTTTTGGTCTATTTAAAAACCAAGAAGGAACTTTCTCATTTAAGCTTAAAATACAATTTTCAATGCTTTTTATCTCTTCATCTGATAATGAACCAAGTCTTCTATAAGGATCAATATTGGTCAATCTACATATCGCTATCGCAGTATTAAAACCAATCCCCTTTATCTTTTGTAAAGCGTAATGGACTTGATCAAATCCACTAAGATCTCTATTTGCCAACCTAACTACATGTTTAAAGCTACTTTGCATGATATAATGAAATAAGGTAACTTGCTTAAAAGCCTTTTTTTGAATAAATCAATATTTGGTAGTTTTATTATTTATAATTAAAAGCCGGGATGGCCTAGCCTGGTAGGGCGCAGGCTTGCTAAGCCTGTGGGGTTTTTCCCCGCGTGGGTTCGAATCCCACTCCCGGCGAAAATCAGTAGGACATTATTACCCTATCTACTTTGGCAACGATCCCTCTTTTCATCTCCTTTATTTTGGATGCATCTATATTAGATTTTGCTATTGCTATCAATTCGTTTTTTTCTGTGTTCACCGTTGCAAATGAATTCTCTTTAAGGTCGCTAGTTACTGCTATTACAGCAGGAGCTGCGATGTAAGAACCGTGGATTATAGAGTAAATCGCTGTGTCTTTTACGTAAATTTTAGGTAGAAAATCTAAAAGATCTTCTATAGGCAAAGTAAAAGTTCTAAGATGTTGTTCATCGTTATTATTCTTCCATAACATGTAGGCTCCTATTAATTCATGTAAAGTAACAACTCTTTCATCATCCTCACTGAAAGGTCCTATTTTAATTCTTCTTAGTTCAGTCATATGAGCGCCACAGCCTAGTATTTCCCCTATATCAAAACATAGCTTTCTAATATAGGTTCCTGCTTGTACGTGCGCCTTGAATAAAATATTTCTACCTTCTATGTCTAATATTTCTAATGAATAAATTTTTCTTATCCTTGGAACCTTCTTAACTGCAGCTCGAACAGGGGGTTTCTGGTATATATCTCCTATGAATTTATTAAAAATTCTCCTGATTTCCTCCTCTGGAACCTGGCCATGTAATTGCATTTCGCATATATAAACTTTATCGAAATTTGATACTAGATGACTTACTTTTCTTGTTTTACCAAGGAGAATTATAAGCAATCCAGACACAGCGGGATTTCTCCCAAATGCCTAGAGTCCCGCTGTGTGCTGTTGGAACGTTAATCATTTTTTTTATCCAAGCAGCAACTTCATGACTTGTAGGTCCTTTAGGCTTATCAAGAAGACAAAATGAGAGATTTAAATGTTCATTTAGATTTCTTTTATAATAAGGTTTTATGAAAAGCTTTATTTTATAATCCCGTTCTCTGTATATGAGGGATCGATTCATTATTTAATTCCCTCTTTCATAAAATCCATTAATTGTGCTTCTTCTATAGCTTTTATGACCTCCTCGTCCGATGCGTTTTTGTTTATCTTTATTTGTTGAGGGAGAATTAAAAGATGGTCGATGTTGACCTTCCTTCTTCTCACACCAGTTATATTCTTGGGACCTGTAACTAGAACAAAATTCTTATCTATTATGTTTACTATTACACATTTTCTTCCTGCATCTCTTCCCTTTAATTTAACTGCTAACCTTCCTATAGTTATTGGCGACATTACTAATTGAAAGATATGATTCTATAATACATATAAGTATTTTAAAAGTATTCTGAACATCAAATAATGAGGTATTAAGTAGAACATCAACGTCCTTCAATAATTCGATATCATAATTATAGATCTCCTTAAAACGCCTCCTATTACTTTCCTCCCTGAATAGAATATCCTTTTTTGCTTCCTCATATGATATGCTATCCCTTTTCATTATTCTTTTAATTCTTTCTTCTAAAGGAGCGTGAAGAAAAATTTTTAAATCTGCTATATCCTTGAGCGTCCAACACGCTAAATGTCCTTCAACCACAACATTTCCCTTTTTAGCTTCCTCTCTGGCAATGTTGTCCACTTCTAAGTCAAATTCATGATTTGATTCAGCAAGTTTATGAAAACTTGCCAAATTCAAACCATGTTTTTCAGCAATCTTTCTAAACAAGCTTCCTACGGATACTAATCTTAAGTTAAAATATTCTGCAATTAATTTTGCGTAAGTAGATTTACCAGAGCCCGGTAAGCCACTTATCGCTATAATAATCTTTTTCAAATCTTTATTTCTGAAATAATTTTTGTTTCAATCAATTTTTGTAGGCAACTTGAACATATGTAACCTCCAAAAATCCTCTTAGGTCTTCTTGAAGATTTAGATAGTCGAACCTTTCCGTGATAGGTGCCATGAAGATATCCTTTACAAATTGCACACTTATCTTTATTCCTTTTCTTTTCAATCTTCCTTATTACATGCTTACCGCTAGGTGTTTTTACCAGCCTTATAGGCTTCCTTCTTAATGAGGGTTTTGGCATAATTAATATTGAATAATTCCTATGGCCCTATTTATAAGTAAACTCATCATAAAGGAACAAATTACATACCAGATGTATGACTGAAGATAAAATGAACTACCTAAAAGAGGGAAATAAGCTACATTCATGTTATCAAAAACCGATATAAGCCAAAAGTAAAAAAGTAAGAAGGGAGGAAATAAAATTATCGTATTAAGCATGCTAATTCTAAATGTACTTGCTCTCATTTTGTCAATGTATGGTTTTTTCTTTTTCATTCTCTCTATTTTATTGTTATCTTTTTCTCTTAGAGCTTTCATGTATTCCCTATCAAATTCTCTAATCTCTCTCATTACTTGTTTATACCTTTCAATTCCAAACGATCTCGAAATTAAAATCCTACTTACCAAGGCTGATATGAGAGGAGCAGGTATAGATAAAAGTAATATCAATAAGTTTGCAATTATAGGTTCACTTACATTTAAATCCAAGAAAAAAACATAGTTCATCATTTTCCTTCTAGGAATCTAGCAATCGATGGGAATTCTTCCTCTAGTCTTTGTTGAACTAATATCATATAATATTGGTATATTATGCCTATAGCTAGCAACAAGCCTATACCAGTGCCTATAACTCCAAAAATATCAGAAACACTTGCCAACAATCCTACCAACAATCCGCTAAACCATGTTAATGTTGGGATATATCTTTTGAGTATGCTAGCCATAACTAAATTGCTTTGCCTAAACCCTGGAACCTGCAATCCTGAGCTAACCATCTTTTTTGCTTGCTCTTCTGCATTCATTCCCGAAGTTTCAACCCAGGCGTATGAAAAGAGTATACAAAGTAAGCTGAAAATTATGACATACACAATTGCACGAACAGGATCTAACATTGCTTGATAGAAATTTTGGGGAGGAGTTAAATAATAAATTAAACCGCCCGCTGGCACAGGAGTAGAGGAGGTGCCTGATTGAACGTATTTGAAATATCCTAAAGCCGACAAAATAGGATTTGTTCCGTTTATGTTATATCTGCTCCAAATAAGTTGGGTCACAAATAGAAGATTGGCTACAAGCGCTGCCGCTAATATTACTGGAACGTTTGATACATAAAGAAGTTGAAGAGGTATTTTGGCTTTTACTCCTCCGTATTTTGGATAAGCTACAGGAATTTCAACCTTAACAGATTGAAGATAAACGAGTAATATCAAAACCACGATCATTGAAATCAATCCAAGAATTGAAGGAGAAGAAGCAAAATTGGGGTTGCCCAATAATAGATACCAAAAATTACCTCCACCCGATGCAACTAGAATAATATTCGGTATAAGTCCAAAAAATTGATCAGGAGCTACGGCTATTGGACTAAAAAGCGAACTGAATACTTGTAAGGCGACCCCTGTTAATATGAAAAGGCTTATGCCACTTCCAAATCCCCATCCTTTTTGCAAAAGTTCATCCATTAATATTATAATTATTCCTACAAAAAACAACTGTAAAATAATCAATACAGCTTGTGCTAAATTACTAACTGGTAAAAGACCACTAGCTATGAAAACAATACTCTCAAATAAAGTAAATACTATGGCCAAAAATTTTTGAGT
>Ga0129327_10000162_pt1 | contig 39722 bp, 52 predicted proteins | sample CPBDNA_6_FD_111799 | JGI IMG/M metagenome (GOLD analysis project Ga0129327, IMG submission 111799) | Freshwater to marine salinity gradient microbial communities from Chesapeake Bay, USA - CPBay_Spr_31_0.8_DNA | ecosystem: Environmental > Aquatic > Marine > Coastal | place: USA: Chesapeake Bay... | reverse complement strand
CGCCGTCGCCGTCGCCGTCGCCGTCGCCGTCGCCGTCGCCCGCCGTGGCGCCGTCCGCTGAAGCAGAGTACTGTAAGGATAGGACGGACGACTCAACCGGAGAAAATTTAATAATTGCACAAAATAATAACGGTTGTAAGTATTATAACGAAGACATTAAAAAATGTAAAAAACGTTATGAAAATCCGGCAAATAATAATCCTCAGGCGTACGGAACAGGTCATGAATGTGCTTGGAATTCTTCAGCCGATAGTGACAATCGTTGTAAAAACAATGGTTCATCATGCCAAGTAGCATCCAGCCCGACCATCGCTTCCATGATGGATTCTGATCAATATTGTATAGGTGCGTCCAACGGTTCCTACACAGTAAATGAAGGAACCAAAGACTGTAAAAAATTCAATCAAGGCAACACAGATTACGCGAAGTCAAAATGTGAAAAGCGATTCCATTATGTTAGTGGTAACAAAAGCGGTCAGGGTGTAACTAAGCTTTGCATGTGGCACAGCGGTGAATGTAGAAATGACGGGAAAGCCTGCTTGCGAGCGGTAGCTCCGAATGGAGAGGCCGCCCCAACCAACGGGGATTGATGATTGAAAATAAATTATATTAAAAGTGCTGTACCCGACAGTACTAGGTACAGTTATCAGGATGGTAAATACAGTGATAGGGGTGGTGGTTGTAGAATAGATGGGCTTTCTTAAAAATATATTTTATCTAAGTATTTAACTGTAATATAAAATGAAGTTAAATACTGGGTTATTTGGGTGTAATAATGTAAAAGAATTAACAAAATGCGTCTAAAATATTAATTTTGTGAATTATTTCATTTATACTTTATTTTTGATAACCAGTTATTCATTTTTTTGGAGTAGTCCATTAATAGATCATTTTTAAGAGAATTTACAGGATAGGTATCAATTAAATCACATAATGTTTCTACAAACATCGGTTTAAATTCTTAAAACTTATGGATATTTAAAACCAATATTTTTCGTTAATTATATACTAAAAGAAATAACGTATTTCGTTTACTAACTTTCAATAGAACTCGTAGAGTTACCAATATTGAATTTAAATTAATATTCACACGCCTTCTTAAATAATCTATTAAATGTTAATTGTGTTCAAAACTGACTGTTAACGCAATGCGACGATTATAGAAATAATTGTAATCAACCAGTTAATTTTCAAGTAAATAATTACGATCTTAATAATAGTTTATTAAATATTGCATTAGCAAAACTAGAAAACCTAGTTGTTCAGTCGAATATATATATATATATATATATATTAAAAACACAATAGTAACTTTTCTTGTATGCAAACATTGTCATATGAATCATTGATTCCAAAAATTAACAGATCCGCATGTGTCGAAATAACCGATAAACAATATAATTCAACATATTACAGTATATATGTTCATTTATATTCATGTACAATGGCGGCAGTTGTAAGTTCAGTATTTGAAATTAATATATGACTGATCTGCTAAGTTGATCAGTATTCAGCGGTTATTCTTAATTTTATATTCATGAGTCCACCACTGGTCGCATACATTGTATAATCTATATCTACGTGATGCATCTAACCATGATGTATTAACTGATTCGTCATTTCTTTTGTATGACAGGAAATCAGGACTTGATCTAATATTGTATTTATGCATTAACATCGAAAACAACGACTGATCATGCCTATGTTCTCTAAACTCATCGCATTGTTTATTTGAATCAAATATACCAAAATAATACGGTTTTATATTTGCCCATTGATTAATTATAGCCAACGTATTTGGTGTTTTTCTTACTATAATATTATGAGATGAAGCTTGATATAAGTTTCTATCTATGTCCATATTGAAATAGTCCCATACTTTCTTCATTGTCCAATTAAATTCTCTATAACCAGTAGAAGAATATTGAATATCCTTTGTGTTATACGCGATCCTTTCTATTTTTTCTTTGGGATTAATTAGGCTTTTCCCAGCATCTATATATATAATTACGTCACCCATTTTTATATCAGGATCATTTAAGCGTTCATTAATTATTTTTGGTTTCCACACCCAATATCCGTTGCCTAATTTGCATTTTTCTTCGTCAGAATTGCCTTTATTTTTTTTCCACCAGTTATTTCCATATACTTTTATTGTTTTAAAACAGTTTTTGCTTTTTGCTTCTTCTATTAGTTGTAATGCGGCGTCTGTATAATTTTCATCCGCAAAACTAATTAAATGTAACATTTATTAACAATATTAATTATTTTGAATTTTTATATTTATCTCTAAAATTATCGAACTTTTTTCTAACATCAATAAATTCAATAATATTAATATTATTTGAATTTACGAGTTCATTATATTCCGCTTTGATAGAACTATATAATTCTGACAAATTTTTATTTAATAGAATATTATCGTATTTATCTGTAATCATTTGTATTCTATTTTGACAATTTTTCTTGTAAATATATAAAAACTGTTGTTCGTTAAAGTTTAAGCTTGTGTTTTCTAACTCTGAAAATTTTATTTCAATTGCAAAGTTAATAATATTAAAGAAATATTTCTCTCTGTAATATAGTATATCTTTGTTCATTTCTTGCAGTGTTTCAGCTATTTCTCTAAAACTAGTATTAAAACACAAATTCTCGCCGTATCTAATAATTCGTACAGTAATTACTCTTTCACCGGTTATTTTATCAAGTTGTTCTTGATATTTAGAGGCAATATTCTCGTTATTCATTTTTTAAAAATAATTAACACCAACAAATATTCAATTTATTTTAATTTATTAAAATAAATGAACTATTCTAAACTTTCAAATACGTGGCTATGTAACGAACACGTAAAATTTTTACCTAATACAACAGAACATTACAATAATCCAAAAAAATTATGGTATGTACATATACCTAAAACAGGTGGTAGCTTGATTGAGGAGTTGTTAATCAAGTATAAACTTGCAAGACACTTTGAAAATTGGAAGTCATTTGGAATAAAAATAATACATCCATCACCTTGGCATATGCTTCCGTCTAAATTCAAACAATTAGATTTTTCAAAGTTAAATGTATTTGTAAGTATTAGAGATCCAATACAAAGAATTTTAAGTGAATTTGTATGGCAACGAAACCGTAAGATTAAATATAACGAAATTAATAAATGGATAGTTGAAAGCTTAAAATCTCATGTGAAGAATAACAATACAGAAGATAACCATTTTGAACCTCAAATTAAATTTATCATCGATTATTACGGTAATACAATACCTTATGATAATATTCTAATATGTGATAAATATAATTATCACAAAAATATTAAAAATTTTGCAGAAAGAAATAACCTTACAATAATTAATTTTGATAAAGCTATTACTAATATGTCAAAGTATCATACTAATAAAACAGATTATGATTATTTATACAGACAGTTAAAACCTGAAACAGTACAATTAATTAAAAACTATTATAGGGATGATTTTGTTTTACTAGAAAAAGTTAAAAATCACTACAAAGAAAAAGCCTGGTTAAATTAATTATATTTTTATAGTGTAAATAAGTATGTATTCTACGTTACAAAACACGTGGTGCGGACCTCACAATAATATTGAGCACTATACACCTATTCTAAATAGAGGTTTTGCATCTAGTGGTAAATCAGACTCTAATTGTTATAAAAACGTAATGTCGGAAGAAGAAGATAAAATTTTAGAAGAACTTATTAATATTTGGAATAAAATAGCTGAAGAATTAGATATAACATGGTCCGTATGTGCAGGATCTTATATAGGTGCCTTGAGGCACCAAGGCAGAATACCATGGGACGACGATTTCGATATAACTATAATGAAAAAAGACTGGAAAAAAGTTGATAAAATGGATAAAAAACTATTAGACAAATATAACTTGAAAAAACATACTATATATAAAGCCCGTAAAATATGGTTAATTAAATTATATTTTACAGATCATCGTGCGTTACGTAATGGTCCCAAATCACAAGGTTCTTGGCCATTTATTGATATATTTTTAGTTGATAAAAAAGACGAGCAAGATTGTGATTTTATTACAAATTCTGAACTACCCATTGAGAAAAAACCTTTTGGAAATACATATGTAAATGTGTATAAAAATCCATCTAAGCGGAGAAAATGGGTTAAAAATTTAATATGGAAAAAACAATTGTATGACGATGGACACCGTCATAAATGGGGTAAAAATCCATTAGTTAAAAAAGATAAAAACGGTGCAAAATTGCAATACATTCATGACAATGAAGCTGAAAATTGTAAAATTATTAATATTTAATTGCTTATATAAATGAAAATTGTGACTTTTGGTACATTTGATCTAATGCATATTGGTCATATAAATGTACTTGAAAGATGTAAAAATTTAAATGGTGAAAATAACACAGTTATTGTCGGTATTTCAAGTGATGATTTTTCTTATTCTAAAAAATCTAGATATCCTTATTTTAACGAGAAGCATAGAATGAAATTACTAAAATCTTTGAAATTTGTTGATGAAGTATTTCTTGAAGAGTCTTTTGAGAAAAAAGGGGAATATTTAAAGAAATACAATGCTGATGTTTTTGTAATGGGTGATGACTGGGAGGGTAAATTCGACGATTATAATAAACTATGTAAAGTAGTTTATTTGCCAAGAACGCCGCAAATATCCACAACTGAAATTATAAATAAAATCAATAAAAATTAATTCTTGTAATAAATGAATTACAAGAATCTAAACCAAACTTGGATTAATAAAAATGAAGTGATTGAACCTTTTTCATATAAACGTCTTAAATTACCAAAAGTATTTGTTATAGGTTTTAATAAAACTGGTACAACAAGCATACATAAATATTTTAGCGATAACGGGTATAAATCACTACACCATTATATACCACGTGAGTTAGCAAAACGATTGAACACGGATTATATTGACGATGTAATGATAAGTAATGTTAAAAATGGTAAAAAACTTCTGTCTAGTATTGATAATTATAATTGTTATTCAGATTTTACAAAACATTTAGGTAATAAACACAAAAATATAGAAACTTTGGGACAGCTTGATCCTTCTGATTTTTATAAATTTTTAGATTTACAATACCCAAATTCATTGTTTATTTTAAACACACGAGACATACAAAAATGGATTGAATCTAGAAATAAACATAGAACCGGGTCAATTATTAATCAAGCAACTAGATATACGGGGTCAAGTATTGAAGAAATAAATAATTGGTGGAAGAAACAATATGAAGTGCATATAAAAGATGTTGAATATTATTTTAAAAATAAAACTAATTTGTTAGTTTTTAATATTGACATCGATAGTGTCGAAAAAATAAATAATTTTCTAGGCAAATATTATAAATTAGATTCAAGAAAATGGAACAAACACAATGTAAAATTTAAAAACTAATTTAAACTTAGTGCTTCAATTTTAGAGTTAATAATTTTAACATTATTTGGTATATATGGCGCTATTTCATTCTTACCGATAACAGAATCAATATCAAAATTTGCAAAATACTCATTACTAAGTAAATCATTGATTGTTGGTCTTTCTAAGTAATTTTTATTCAACAAATAATTCAAGAAATTATTTTCATCAGAATTTGGCAGTGTAACGTTTAAAGTATCAATTAAACCTTCTAGAACATTAATATTATTAATTGCTAATTTGTAAGGATTTTCACCCGTTACAAATTCATGGAATAAAATTCCCAGCGCCCATATATCATTAAAGAGTCCTATCATGGACTCTTTAATTAATTCAGGCCCAAAATAAATTGGAGTTCCTTTTAAGGATTTGTGAAAATCCTTGTTTTTATGAATAGATAGTCCAAAATCAGCAAGCATTATATAACCATCCTCGCCAATCAAGATGTTTTCAAGTTTTAAATCACGATGAATAATATTGTTATTATGCAATAGTGATAGAGCTTCTATAATTTGTACAATATAAAATTGTGTCAGATCTGGTTGAAATGAACCTGTATTTTTCAAACATGAAAACATATCACCTCTAGAAGCATATTCAATCAAAAAATAAACATTCAATGGATCTTGAAAACAAGAGTGTAAATTCACAATAAATTTTGTATCTTTAAAATCGTTTAATATTTTTCGTTCGTTCATTATAGTTTCAATTTTTGTTTTATTTTTTGCCATAGATTTTAGGGCGTATTGTCGTCCGTTAATAATACTTTCAACAAGAGTAACGTTTCCAGATGAACCAGTACCTATTACTCCAATCATCTTGTAATCACTTAAACCCACCTTTGAATTTAGCGGTGTAGTTTTTTTAACACACCACTTTTTATAATTTCTTTTTACTATATTATTAGCAGACAAACATACAATGTTACTATGTCTTTTATCATTTTTAATTTTATTAAATAAATTTTCCAGAACATCTTGGTCGCCTTCTAAAATTTGAACAATAGACGCGTTTGAATAATTAATTATCAATTCTCCGGTTACATTTAACCTTCTATTATTGTAATAAGCAGTTTTATAAAGATCATCAATACATTTTTTATTATTAAAATCAGGTGTTAATGTTGATTTGTAAATAATACAATAAAGTGTGTTATTCGTCGTAATAACACTGATTACAGGTTGAATTTTATCTGGCATTACAATAAGTACACATATTATAATGCTAAAATCAATTTAAATTCTTTCATTAATATTTTCCAGAGCATCAGTGAGTTTTTCAATAGTTTTTTTCATACTTGCTATTTCATTATTAATTTCCGTAATTTCAAGTCGTGTTTGTTCTAGCAAACAGGTGTTATAAATTACTTTTGGTAAAATAGGATTTTCTTCGTGTTCAATTAATTCATCGGGCATTTTATTTAACAAATGAGCCATATTATATAATATATCTAACTTTTTAAACATCGATTCTTGGCCGTGGTTCAGGTGTATTACCATAAGAGAAGTTAATATGCTCTTTTAGGTGATTTTCGTTTTGATTTACATACTTTGGGTTTAGTCTTACGCTTCAAACTTTTGCGGCCTGTACTTTTTCTTTTTGCGACATCGTTTAGATTGTAAATCTCTTGTTTGTGATTTTTTACACTTTTTCTTTAAAGTAGATTTTCGTGTCATTTTATTATATATTATATAATAAAATGACTTATAAAATTCTTGATAAGACGTGGTTAAATGCTTCAGACCGTTATACTCAGAGTATTGAGAATTATACACATACTATAAAACCAAAAGTATTTATAATTGGATTTAACAAGACAGGTACAACTTCGTTGAATAATTATTTTAAACGTAATGGATATATATCGTCTCATTATTCAGAAGATTTACCGCTTGTAGATACAATAATTGATAATATTAAAAATAATAGAAAAATATTTCATAATATATCAGGTGATATATTGTCTGATATTACTTGGAATCTTGGAAAAGACGACAAGCCTCAATTTGACGCACATGATATTTACAAAATTGCCGATTTACAATATCCTGACTCTTTATTTATTTTAAATATAAGACCAGTTGATAAGTGGATTGAATCTAGAAAGAAACATGGAATATTATTAAGAGACGCATTAAACTACAGCCAATATTCTGAAAAGGAGATTGAAAATTGGTGGAAACATCAATACGAATTTTATATAAAAGATGTTCAATTATATTTTAAAAACACAAGCAAGCTTTTAGTGTTTGATATAGAAAATGATTCTATAGACAAAGTCAATAATTTTGTGTATCCACATTACAAAGTTAAATCTAGTTTGTGGATTCAAGATAATATTACCAAGCATTAAAATAATTCAAACGTAGATTATTTTATTTGCTTTAACCAAAATGCTAAATATTAGTGGTTGGAAAGACTCTTTCAACCCAAATGAATATGAATCAGTAGTAATAATCATGATTATTACTTGTTTTTTGTTTTTCGTTAAAAGAGGAAAATCGCCCAGAAGACGTCGTATCGCAGCCGCAGTAACAGAATTACCAAATCGTCTTGATGATTTGGTGGCTGGTACTATTGTCACTCTTATAAATCCACGCCTAGGTTGGCAAAAAGAGCCTGAAACAATTACCGCTTATTATTCAGGTATAGATACTAAGGATGGTAAGCATTTTTTTACAATAAAAGATGAAAATGACGAGTTTATACCTGGCGAAAAATATAATTCAGAGTTTCATATTAACCACGACGGTGAGTATAGAATAGAGCCAAAACAATCGGATAATATTGAGGAAATACTTTTAAAAAATAAAGAAAAACTAAATCGGGACCCGCCCGTGTTTGATTTTTCATCATTTGCAGGAATGCTTAAAAAAACGGAAATTGGAGTATTTACAGGTATTATAATGTGTGTTGGTGTTGTAATACATAATAAAAGGAATGGTGATAGTTTGGCATTTCATTATGTAGTACCCGACGTAAAAAATCAAGATAATAGGCAAAAAGCGTTTGATACAATTAAGGAAGCGATGAAATCTTTTAAATGGGAAGCTAATGATTGTCAATTGCATTTGTTTATGAAAGATAACGAAGCAACTAAAGATGCGGTTAATGAAGCCCGTATAGATATTTCGGGTAATTTTAGGGAATATAAACCTTTTATACATATTTTATATAACAGACCTATTACGTTCCAACACGATGATAATACAGAATTACTAAAACTTAAAATTTTATAATCCCGTGTTCAAGTTTTATTGAACTCTCGAACAATTATTTTACTCAACGTGTTCATTACTTCAGATCTACCAAAAATATACCAACCGCTATATGAATATTTAATTTCACGCTTGTTTTCATCAAGTACGTCTGCTTTCATAAAAGCTTCATTAATCATATTATTTTTCAACCCATCTGTCTTATGTACATCATTTAGAAATTCTTGGTAGTTTTTATCTACATTGCAATCCAAGAAATTTTTTATAAATTTCTTTTATCGCAGTATAAAATAAATATGAGTTTTGCAATCTATAACCCAATTAATGAGTTATCAAATCAAATAAATTCTATGAGAAGTCAAGTATACGAAATAGATAACGACCCAACAGGCGTTATTCCAATAGAATTATATTATCCATCTAATCAAACAAATGTTATTTTCAAGTTTAAAAATAAATATACATTAACAGACTCGAATCTACCTATAACAATTGGTGTTAATACCGATACTGCTAAATTTGGTAACAAATTAATAATACAGTGGTCAATGGATCCAGATTCGACGAAAAATGTTGAGGCTTATTATAGTGGTGGTCTAATGTTCCTGGTTTGCGGCACTCCTGACCAACCAACTCTAATTGATGCCCAAGCAGGGTTTTTTAGTCAGGAATTTAATTACAATGGCACTCTTTATATTACCGGAGACACATGTTAATAATCCATATATTTAAAAGTTAATTGTAATTCTATATTTATATACTTTTGTAAATTCACGCAACTAAACACGTGTATCAGAATTTAGTTTGTTTATAAATATCCATATTCATATGGATATTTATAATTTTTAATTTACTTAACAAAGAACCATTTTTTCTGTATTATTTTCTATTAATGCTTTGTGTTCCTTAGTTCTGTCACCCATAAAATATTTGGATATTTCTAACTCGGGATTAAGGGTCTCGACTTGTATGTTTTCAACCATCATTGTTTCATCACTATCAATAAGGAAATACAAAAAAATGATAAAGAATTTTACCTAAAGCAGCTTTATATTTTGGAAACGCATTCTATTCCAGATACTAAAATTTAAGTTGATTCTTAGTCTTATGTGCAAGAAAAATTATATAGAACTTTTAATAGTTTAATTTATTATTATATTACGTTAATATAAAACATGACCGGGAAATCATTAGAATCACCGGTACAGCTCGGAGCTATAGGGAATAGTTCTGATATAATTCAAATAGATACTGTATCTTCTGAAGCAGGTGATACAGAAATCGGAGTATTTAATAGTGTAGGGGAATTAATCGATCACAATGATGATTCTAATATTACTGGTTCACCATTTCAAGCAGCATTAATTTTAGATCCGACTTTAATATCCGATGGGACATATTATATAATTGCAGGTATCTGGAATACGCATTATTACGGTAATAATTTTTCGGTTGAAGGTAAATCCTGTGAGCACGCTTGTGGATTAACTGTAAATATAAGAGTAAATGGTGTGCAAATCACCTCCGGTGTTGTTGATTTTGTCGCCGGCGAAATCGTGCTGTATTATTTAACTTTTACAGTGGGTGCTATTGTTCCCCCTGCTACGACTCAAAATTGTTTTAGAAAAGATTCCTTGGTTCAAACTGACCAAGAATTAATTAAAATACAAAATATTATTGCTAATTACCACACTATTAATAACAAACCTGTAAAAGCAATAACAAGTGCTTTCAATATAGATGGTGTGTTAGTTAAAATAGAAAAAGAATGCCTTGGAAAAGATTTGCCAGCTTCCACTACTTTTATGCAAAAAGATCACAAACTCTTAATAAGTCTTTTTGAATTTGCTAGCCTTTTAACATCGGGTAAAATAAGTTTTGTTGAAAGTGATCCAAAAGAAATTTTGTACAATGTATTATTGGATAACCAAGAAATAATGCTTGTAAATGGTGTATCTGTAGAAACTCAAAATCCTGAATTAGAAATATCGAAATATCATATGAATCCATCAGAAGATTTTAAAAATAAAATTGAAGCTCAAACACAAAGAGTTCCGGTTGTTTAAGTAAAAATTGTCTTTTATTATTTTAGAATAATAAAATATTAAATAATTGTGAATAAACTACTATTAGTCGTATTTGTATAACTAATCATTTTGTGAGCAGAAATAATAGGTGTTTCTATATTTTTACAACCATGCCATCTGAATTATAAGCCGATGTTACACATTTAATTTCTTTATCATTTATTGTGTGATATTCTTGTTTAATATTTTGGATTTCTACCGTTTACTGATCTGTTAATACTAATGTTACTTTTCTAAAGCAACTTTGTGTTGCTGGTGGACTTAAAGTTTCATAGGAAGTGCTTATTGAGCGGCCGCTTTTGAATTTTACACAAAAGTTTTCAATATCTATTTGAAGACTACTTGCCGTTGAATCTGTGCTTAACTATATAAGCATAATACATGTACTTGACGCCAACCAATCAGTTAATGTTGTACCACTATTATCTGCATATATAGTGCTTGCATCTTCTGGGTTTAAGACAAAAGTTGTAACACCATTTACCGCCACTGTTGTTGCTGGTATGATTAATGAAAATCGATGTCCGTGCCAACTTCCGGACCCCCCTGGATTTGTGTATAAATTAACAAACAACTTAGAAAGACCATTTGGATGATTTTCTGGATTTACTATATTTGAACCATTATACGAGTGTTCTGGGTTCTATTCTATACTCACCGTCGTGTTTAATATGAAACTCTGAATCATATTTTTCGCCAGGTATAAACTCGTCATTTCCATCTTTTATTGTTAAAAAAAACCTTACCATCCTGACTGTACCTTAATAATAAGCGGTAATTGTTTTGGGAATTCTTTCCCAATTTAGCATTGGATCTATAAGAGTGGTAATATTACCGATGTAAAAACTTCAGTGTTACACCTCTTAGGCGGCGGTACCACGAGGTGTTCCGAGTGATTTATCGAGCGAGCTCTTTAAAACTAATTCTGTTATTTTCTCCGCCAAATGACGTGCTTCGACTTCGTCCAACAATCCAGGAGTAATAGGTGGGTCTGTTCGTTTTGTTTTTCGAGATTTTCTACAACGTTTTGTTTTTCTATCATATACTTTTGGATAACACTTAGATTTCTGTCTTTTTGCTCGCAGTACAACCTTCCTAGATTTTTGTTTACTTGATCTTGACGATTTTTTTTTAGATTTTTGTTTACTTGATCTTGACAAAATTTTCTTAGATTTTCTCATTTATTATACTTAATATTATTATGATTCTTTGAATAATTTTTTAATTTCATCGTTTGGGTATTGATAACACAAATCTGGCTGATCTTCTGAACCATCTTTAACAACATGATATTCCCCACTATATGTATTAAGATTGTAAATATTAAAATTGTCTTCCAGGTCGAATTTATTATTTCTAGTGGAAAAATTAATACTAATACTTCCCTCGGCACCACTAATAATTCTATGAAAAATACCTGCGGGCCATACTACCATTGCAGATCCATCATAATACAATTTGTCGTTTTTGTAAATCTTGTCGGGTGTTACAATAAAAGATGCCTTTTCCTTGGATTTAGGGTTATATATGTCAATATAACGTGTTCCTTGTAGTACAAGAAGATTATCATCCTGACCCGGATGCATATACCAAGGTCTATTACACGGCGGTGTAGCGTCCTCTACTGGACCGGGTGAAATACTATTTGCACCATGTATTACTTTGTCAATACCATGTATTTTAGGTATATCTGAAGGCACCATTTCATCAAATATGACGCCTTTTGTTCTGCGTAACATTCTAAGCGGGATTAGTCTGTAAAACATTTTATTTATTAAGTTGAACCTTTAAACCCGGTTATAATACCAAATTTGAATTTATGGTAACAGACCAGAAAAGATTTGTTAATTCAAGTATAATATCTTTTGCCATGAAACACCACGTCATTAAGTAATAAGTATAACAAGCAAATAGATGTTGTTGAATGAAATTGAAAATTGAAATAAGAATTCATTAATACAACTAGAAAACAACAAATTATGGATATGAAACAGAAAGAATTTTATATTCACTTCGATACAACCAACGAGTTGAGCAAATTTGTAAATAAATATAAATACGAACATTCGCTCGGTCATAAATGTTGCATTGGTAAGGGCGTGCTTATGAAAAATGTAAAATCAATGAAAGAATTGAATGAAATAAAAGACAAGTTTTTAAAAAACAACTAGTATCCTGTATCTCTGTATAATACAATAAATTAAAGTTTCATAAATGCGTCCAAATAGTGTTTGTATGTTTTTAATTTCTTCCGATGTTTGATTTTGTTTATTTTTGCAAGGAGTTTCAATTCGTCAATTGTAGGGACTTTATTTTTAATTTGCCAAAGCATTTGCAAAGGTGAAATGTCCAATGGGTGCTCACTACGATGATTGTAAACAAACTTTTGTCCAAGCGTCCCTCCTGTATAAGATGAGTACAACATAATAATATTTTGCGTTTGCGACCAGATGGTTCCTTGTTTACACTCTTGTATTTCTGTATGATTTTGATATTCAATATGTGTGACATTTTTCAGGTCAATTGTGCGAAAATCGACAGGTCCGTGTAATGAATTATCAAACGGTTCCCAATATGGATTGTCGTCATTCTGCTTCTCTTTTATCCGCTTTATATTGCTTTCGGTAAGAACCGTCCTTGTTCTTTTTTTAATCTTGAAAATTTTAGTCATCGTATTATGACACCAAGATAGATTGAACCGTTTTTCCCAATAATCTGGACACGGATAGAATTTGGTATTCTGGGTTTCGTCATTTTCAAACGGAAAATAATAGTACAAATATTTGTCTTTTCCAGTGGTGAACTGTTGTGATTTTTTAGAAGAATTTACAGAGAAACAGTAATTTTGCTCTCGCTCCAATTCACTCGGAATGTTGCGGAATGAATCACAAGATAGTAAATATGACATAACCCTCCATTTCAATTGCGGGGGAAGCCAGTTGGTAATAAACTCTTCAAGCTTGTTTGCAAATGACTCACGAGCTAATATATTTGACATCATTTTGCTGTGTAATTCTAATATTATATATCCAATTTCAATTTTAAAATTACAGATGATAAACAGTAAAAAGTAAAAATTGATTAGTGTTTTCAATTAGTCCCGACATTATCAAAAACGATAATGTCGGGACTAATTGAAAACAAAATGACAAATTGTCTCTAACAAATGGCAGAACTCCAAGAAAAATGGAAGTTCTTCAAGAAGAAAAAAATAAAAAGGCGGCGGAAGAAGTCGTCAAAAACAGGAAATAGAACCAAATCTCAAAGTACTGTCAGATTGGTTAGATGAATACGGAGAAGCAATTGATGAGGTGGAGCGGGGGGCGTCTTATTTACGAGCAATACAATAAGTTGGATGATGCTGATCATGATAGTAGAAATTCTCCAGAATATAAAATTAGACGCTACGAGTTTCTAGAAAACATGCAACCTTTCGCACCCAGGCAATGGAAATCACGGTTTGGTGGTGGTACATGGCGGCGCACACAAGAGCACAAAGCAATGAGTTTTGGTATTAATTTGAACAGAAACGCAGATATATCACAACTCCTTATAGAATATGAACCAATAAAAGAAGAATACGAACTGTACAATAATAGACATGCAATTAAAGCCAAGTATTTTTCACTCCAACAATCCGTAGGATGTGTAACCCATCAAACAAAACTTTTTAACAACCGTCCAACATATTTTATGAAACAATACATCGAATCAACCCATAATATGTTTCTAATTCAGGAAAAAAGAATTAATGAATTGGGGGAAAAAATTAGAACCCAAGTTATTATATAAAGAATTTAATTTTTGTCACGAAGATCCTATACGGAAAAATAATCTAGTATGGAATAATTAATTGTTTTTAATTATAATATTTTTATAATAATTAAAAATGGCTACCAACAATATTAAATTAGAAAAATCTAATAGTTCAAGTAATTGTTATGAAAATAACATAATACATACTATATGGGTGTCTAATGATCAACTTAAACTTGTAAAAGTAACAAGTTCTTGTGATAATTTTATAGAATACATTGAAGCGGGTGCTATTAAAAATGTTAAATCAGACGATTTCGAAAACGATTTCAAAGAAGTTGATTTAGACACTCGTCTTTACAACGGTATTCCGACTTCCTATATGGGTAATGATCCAATTTGGTTTTAATTATATTATTGGTATTTTAACTGTATTATTTTCAAGTTTCTCTTTTAATTCTTCGCTTGGATTCATAAAATACTTAGATAATTCTAAGTCAGGATTTATTGTTTCGACTTCAATATTATTCACCTTCATAAATTCGTGACTATCCAATAAAACATTGTATAATATTTCCTCTGAATTGCTTGTTATAAAACTAATTTTACCGTTTGTTAATAGTCCTGCAAATTCAAACGGGCTAATTAACAGCTTGTGATCTTTTTGTAAAAATAAATCATTTGACGGTTTATTTTCACCTAAACAACCTTTTTCAACTTTTACAATAAGACCGTCTGTATTATAAGCTGAAGTTATACTTTTAATAGGTTTATTGTTAATTGTATTGTAACCAGTTACAATATTCTATATTTTAATATCCTCTTGGTCTGTGCTTATTATTGTACCTTTTCTAAAACAACTTGGTACCGCGACAGGCGAATTCAATATTTGAAAAGTTAACCAGTAAACCATTTCATCACCTTGATTAAAAGTTAAACTATTTGTGCTGCTTATTGCATCATTATTTGTAGTATTAACGGTAATACCACAATTACTACCGCAAACTCCACCTGTTACACTGAAACATGTATCGTAAGTTGTGTCGTATTTTCCTGCCGCAATATAATAAGTACCTGCTGGTAAATTATATGCCTGTATTTCAAGCGCTGCCTCGTAATAGCTTCCAGCAATATTGCTATCGTCATTACTATGTAGTAATGTACCAGAACTGTCAAAAACACCTAGTTCTGTGTCATCTACATCCGAAAATGATGTATCTATTTGGAGTATATCATATATACCCAATAGTACCTAGATTGACTGGATTGTAAAAACTTTGTCCAACTTCACTCATACTTTACTTATAAGAAATATAAAATTAAACTAATTTTTAGATTAGTTTATAATATAAAATTATAAAAATGTATTTTTACAAGCCTAAATATAAATTACGAGAATGGATTGATGAATCCAAACTTGACTGGTATGAATTAAGCTACCAACCTAGAGCAATTGATCTATTATTAAAAAACCAAAATAAGATTTTTTGGCCTGGATTTTCCTGTAATACATCTGCAGTGGATTTTTTATCTGAAAACGGAGACAAAATTAACTGGCCTGGTTTGTCTGAAAATGTAGAAGCTATAGACATTCTAAAAAAACATAAAGACCAAATTAACTGGTGTGTATTATCTGAAAATGAAGCTGCAGAAGAGTTATTCAGAGAACACCCTGAAAAAGTAAAACTATATTTTGTCCAGTCTAACAAAGGTGCCCTAAATTTTATTTTAGATTATGTAGTGCCTAATTGTTACGAATTATACATAGAAAGAATGCGTCTAATAGAAATAGAGGGAATAGAAAATATTGAATTAGAACATCCAAGTGATGTAGATTTTCTATTGCAAACACATTTAGCACGACTTTCGTCAAATGAAAATGCTATGGATTTTCTACTGCAAAATCCAAAATTAATAGACTTTTATTATTTATCTTCAAACACAGATTACAGAGCTGTAAAATTATGTAAAGAAAATCTTAATAAACTTAATTGGATGTCTTTATGTGAAAATGAAAATCCAGAAGCAATTGAAATATTAAAAAATAATCAACACAATATTCATTGGTATATATTATCTGAAAATAAGTCTGCTTACAATATACTTATGGAAAATCTTCATAAAATCAATTGGGACACTGCGTCTGCAAACCCCGTACTAATTGATCTATTATACAAAAATCAAGATAAAATAGAATGGCAATGGTTTTCTACGAATCCCGAAATATTTGTAATAGATTATGAATATTTTTACAATAGACTTAATAAACGTAAAAATGACAATAGTATTTCGTTGTGTGAGGAATTAATGCAAGTGGTGTTTCATCCAAAAAGATTGGTATATCATATGTCAAACTATAACTACGATATCGATTCTGATATGTATTTAAATTGATAATTTTACACATTACCATAAATTTAAAAAATGAAAGTAACTGTTAAAATAGTTAAAAAACACAATACTATTAATATTATTTTTATGTTAGACAATCAATATCAAGAAGTAATTGAACATATACATTCTTTGATGTTTCCAGGTCTTAAAAATTATAATTATTATCAACTCTTAATAGATAGCAAAGTTATTGAAAATAACAAAGTTTATGAAATAAACAGTGAATTTCTTAAAAAAATACAAGAGGTTAAGAAAGTTTGTGTATATGATAATATTTTTATTACACGTACTAGACATAATAATTTTGAATTAGTAGAGAATGTAAATATCCACACAATATTATCTACCAATTGCGTTTTACACGATACATCTAAAAATATCAAATATAATTGCGGATTTATTAGTCATAGGCAACATGCCCCAAAAGATTTTTGTGGTGGATTGCCTATAGATTCTCATTTAAATGTATCAAATATTACACAAATTTATGTAGCTTTTTTTGAAATAGACAAGAATATATATTCCGATTACTTTCTAAGAAAAACAATACCGTATTGTGTGGAAATTAATTATATTACAAATACATGTTATTTTATAGACAATGATTATGTTTATATTAATTTGAATACTAAGATTTATGATACAGGTAAAAATGTTACTAGATATTTTATCTACGATGACTCAACTTTACCATCAAAAGATCATAATTTTTTAGCACAAGCTCTTGACAAGATTTATAATTTATGTAACAATAAAAAAATTATAAACGAAAACAGATTTTTAAAGTTTATCAGAAAAAATATATATGAATATTTTCATAAAAAAATAAATCAACCATTGCCGACTTTAGAGAAGCCACTTTTGACCACAGACCTTGAAAACACTTTTAACAATTATACGCAAATTAGATATTTCTCGGAAAATGAGTTAGAAGAATTTAACTTGACTTTGCCAAAAACAGCCTATTATATTTCTCTCAAAGAAGAATTAATGCAAAAAGTATATCATCCAAATAAATTGGTATATTATATGTCAAAGTACAACTATTGTATAAATGAAGAAAAATTTATAATCTAAAGGTCATGCAAGATTCTATCTTTTAGGTTTGTATAATAATTAGCAATACTATGGTCTTTTACGCTAGGAATACCTTTACTTTTATTACCTAATTTTGTTAAAATACCGTTGTGATAATAGTTAAACAACGGCGGGAGCATAGGTACAATATCGTTATCATTTGTAAATCTATAATGTTTCAAGTTTGATTTATTACTAAAAAATTTACTAAATTTTTTATTACCAACTTTTGGACTTGCAAAGCTAATAACAGTAATGTTTTTGTCGATTTTATTTGACAATAAATAACCGTAAATTGTCGCTAATGCGGCACCTAAACTATGACCAGTAATTATTATTTCATAGTCTGAATGTTTATTCAATAATTCTAAGACGCACGAGTCTAATTTAGTAATTTCGTTTTTTAGCTGTCTATAAAATCCCTTATGAACTCTAGAACCATCTGGTAGTTTTACTTTGCTAAATATAATATCAAACATCCAATCCCTTATTGAATCTGTACCCCTAAATGTTACACAAATTCTTTTTCTATTTTTACTAAGAGTAATTGCAGCTTGAAAGTCAGTCTTCTTATTTTCAATAAATTTTTCAACTTTACCATTAGGTGAATAATTACTCATTTCATTAATTAATTTTATATTGAATTCCGTATTATTTTGGTATTCGTCCATTGAATCAAATCTAAATTTTTCGTTATAATCATAGATTAACATAGGTAATCTAATTATTTCTAAACATTTGTTTTGTGTTACCGAGTTTTTTGAATTGAAAACAGAGGACATAACCATTCCAACATTAATTGCAAATAGTATAAATCTTTTCATTTATATTAGTTAAATTTTATATTTTTAATATTAAATAAGAATGAGAAGTCCAAGAATAAATACTATTAATAAATCTAGGCGAATTAGACCTAAGAAAAAAATATCATGCCGTAAACCTAAGCGATCTAAACCTCGCAAAAAATCACGGCAACTTGGTACATATAACAGAAAATTGAGTCGACGCAAACCTATTAATAGAAAATCCAGAAAAGTAAGAACACGATCTAAAAAAATAAAAAATAAAAGGTCTGTAACACGAAAAACAGCCTCAATGGAGTTGGTGGAGGACCAGGAAGAACACCAATCTCCGAGAGCACCAACATCTTGGGCAAATGACTACTCCGAACAAGAAATGATAACTTGGCTAGAAGCCTTTTATGAAGTCCATTATCCTGATAAGGTACAGTTCGCGCCGAAATTCGTGTGGAAGTACAAAGACCGTTATGAAGAATTGGTCCAGAAGCTGTATAAACAATACAATATCGAGGATAAGGGTTTTTCTCCAGGATCACTCGTAACCCCTCGGGAATACAGAGGCCTACTGATGGACATCCATGGCTACTATAGCACCGGAGGAGCACAAAACCGAACATATACCGTGCAGGTTGGCACTGGAGAATGGGTTCGGCCTTTTCCTGGCTTTTCTGGTGGTATAAGGAATCCTGCTTGTCCAGTTCACGGAATTGATTTGTCTATGAAAAACGGAGATACGTACAGCTCTCAAATATACATTGAATTTACGGAAGGAAAAAACGAATTACAGAAGATTTGCAAAGTTTATAATAATTCATTTAATAGTCAACCCACCCCGGACGAAGCCAATGAAGCCGTAAAATTTAAGGACTATTTTAACGAGACTCTGAATGGTGGTCACGAAAATGATAATTTTTCAACTGTAGTAGAAACAATTATTGCATCACTTTCCGCGAACATCACCTTTGATATTTGCTGCAATCCCGGTTGGATAGAGTCGTTTTTAACTATTTTAGAAACATTACAAACCGACGGTAATTTATCAAACTTATTGACTCAATATTTAGGATTTGATGGCGCAAATATCGAATTGTTTTCCGACATAATAAACGGAAACCCTACATCCATCTATAGATTGGATAATGTTATAAAATATGTAAATTATTTACTACAAATTGTAACATCGTTAGATAACCTGGCAATGTATCTTGCTAATAAGAGCGAGTGTGGTACACCACAGGGTGAAAAATTTGAAAATCTACAAAAAATCACACGTGAATATGGCAACCAACTAATAAATGCAATGAGCATATTCTTAGAATTATATACGATACTAAGCAGTTTGAAATTTGTTATGTCGCAACAACATTCTGAGAACCCTTACAAGAATATTAAAAACAAACTTGTTCCCGACTTAATATTTCAGGACTATTACGATAAATGTTGTTATAATTTACGAGATTGGAAAGGCGCGCCAACATGGATTATCCCTAAAACCAAACCTCCAACTGTACAAAAAATTATGAATTTTTTCAATAATTTAACTAGTAAATTTTCTTTTGATTTAAAAATTCCAACGAGCGACCACGTTGGATATACAATAAAAAGTTATATTAAAAATTTAGGCGCGTTTATTGATGCGATATCGGTGTTTAGTAACATTAAAAATGTTGCTGCCGCATTATTAAAAATAACCCTGCGAAATATTCCAGGCGGACAACTAGTAAATGCTATTAGTACAGAAATACATAGTACTACCCCCAGATTACACTTAACTACAACCGTAAACATATCTGGATTACCAACATTTGTACTTGATTCACTACATGATTTAAGCCGTATTTATAATTTACAAATAGGTGGTGTAAACATTAAAGAAATACTTGTTGAAAATTTAAGAAAACTTATGAGTGATCACAATTATGGACTGGCCGCTTACTCACATCCAGAACAATTGAGCGGTTTATATGGTTTGATGCTAAAAAAAGAGATAGATAATCAAAATAATAAAGATTCACTCTTAATATTAACCAATGCTGACAAAACACAATTTGAACTTATGACTCCTGACGAATATTTTTCAAACGACTTACCATTTAACGCAACTGCCAGTCCCCCTAGTATTAGTAGTATTGTTGGAACTGCAAAAACTATAACAGCACAGGATACAAATGGTAAAATAGGAGGAAAAGATAGCAATATTCAATGTGCATATAATAATACACTGTGCAGTATTGATGCAGGTGGTAGCAGCAAAAATTTCGATTCCGAGCAACAGTGGTTCAGGTTAGACAAAAGCTTACAACAACCAGTTGATTTTAGTATTAACTTGGGTAATTTAATAGTTGAAGGTAATATAACTGGACCAGGTGGATTTATTACTGTAAGATTTTTAGTTAATATTAATGGTCTCAAGCTCTGGAAGAGCCCAGCAAATATCGAATATGCAAGCATAGAAGTTAATAATATTAAAAATACTGGAATTGATAATAAAACATGTGCAATAATATCATATATTATTCATTATATTGTAACTAATGGGCTGGGTGCGCAAGCCCGTGCTCCGGGTAATCTCACACACGGCTGGCGCTCAATTGAAAATTTTCGTGCATTTTTTTCTGATCCGAAAAACGGAAAACAGTATGGTATACCTCAGCCAGCAGATCTAAGTAAAATCGCAATTTCAAAAAATTGTACTTTAACAATAAATACTGATGTTTTTACGAAACCCCGCGACATGTTAACAGAACTGATCAATAACCATATTGAGACATCACCATTATTATTAAAATTTTATGGAGATCAGACATTTAGAATAACTGCTAGTTATGCATCTAAATTAAATCAAATATACCAAGCAAAAACCCCAGATCATTTAAATCAAATATTTACAAATAACCCCGCTAATGCCCTGACTGTAAATATTGCAAGTTCAGATTATATACATTTTATTTCAACACTTTGTCATGATGTAGATTTTACACAAACTGACCTACAAATATTGGACGATCAATATGTACTTGGTCAAGACATGCCCTTTAATCAAGATGGAAAGATGTGGGTGTATAACGAATTACCACTTTTGTTAGGTGAAAATATACCGGGTGCTCAACTAAGAGAAGATTCTATGGCAAAACCAAACATTACAGTTATTTTAGCCCAAGATGATGTACAAAAGAATGTGTTATCTGCTTTCTGCGGTCGCGGATTCGTAGATGACGCCCCTGATGTTGGTGAATTTATGTCGCACTTAGCAAAGTGTATTATTAACAACGTTAAAAACAATATTACATTGCAACGTGCATATAAACAAGTACTCAGAGAAAATCAGCAGATAATGGCTAATGCTATTAAGCCCGGTCTACAGCGTAACTCTACGCAGATTGCGTCAGACAATGCGCATATTAGTAGGGTTTTTAACGCTGCGCTTGCGATGCTAAACAATCAGTACCATGAAATAACAATAGAAAGTTTGGAACAATTGTATAACATTAATTTTGATCCGGATTATCCCGAGTTCGTGGATTTGGATACGACCGGTACACAATACAAACAAGTTAAAACACTATTGGGTCAGGGTAATGAATTTATTCCTTTGAAATTTAAAGTTAAAGTTATTTATACCGGTTATGGTTTTGAAGACAAAATAAATTCTAATACTTTATTAACAGAGCTTATGATAGACGACATTCATACTAATGCTTTTATAAAAAGTATATTCGAAAGTGGTATTACAATTGGTACATTTAGTACATTTACTACGCCTGGGAGTGATTATGGTGGTGGCGGTGGCGGTGGTGGTGGCGGTGGTGGTTTTTATGGTGCTGCTGCTGATTTTGATTTTGGTGGTGGTTTTGATGGTGGTGCTGCTGATTTTGATTTTGATGGTGCTGATGAAGATCAAGATCAGTATGATCGTCGTAGTGGCCCTTTTAAACTAAAAGGATTGATTCTTGCTAATCATTTAGCTTATATAACTCATCATTATTACCGACTCCGGAAATAGCTCTTATTAATCCCCTTAATGCGGCATTACAACCTGGAGTCGGTAATTAAATTTTGATCAAAATCAAAATAAGGAACATCCATACCTGTAGAAAATTTAAAATCATCTTCAATGATTGCAATAGCGGTATCTACATCCTCTTCGCAGTTATACGAGCTTACTTTTTCGGGAAACTGGTTGTTAAAATAGATAGGAAGTATATTATTATTGTTGTATAACAATTTGCAATTTTTAGTTGTTTCTGTAATGCAGTTATTGGCAATTGCTTGGTGCAAAATTAAGGCAGATAAATTAAACTGATTAAACTTACTATTACCACAATCGACACAAATGTTAATACCGTTATATTTTTCATTGCCATGATCTATAATCTCACTTGCCTGTGTTATTACTTCTTGTAGTAAATAATTATTATAGCAAAATGTGTCTTGTAGTAAATTGTTATTAATATGGTCAATATTGTCACATACTATTGAATATGTATCGCTTTTAATATTTCCAGTGACGAGCAAATTATGTCTTCCTATTAGGCCTTTAATCAATTGTTTACCGAACGTAGTTCTTGAATTAGTAATTAAAATGGTTTGCATTTTAATTTACATATTGTTATTCATTTTAAATTTCAATTTAATTACATAATTGGAGTTTTTTGCATAGCTCCAAACTTAATTAATTGCTTTGGGAACGGACCTGATTGCATAGGTAGATTGCATGCTGAAACAGTGTCCATCGCAGGAGGAAATTCGTAATTTTCTGCTGATACCGGAACACCCGCAGGTCCTGGTTCATTAGGGGTAGGCTGGCAAGCGCCACATTTACAGTTATTACACCAGGCTGCTTGTAATGCCGTATCAAAAGAAGTTCTGAAACCCGTTAGTAATGCGTAATTTTCAACATTCATTGAATTTGAGTTCATTTTATATAATGATAATAAAAGATTTTTATTTAAAAATCTATTTCTAGCAATCCATAATCTATATGAATATTACAAATTATTCATGACCCTATATCAATGTGAGGAATTATACACTGATACTCAAAATTGTTGTATCCCGTAAATTAAATCCGCCCCATTTATGTCAGGATTTAAGCTCGGAAATCTTCTCATCAAAGTTACAATATAATCATTCGCACGATTCAGAATCGACTCTCTCCATGCGACGGGTCTAAAATTGTCGGTACACGTTCCATCTGTATTTCGCCTGCTCCATTTTTCATCAAATATTTTTACCCCAATACGATTTATTTGCAGAGCATAGCCCACGCTATCAACAATATGAACATCTGTTTTACTATTAGTTGCTGATACTATTTGCCAAATACCCCATTTTGTAAAAATTAAACTAACAATTGGTATTTCATCAAAATCAACATCAGGCCGCGATTTAATTATTTTTGTAATATCTTCTCCGCTTGGCCATGGCCTGCTAGTAAGCGGATGTGTATACCATAATATATTTGAATACCTTTTATATACACATGTACCTCTACCATCGACAACACCACCCTCTATAATATTCTCTAAATTCATCCGTATAATACTAGACGGTTTTTCGTAAATACAATTAGCACAATACTTTGGAAACTTTTTATTTTTAGTTGAGTCAGATAATTGCCTGATCAATTTTGAATTATTACCCTTTTTATTATTTGACTTAGAAATTCGTTTTGTGTCTTTATTCAAATTAACTTTATTTCTAGGGCTTTCAAGAATTTTAATACCGTCACAATTTATTATGTAATTATTCGATTCTACTAATAACTCATATATTCTGTTGAGATCGATTTGCATCGCTTCTTACACAGCGGGATAATTAAAAGATTTTGGTTTGTATAATAATATATATAAGTTTTAACTCATTTGGTAATATATTTACACATGTAAATTTGGTATTAACAATTTGAAATAATCTATTTACAGTTTGCGAATTACTTTCATTATATTCATACACTGCAGCTGTCATGGTTTTTCGTCTGTACTGTTTAATAACGCGATTACAGTTGAGAGGCTTTTTTTTTAGTTGCTTTTCCTACCACCTTTCTTAGGACTTTTCCTACCACCTTTCTTAGGACTTTTCCTACCACCTTTCCTACGACTTTTACTTTTTTGTTTTCTAGAAACAGATGGGGGTAATTGTCATTTTAAATTTATTGGCGTTCTCAAAATGAGTTTTGGGTTTTGTTAACCCCTTATAAAACTCACGTGCATATGAATGAAGTTGGCCAGCATCATTAAATAAATTTAAAATACCACACAAAGCACCATTACCGCACTGAAGATCGCCGTTTTTGAGTTTCCAACCAACAACCACTTCTTCTAGATCATATGGGAAAGATTTTCTTACTCCTCCACCTGTACAACCTGTACGATTAGTATTATCTTGTTTGGTACACGGGTAAATATGAATATGATTATCAGGGGGAACAAGCTGATTATTTACTTCTTGCATATCAGTAGTTAGTAAATATATAAAAATATCGGCAGAATATTGAACACCGGGATGTTGACCCGGGCCACCTTGTGCACCACGAGGTACAAAAGGCGTTGGCAGGGAAGTCAATTTTATTGCTACGCACATGAATCCTAGTAATTGGAATATAAAACTATAAAAAATTCCCGGAGTTCCAAGGGCAGCAGATACCGCCGTATTTGAATTGCAAAAGTCCGCAAATCTTTGTCTTCATTCTGGTGAAGGCAAAAAGACTACACGACGGCTCATTTATTCTAACACAATATAATCTATCTTAAAGAATTTTACAGTAATAATTATGGATGATATTTGAAAACCTTCCAGAAGAAATTAAAGAAAAGATTTACACCTACGCACATCCTAGTGTTACTAAAAAACAAAAAGAGTATATTAAATTACAAACGCAAATACAAGAGAGAAAAAGCTTTATGGTTAAGTATTGCTGGTTATTATTTGAATCTTTTGTAGAAGGAACTACAGTCAGAAACGAAATGACACCTGATGAGGTTGAAGCAACAATACACATTTTATCAAAATGCACTTGTTGTAAAAATTGTTTTAGTAAAAAGATAAAGAAGATTGTGTTCAAATGTGGTTGTATACATTATATTAGAACATTATTTGAATTCATCGGAGAAGGGACTATGAATATTCATGAATATAAATCACGACCGTTGAAACCCTTTTATAAAAGTATTAGATCTTGGGAAGAATTTGAGAAGTGTATTATTTAAATAAATAATTACTTTATGTAAATTATTTATGAAAATAAGAGGATTTATTTTTGGAATTTTGTCACATTTGTCATGTGCGTTACAGGTGAATCACAGAAGGTTATTAGAACAGCAATTAAAAGTATTTAATGCACTAGAAATATGCGACGTAACTAACATTGACACATGTAGTGTAAATTGTTATTACTGTGATAATGGAAGGGTTCGTTGTGAATTTTGTAAAGGAACAGGGTTTTTAATGCTTGGTGACGACCTTATAGGTACAAATAATATTTGTCCAGTTTGTGGAGGGGGCGGCGAAAAAAACTGTAAAAAATGTTCTGGTACTGGAAGAATTGCAAAATGGACACAATAATTTAAAATTGATTCTTAATATTTTTGATTATTAAGAAATAATGGATTTTAAATTACCAGATGGTTTGTCGGATGACGAATTGAACAGATTACAAAACAAATACATTGAAGAATACAACAAAATCACCGCACCGTATCGTGTTATTTTCTCAAAAATCGGCAAAGAGAGAGCTTACAGATACAATAGAAAAACAAGTAGTTGTCATCATGTATGGGAAAAAGAACCTGGCTGTTTTCACAATGATAAATATTACTTTTGCAACAAATGCGGTGTAGAAAAGTAATTACACCTTAGGAAGACACATAAAAGATACAAGCGGATTTGCATTTGGATATGTTTGTGTTTGTGTAAGTTCTAATGAGTTATTATTTCTTAAAAATCCTCTGAAAGTACCGCTTTCAGATTCTGCTAAAGTAGAATTATATTCTACTAATGTAATTTGTCCATTAGCGTTATTTACAAAGCCAATAACATCTTCGCGTCCTGATTGCACGGGGTTGCCTGTGTAATCATGACCATTTCCATTTATAACTACATAACTTACAGTACCAGTTAAAGCACCGTATTCATCACACTTTAGTTCTATTGTTTTTTCAGTAGTCACTACTTTTGGAGTGAATACACCCGTCCCATCGTCCCCAACCGTAATAGCCGCATCTTTTCCTTTCCAGCTACCTGTAAAATCACCAGGTGAAAATATAAAATTGTTTTGTAATATTTCCGAGGAAAATGTATTTTCTCTAGAAAATACGTTAAAACTTGGATTACTCATTTATTATATAAAATACTTATAATAAATGAAATTAAATTATGTATTATTTTTTGTTGGATTATGGAAACTAAAGGAAAATAGCAAAAATTATATAGTAAATATGTTAAATACCGGTAAATTTTGTGCTTTTGAAGAACATAATACTAACAATGTAGTAAAAGGGTATTGGGAAGAAAAAAACGACGAACTAATAATCTCTACAAATGAATCAAAAATTTACAAAGCTTTTTGTAAAAATTTAACTAGTGATAAAATTCAAGGGTATGTTGGATACGGTTTAGATTATCCTGATTACCTATACGATTTTGAATTAATTCCTATTTATAGAAATAAAACTACAAAATACCCGCCAGTACGTGTGTTAAAATCTACAAGTTCGTTTGAGGGTAGATGGTTGTTAGAAAGACCTGCTTTGACAAGCTATAATTCTATAAAAAAAATTAAGGTAAAAAATAAGCGTATTTACACAAAAATTAATAATGAGAAAATGTATAATTTTCCGATTATTAATTTAATTAAACTGAATAATAATGGTACTTGGTACTATGGTACATCACAAGGGCATTTACACCTTGCTGGGAAATGGAATGTGTATAACTATACATTCCCAGAAGATGAAGTAAATTATAATAAAGCTTTTGTTAAAAATTCCACAGGCGAAAATATATGGCTCAGAAAAAATGATGGTTCGATTTTTATGGGATCATTTATTTTCGCAAATAACACTAAAATCAACGGTACATCAATAGAAGGCGAAATTGAACCAGATTACGTCTCAAATTTTTATATTTGCAGATGGTTCGCGAACTAATTTGCGTCTATCAACTCGTGTAAAGGGTCGATTGTTTTGTCGATCTTTTCTATTTTCTTTATAAAATCATAATATTCCAAATTATTTAAATAGAATTCACTATATTTTGACACCGAAATAAACAAAAGAAGTAGTACAAGTGGAAATTGCGCGTTAATATAAATACAGTAACAATACAAAACTGTTATAAACATAAAAAAAATATATTGTTCTTGTCCAAAGATTTTCTTAAATTCCGCAAATTGAGTTTTGTAAATTTTATTTTGTTCTGAAATATTATTTAGCAAGCCTTTCAAAAACACTACGCCTTTTTCAGTGCGTTCTAGTGTATTTTCAAGATCGTCAATTTCACCCTTTAACAGGCGTAGATCTTCTTGTAGTGTTGAAACTTTTTCTTGTAGATCAATATTTTGATTAATAATATGCTGGCTTGTCATAATAACCTTTTTACGATTTTATAAATTATAATCAATTTATAAACACAAAGTCAGTAACTAAAATGAAAATACTATCAAGTTTATACAAAACAGTTGCAATCTTCGGTGCAAATGGTCGAACTGGTCGCGAAGTCACCTATTATTCATTGTTGGGAGGTTATAATACAATAACCTTTGCACGAAATTACGAAAATTTTGCACCGCCCGACCGCACACAAGAATTTCAACCAAACATTGTTTGGTCAAAATCTACCCGTCATCTTCACAGTTTTTATGGCGATGTAAATGACGGCGACGACGTTGAAGAGTTTATGAAATTATACAATCCCGATGCCGTCATTATTGCCCTTGGAGGGGAAGAAGTCGATAGTGCCACTGCAAATATTATTAAATATACACCAGAAAAGTGCAAATTAGTGGCTGTGACCAGTATAGGTGTGGGCGATTCAAAAAATTACCCGCCGTTTTTCTTTAAAATATTAAAATCCAGCGTTCTTAAGAAAATGTTTGACGCAAAAGTAAATCAAGAAGAACTTCTAGAAAAATCAATGTTGAAATATACAATAGTTCGCCCGTCGGGTTTAACAAATGAAAACCCCGTTACAAAAAACCAGTTATGTATAATAACCAACACAAATTACGAAAACAAATCGAGAACACACACAATTCCACGATCAAATGTAGCCATGTGTGCATTGGATAATTGTTTTGATCCTAGCTCAAATAAACAAATTATTAATATTGAACAAGTTTAAAGCCTCAAAAATTAATATTAACTATGAATATTCTAATAACCCGCGGCGCCGCCGCATTTGCCCTTGCCGCGTGTGCCAGCGCTTTTGAACTTCACCCAATGTCACATACTATTGGTACCTTATCTAAAATCTTTGTAACTGGGCAACAATTAGATAACAAATATATTAAGAATATACGAAAATTATTACAAATGCCATCAATTAGCGATCACCCGCATACAATGGATGTAATTTTGCCCGAAGGCGATCATCGCTGGATAACAAACGAAGAATTATATTGTAGAATTTATGAAAACGCAAATCCAAACGCTGCAGACCCTGTAATATTTTGGATTCATGGCGGTGGCTTCACTATTGGAAGTATTTATAATGACGATGCTATTGTCACTACACTTCAAACCTTGACAAATAAAACTATAATAAGTTTAAGTTACGGATTAGCCCCTGAAAATAAATATCCTCAAGGGTTAAATGATGTTACAGATGCAATTGAATCAATAATTGATTCCTATAAAAATCCACCAGAAATTATATTAGCTGGCGAATCGGCAGGAGCGCATTTGTGTTTGGGTGTATATTACATCCTTAAATCTAAGCGTAAATATATTAAAAAGCTTGCACTTGTGTATCCTCCTATTAGACCCACATTAAAAGGAATTCATGCAGAAGGCAATCATGCAACTTTGAACGGGTTGCTGACTGCAACAAGTTTAAACCAATTATATAATAATTATGTTCCAAAAGGCTTACCAATTTCCACTTTACGTCCGCTTTTCCCTGGAAATTATCATCATTCTATTTTTAAAAATACATCTATTTTACTGCTAAGTGCAAAATACGATATATTGCATGATGAAATTGTAGGCTTTGCAAACTCCCTACAAAAAAATAAGGTAAATGTAACATTAAAAGAATACAACGATATTCATGGGTTTTTTGGACGGTTTGGTCATGGTAATGATGCGGTTGAAGATTTTGCTAGTTGGTTAGCTAGCTAATTCTACTATACGCTTTGAAAAAGCGGGCCCTAGTTCTTTGGTACTCAATACTTTTTTCTTTAATATTGGTGCTAACTCTAGCCAATCACCCGCACCGCCCCCAAAATATTGCTCTACTTTTTTATTAACAATTGGTTGGCAAAATTTTATCAACTTGTAACAATTGTTATCTTTTACAATACCGTCACTTGTTGTAAATTCAAATTTTCGCCGTGAGGTGTCTAATAATCTATATTTACCGTCCAATTCTAAAACTTGCCATAGTTTTTCAGCAACTCCGATTTCTCCTTCTAATAAATCTTTTTCCAATAATGTGCAATTACTAAAATCTATTAGTGAATTTTGCTTTTTAATACATTTTTTTGTAGATCGATGTCTATTATAATTATAATTGTCACGAAATGATTTATTGCACAACGGACAAAATACCATTTATTAAAAAGGAGGGAAAAAGGAGGGATGCAATTTTTATTATAGGCTGTTTTTAACCTGCCTCCCTAAAAAGGAGGGATTGGTACTTCGTCTTTACCAAACCACTTTGTGGCTAATCTTAAAATCGCGTAAAGTGACAAGTTATCTATTTCAAACTAAATACAGTTTGAAATAAGGAAAAACGCAAAAGTGTAAAATTGTGTGTTACCCCCTCATTTTTTCTGAGAAAAAATATTATTTTGCTTTTGGCCAATTATTTGGATATTTCAATTTTCTATCATAGTGCTTTATCACATGATTTCCGTGTGCCGCAGCGCATTCTGGCGAGCAACAGCCAACATCGCAAATAAAATATGTTGTATTAGATTTATTTAATTTTTTTTTACACCATCCACAATTAGAATTTATATTTCGAATTGAATTTATCATTTTATAAATTTTATTTTATATATTTTATATATAAAATATGACTGATCTCTCAATAGAACCAACTTCTACAAGAGAAACATTCCTCGCGCAAGAAGCGAGGAAACTCAACGGTTTTGAAATCGTTGCCGCACTTTCAACTCCTGGATATGTCGAAGGTACTGTAGTAAATACTGGGGAACAGCTAGCGCCTGTTATCGGTAATGCCGCTGCTGTTGGCGGCGGTGATCTTATTGCCGACAAAATCACTGGCTTTTCATCGGCCACATGGACACCATCGCCGCACCCCGACGACTCCGCGTCCTCCGGGTACTTAGATGGTACATACGAAGTAGTATTCTCAAGCCCGCGTGATTCTGCCAACTATTTAGTATTTATTACTGGTGTTGAAGATGAAGGCTCCCAAGGCTACGGCGTCGTCCCACGCATATCTAACAAAACCGTTGATGGCTTCAAATACCAATTCTTCATCGGTCCAAATGGCTCCTCAAATGGTACAGTTAATGTGACCGAGATCCCCGACGGCACGAACGAGCTCAACATCACACTCCAGGACCTACCTGACGGCGCTTTTATCGCTCAATACAGTTCGCAATACCAACATGACCTAATGGTTATGGACTTCTAAATTACGCCCAAGGAATAGACTCTCCGTTTCTCAATTCTTGTTTTAACAAAACACGAATTGACTCCACATCGCCACTATCTAAAAGTTTTTTAACATAATAGTTATAATAATCGTGACCACCGCTATGCACCTTTCGCTTAGTTTTAATAAAATCTTTACCGTAATGTGTTGGCATTAGCATTAAGTTGGAGCTTGCATCGATGCTAAAATTTGCATCTAACACCCTTGGATGATTACGCCACTGCCTTGGAATAATATGGTGATTTTGCACCAACCCTTTTAGCTTGTATTTTTTAATAGCATTTTGTCGTTCAGTGGAATCAAAACACCACAAAAAACAAAATAACTTGTAACAATTCATGAATTGTTAATTGATTTTAAACTTATAAAATAATAATTACCTGATGAATTATTATAATTTTGGTTAGTCTGCGCAAGCGGCAACGCGACCTACAATAAACAAGATAATTACTTCTTTTCCAGGGGCATTACGCCAAGAACAATTTGTAACGCAATTGAATGATGTGTTGCTACAGCAAGGATTTAAAGAAAATAGTCTTTTGGCATGTTCATTTTGCTGCGACGAAATCAACTGTTCATTGGAAAACGCCATTGCAGATTTAGATTTATTTGGAGGTTCTAGGAGGTCTTGCTGGAATAACGGGATTTTGTGCGTTTGCTCATCATATTCCTGAGTCTGGAAATGCCCTTATTGTAATCGGTCCCCATGTTGGAGTAAGCAGTGAAGGCGTAATTGGAAAGTTAAATCGACGCCACCATAATACATTATCATGTTCTTGCGGTGCTTTATACGCAGCACGCTCAACGAGCTTTGCTTCGCCGCCAGCGGAAGATCTTGATGCACAACAGTGTTTTATACATAAAACTGTACGATCCCTAATGCCCGCCGCGCGCGCGTTGGGGTCTATGTGTTTTTTACGAAAAATATTACAAAAACAAATAATAATGTTACTTAGCATTATTGAAAATGCGATTAAACTCAATGATCCACTTCCCCCAAAACAAAAATCGCAATAGGAGGAGGTATTCATATAAATACAGAAACTAATGTAAGCGATTTTTTCCTACCGCTATTTTTCGAAATAAGAAATTCCAAGGGAGATGTAATAAAAACAATAGCAAATGCTCTTTCACGTGCCGGCCGCACGTGAAAGAGCATTTGGAGCTGGACAGGAGGAAGAACCTAAAGGTTTATTACATAATTTGTTTATTGTATACATACATCTTCGGTAATTGTATTATTGCATAATTGAATACTTAAGGTTCCAAATATGCACCTCATTCGGCGCAAACACATAAGCGTTACCTGGGTCTATTGTCCAAGGACCCCCACTGGTATTTTGTATGTACGCGGTGCTCAAATCGAGCATAGAATCACTTATGAAAAAGTATAACTGGTCACCAGGCGTAGGTGACGCCGTCGGCACCGACGTTGGTGCCGGAATTGATGTTGGGGTTAGTACTAAATTACTAACACTGACATAGGCCTGCGCTCCAACATCATCCGAATTATTTTCGGCATTCTTAAAAAATAATGGAAATTGATTTGCGTAAATCCCGTTAGTTGTAAAAGCAACTAAATAATATAACTTTGTAGATGACGCACCCCAATTTATATTAGGTGGGTCGCCTTCATCATCTGCTGGTAGGCAGCCCGCCGCTGGTGCGCTATAACACGAATCGCACGCGGGCTGCTCACCGCCACACGGATTAATTTCCAAATACATTGAAACATTCAGAGCACTATTTGAAGTATTTTGCAAAATCACCCCGGTACCTTGCACATCCGTGGTCATGTACCCCTGCCCGGTGGCTCCAATAGCCAGATATGTTTGTTCGCCGTCAGTCAAAGTTAATGATGATGCGACGGTTGCGTCATTATTCTGAAGCAATCTTACTTCATCATATACATAAACGTTATTACCATCCTCCTCGACAGTAGAAGGAACTCCGGGCTCAGTCCACGACGACGCTGGATTGTAACAAGGCCCGACTCCTGATTCCAATACGCAATTTAATTCTGGAGTTACAGTTTTGGTACTATTACTCACACTAGTGACAGTAGTATAAGCTGCATTTGTAACTTTAATTTCGTATGGGTATGTAATACAGTTACTATCGGAACTGATAGCACCATTCGTATCAGTGGGTAGATTGGCTAAGTCAGAAAACCCATCAGTTATATAAAAATAAAGATTAGGTGTCACAGTGCCCACCGCGAAGTTCAGACTGCCATCCCATCCGCAAGTTAAATTATTAATATTTACAGTTGCGTACGGTCTATTATTATCATTAAGTGTCATATATAATGGGTATTGATTCGCAAATACTATCTCCTTCGAGGAACCAACTTCGTACACGACTAAATAATATTGCATGTAATCAGAACTAAATGGGGAAAATTCATAGGTTTTTGTAAGCTTACCCTCGTCAACATCGAGGACAACATCTCTAGATGTTACTTGATTTTCGGGGGTGAGGGTGGTGCCGGTCGAATCTACATCGGTAGTAGGATATATTTCTACTGTAAGATTCAATATACCATTATATACTGGTACTTGGGTCTGGTAGTAGGCGCCCACAGTACCACCACCCATATTAAAGCCTAAAAATTGGGTTGGTGGTAGCGTGCCCGTGTACGCGCCGTCTACCTCAAGGTGTTTGTGGTTGAGTTTCACATAAAACCCCGTGCCCTCAGTTACACGGAACATGTAACGGGTATCCCACGTCGAGCTGGCGGCGGTTTCGAATGTGCCCTGCTTGTCGGTAGTATCACCTGTTAAAAGTATTAATGGCGAAAAGATTAGTTCAAAATTATTATTAACACCATATCCCGCCACCAAGTTGCTGGTGCTGTCGGTCTCGCTAGTGCCGCCTTCCTTCACGGGGCCTCCATTTACGGCCTGATCGTAAGTAAAACTCGATACATCTGAAGGGGCATCGTAACAATTTTCGTTGGCAGAATTTATAACACAATTTAAAGGTTCTTCATATTGTTCTGGTATAATAGGACTAGGTCCGGGTTTTGGACCCGGATTGGCGCTAGGCGCCGGGCTGGGACTAGGTCCGGGTTTTGGACCCGGGCTGGGACTAGGTCCGGGTTTTGGACCCGGGCTGGGACTAGGTCCGGGTTTTGGACCCGGATTGGGACTAGGTCCGGGTTTTGGACCCGGATTGGCGCTAGGTCCGGGGGGGGTGGCACTAGGCACTGGCGGAGGCCCTTGCGGGCCCACGGCTTCAGGGGTGGATGTATCAATGCCAGTCCAAATAACTCCGAAACCCCATAAAATTAAAAGTGCGAGACCTGTAATAAAAGCCGCGGCGAAGATAACCAACCCTACAATTGCGCCTGGTTTTTTGTACCACCGCTCACCACCAGAATTCGCATTGCCCGGTGAATTTGAAGTACTTGGATTCAAATCCTTTTTCTGGGGTGCGATAGACATTTTTAATTTACCAATAAATTATTTAAACAATTATTATTCAACTAGAATAATAATTGTTTAACAAAAACTGTCTAGACCTTTTTGAAAATACAAGTGGGTGCTAGCTATCAACTCGGCGGCCATTGGCCGCCGTACCGAGGATCTTGCCGCAATGACCAATAATAAAGAATGGCTAAAATGAAAACATCAAGTATTACCCAGTTTTGTACGATACTGGTTGCACTCAAATTAAATCCAATATTGTCATCTGCACTCATTTTTAATTAATAAATGAGTAATACAATACAATATATTAATTGTTCTACATTTTTGAACAACAAATTTTATAATTATTCTAGAGTCTTCAATAATTACTATAGCTACGTATTTTGTTGAATAGTAATTGTTCTACATCCTAGAACAACAAATTTTATTATTATTCTAAGATCTAGAACAATTACTATTGTAGATTATTTTGCTAAATTACTATTATATTGAATGTAATAGTAATTGTTCTACATCCTAGAACAACAAATTTTATTATTATTCTAGGATCTAGAATAATTACTATTGTAGATTATTTTGCTAAATAGTAATTATTCTACATCCTAGAACAACAAATTTTATTATTATTCTAGGATCTAGAATAATTACGTTACATCTAATAGCTATTAAAATACATCTAATAGTAATTGTTCTACATCCTAGAACAACAAATTTTATTATTATTCTAGGATCTAGAATAATTACGTTACATCTAATTATAAATACGTTACATCTAATAGATAGGATTCTACATCCTAGAACAACAAATTTTATAATTATTCTACAATCTAGAATAATTATTACGTTACATTAATTATAATTACGTTACATCTAATAGCTATTATTCAACAACCTAGAATAACAAATTTTATTAAGATTCTAGGATCTAGAATAAGAATCTTAATAAAAAAAGCTTGTGCGTATTATTTTTAAATTTTCAACTTTAAAAATAATTGAATTATTAAATGAGTTCTTTTAAATCTACATCATGTTGTGGTAAAACAACAGCGGCTTCAGAAAATGTTTTTGAAGAGTGTATCTTTCACTACAAAGATGAATCAAATCAAAATTTTATAATTTATAATCGCAAAGAAAGGGAAAATGGGGTATGGGTAATAAATACATATCTATTACCGAACATACCCTACCCTCTAGCTCCAACCAAAATTTCTAAAGAACTTGCAATAGAGTTATTAAGCAACCCAACAAATATATTTGTTAGAAAGGGAGATATTAATATCAAAAATAAGGTATTTGATAAAATACGTTCAGTTCGCGAAACAAATATAATGTTAAGCAAACTGCAAGGGAGCAAATCCGATAATAAACGTTCCTTTGACGAACAAGGACTACTTTCAGAATGGAGAATCGCTTGCAAGAACGCACGCGATAAATTAAATAATTAACCGCATTTAATTAATTATTTAGCCACAATAATTAATTAAATAGTCATAATTAAATAATTAAGCCGCAATTAATTAATTATTAATTCCAGCCTAAATAATTAACCGTAATTTAATTAATTATTAATTCCTGTTTTGTTAAAACAGGAATTGATCTTACATTTGTAGTTTTATCCAAAAGCTTTTTCACATAATAGTTGTATTGTGGGTGACCGCCGCTATGCACCATGCGTTTAGTTTTAATAAAATCTTTCCCGAACTGCGTAGGCATTAACATTAAGTTATCACTTCCGTCGATGCTAAAATTCGCACATACTACTTTTGGGTGGTTATGCCATTGTCGTGGAATAATATGGTGATTTTGTACATAACCTTTAAGGTTATATTTTTTAATAGCATTTTGTCGTTCAATAGAATCAAAGCACCACAAAAAATATAATATTTTATAATAATTCATAAAGTAATTATTAACTGATTTTAAATCTATAAAATCAGTTAATAATTACTTTATGAATTATTATAAAATATGTATAATTATAAGTGCGTGTGCTGGTGCCATACCAGCACCACGGCCTACAATAAATAAGATAATCACTTCTTTTCCAGGTGCATTACGCCAAGAAGAGTTCATCAACCAACTACGCACCATCTTAATAACGCAAGGATTTAAAGAAAATAGTCTTTTAGCATGTTCATTTTGTTGTGATGAAATCAATAGTTCGTTAGAAAACGGGCTTGCAAATTTAGGGTTATTTGGGAGTTCTAGTTTTTCATTAGGCGGTCTTGCAGGATTTCCTTTTCCAGGAATAACGGGATTTTGTGCGTTTGCTCATCATATTCCCGAGTCTGGAAACGCCCTTATTGTAATTGGTCCGCATGTTGGAGTAAGCAGCGAAGGCGTAATCGGAAAATTAAATCGTCGTCACCATACTACATTATCATGTTCTTGCGGAGCTTTATCCGCTGCACGTGGCGCAGCGTTCGCAGCCCCACGTATTATGCCACAAGAGTCTCTTGACGAACAACAATATTACATACATAAAACTGTATTGACGATGATGCCTACAATCCCTATTGATGAATACTATTTTTTACGAAAAATACTACAAAAACAAATAACAATGTTAGTTTCCATTATTGAAAATGCTATTAAACTTAAAGATCCACTCCCGAGCAACACAAAAATTGCAATAATAGGGGGTATTCATATTAATACAGAAGATCATATAAGCGATTTTTTCCTGCCGCTTTTTTTTGAAATAAGAAACTCCAAAGGGGTGGTAATAAAAACATTATTACCTAATAATTGTTAATATATGCACTCGTTGCCATCGCCGTAGCAAACGGTGTTCCAACCCACAGGACTAATTTCCAATTTCATTGAAAGATTAATAGACCCTGACCCTATATTTTGTAAAGTTACTCCTGTACCTTTTATTTCTGACAGGTATTTTAAACCAACACCTGAAGGCTTGAGGTCATCATTCGATTCTGGGGTATAAATACTTAGCCCACCCCCGCCGCCATCGTGGAGTTCAAGATCCCCAATTTATTCGCTACCGCAACATCTTCATTTTTGATAAATTTTAATGTACTACCGTAGGTAAATTGATCGAGCGAGTACGGTAGGTAGGGAAAACTAACATCATCACCACGCCCGCCACGCACTTCCATACTTCCCGATTACCACCACCACGCTCACTGTTGGTTAGAACACTCTTATTCTTTTCTTTGATAGGTGTTCTAAATTTGTTACTCTAGATCCTAGAATAATTACGTACTCATTTATTATTCTAGATCCTAGAATAATAAATGACGATCGACCCAAGTTGTAAAAGGCCATTTGTTGTTACAACGTTGTAATTTAACGCATTACAATCAACTTACGTCCAATGGGTTAAATTTTACACAACACTACTAGGTCAATTCAAAAATGTTGATGTAAGTATTAACGTATTGATAAATAACTGTATTTGTCTTCGTTTTCCTAACAGTACCGGTTATTACGATTGAGTTCGTCGCTCGAACGGTTGTCTATTCAACGCCATATTACTTGTTGGAATATATAATCGGCGACGAATTCGAAATACCTGGGTGTTCAGGAGGTTCCCATTTTGACTCGTTAAACTCCTTCAACAGGTTTGGGGATATAATTGTTTTTTTATTTCTTGAAATATCGATTATTTCATTTAACAACATGATGATATGCTCTTGGTTTTCTTCCAAGTCGATCATTCTCTTCTCTAAGTGTTCGATCGTTACCATTTGATATACCGTGTATATTCTCTTTAAATACGGTCGTATATGATTTATTCATCGCCAGCTCCTCACCTGCAAGTTATTCCAAAAATGCTCCTCCGCCGCGTTCCTCGCTCTCTCTCCCAACATTATCGCCGCCTCCTGCTGTCTCAGTATTTGGTCGGAGCGTTCTTTATCACCACTCTGAGACAGCAGACGGCGGCACTCGCTCGAAGCGTGCGCTTAGTATATTGAAAAAAAACAATATAAAAATCCCTATTATCATCACACCCGGACCTTGGTCAGTTAATGTACCGTTTTGACTATAATCGGCAGAACCCATTTTATATTTATCCAGTATTTTATTAAAAAAGATTTTTAATAAAATACTGGATAAATAATATTCTATTACCACAAATATATTACTTGTTGGAATATATAATCGGCGGCGAATTCTAAATACCTGTGCGGTGAGGAGGTATCCATGGTAACCCGTCACGACGGTCTTGGTAGTAGTACCTGCCTGACGGCGTCATGGCGACGTGCGGGCTTTCTTCCCGAAAACGATCCTCCGCTGCCCATCTCGCCTCCCGCATCGCGTCTTCGTCACCTTCGTAGACTGCCGCTGCTCTTTCCCCCGCGTCCCTCGCGTCGCTTTCCTGTGCTCCCAGCATTGCCTTGTAGCGATTTAGACGCGCCGCGACCGCCCGCCGCCCCCTCTCCTCCGGCGAGGGTGCGCTTAGTATATTGTAAAAAAACAATATAAAAATCCCTAGCATCATCAGAGTTGGAAGGTGGTCCGTTGGTGCAAGATATTGACTATAATCGGCAGGACCCATTTTATATTTATCCAGTATTTTATTAAAAAAGATTTTTAATAAAATACTGGATAAATAATATTCTATTACCACAAATATATTACTTGTTGGAATACTTTTACATTTTACAATTAAATAAAAGTTGCATAATTATTAATTTG
>Ga0129327_10000161_pt1 | contig 39826 bp, 27 predicted proteins | sample CPBDNA_6_FD_111799 | JGI IMG/M metagenome (GOLD analysis project Ga0129327, IMG submission 111799) | Freshwater to marine salinity gradient microbial communities from Chesapeake Bay, USA - CPBay_Spr_31_0.8_DNA | ecosystem: Environmental > Aquatic > Marine > Coastal | place: USA: Chesapeake Bay... | reverse complement strand
TAGGTCGATGATCGGCTGACATTTAAGGCATTGGGGCATAGTCTTATAGAAAGTGCAATTTGTGGCACCCAGATATTGACAAGAGCGAATCCAACAGACATCACCTTCGCAGTTACTTTCGCTTGGGTGGTGTTCCAAGTTTCGCTTGCGAAACGACAACATAACAATTGGCTCGCCAATTTTACCACCCGCGTACTACATCATGGTCCATTCGAGACCACACATATCACACATCACTTTCGCTCGGGTGGTGAAATTGGCAGACACGCCAGATTTAGGTTCTGGTGCCGTAAGGCGTGAGGGTTCAAGTCCCTCCCCGAGTATTTTAAAGATCGTATCCTTCGATACGGTCTTTTTTGTGTTCGGTATTATCGATCTATATAAGGGACTTGATTCTACCGGCGGTCTGGACTGCTCCGCATCCGGTCTATTATTGTGCGCTCCGCTTCTAGATATGTCGTCGAAGACTCCTCTGATAGTCGTCGCTTCGCTCATCGGAATAATTACCTCCACGAATCTTTGTTCGTGCATGCATCAACGTTTAAGATAATTGCTTAAATCTACAAATTACATTAGCTTCAACACATCCTTCTATATTAATGGTTAAACTCAAAAATTATATATCAAAGGCTAGAAACGACTGCATCTACATAGTCTTTATGTAAACCCAGATGACGCACTAAGACATACTCTTGTCGTCGTGTAGCATTGATCTTTTTTCTAATAAATTGTATCGTATCAATATTATAATTTAACAACGATGCTTACTACTACCCCAATGTATGACACTATGCGGCGTCAAAACGGTTTCGCATTGGTCATTGCCCTAAGCTTGATGGCCTTTGTCCTTCTGCTTGTACTATCGATCACAAGCTTTGTCGTAGTTGAGCAACAAAGTGCCAACATTGCGAAGCAGCAACTCGCCGCGAAGCAAAATGCACTTGTAGGCCTACACATCGCCATAGGCGAGCTGCAAAGACGTCTAGGCCCGGACCCAAAGAGCGACAGCGAGCGCAGACATTCTAGACAGCAGCAATAATCCTTATACCCTCGTCTGGCATTCAGACCCGACTAAGGGCTGGGATAGCGCGACAAAGGGCTGGATTGATAAAGTCGAGGAAGAAGAGGACTTTGCGCTACCACTCCTCTCGGTGGATCCGGCCAAGCTCGATTCCCTAATTAGCAATAAAAAGTTTAACGAATCAGTGCTCGATAACGAAGGTAGTCCTGCAGTCGAGCTCATGACCATCACCAAGCCCAGCGATGGCACGCTAACGAGCCTCAAAGCCGAGCGACGCCCGCTCATCGATGCTCAGGGTGCGACCACTGGCAACTACGCTTGGGTGGCTCAAGACGAATCGCTCAAGGCTAATCTTAAGACCGAGCATGGAGATTATCAGAATGAAGATTCCAGCCTTGATTTAGTCGAAACGAGTCGGCGCCTTTCGGTCTTTCCCTATGCCAACGCCGCAGGCATTGAAATTGAAGGAGAGCTCCCCTTTGGGGCGGTCGATCCCGTAGTGAACGGCGAACTGAATGACGATTACTTTGAAAAAATACAAAAAGCCGAGGATCTAGGTGACCTCATCACCAGTGGCTTACTTGATCCGGCGAGCGCATCTGGCTCAAAGGCTAAACAGCTCGCTCCTTACCGGAATCATTTCACTCTAAACTCTAAGGGAGTCCTCGCGGATGCTAAAAACGGCGGCCTGCGCCGCGACCTCAGCCGCGGCCTCGACGACCAATATTTTGAGAAGCTGCACGGCTTACCAGTTTTCGGGATCGACACCATAGCTGAGTATTCTAGCGCAAGTGAAGCACTCGACGCAATCGCCTCTGACCGTAGCTTGATCGCAGACGGCATTAACGAACCCGTTGGGGATCAATGGAAGTTCTTACGCGACTTTTACCAATTCTACCGACCAGTGGATGATGGCCTAGTCTCCGACCTTAGCACCAAGAACATTTTCTACGGGATCTCAGACGTAACTGCAACGAACCCTAGTTTGCGCATGCGCATTACGAACGAAGATGTCGCGCAATGGGGGACGAACGACTTATACCAACGCAACAGAGCGTTACCCAGCTACGCAGGTCTACTCACTCCCACGACAATCGGGAGAAACAGATTTTATCTAACGGATGATGACTGGCATGTCTTTACTCCTCAACTGCGCCCCGTCGTGCTCCGCAACATGTGTAACATAGGAATAAAGAGCAAAGAAATAACTGACCCAGAAAATAGTAATGTTGGCAAATACGTGCTCGAATTTCAAGTGTATCCATCCTTCACCATTTGGAATCCTTTTAACATTGCCATCGAATTTGATCCATCCTCCAACTCTCAAAACCCACTGGCTAATGGCGAAGAGCTATTCATTTTCCAAAATGGTAATGTCGATTTGATCTTTGAAGACCAAGACGGTAATGAAACTAAATTCGATCTACAGTCAATTTGTCCAAGTGTAACTGTTCTCAGCGACCGCACACTGTCAGATGCAGGATTACCAACGACACTGCCTCCTGGGGCAGTATGGGTCTGCGGGCTTAGTCAGTCTTATTATGCAGAATTGGATGGATATCTTCCTGCGTATTACAATGACCCCGGCTTTAGTTCCCGCACCAACGAACCAACGCTGCTACCTGCTGCAGTTGGCAGCACCGTCAGTGAACTAAACAACATCACTTACACAGATGCTGCCGAGAAGATAGACAATTCTTGGCAAATCGCTTATTTCGAAGGATCCGACGTACTCACCTTGAAGAGCTCGGGTTACGGCTCATACAGATGGGACGGGCAAATCGTATCACGTAGGCCAGGGAATCCCAATAGTTCTGAACGATTTAAATGCTTCTCAATGGGTGAAAACTCTGACGTCACTGGTATACAAACTGACATCGCTATTGGTGAGGTTCAAGGGCTCGCAACGGGCAACGCATTCCCTTTTAACGCAATTGATTTCAGAGCCAACACCACGGGCGATCAAGCAAACGAAAACCCCGCCTTTCCCGCATTTTCACAGGTCAACTTCTTAGGCTCTTACCCGCAAGTCGTTGCCCCCCACAACGACAGAGGCGACGTCAAGGCACTCTACATACGAGAGCGATCGGAAGCTAGCAACGCATCACTGACTGACCCCCTCCCAAGCCACGACTCTAATGGGCATGGTTATTACGGACAAGGTTTTGACACTGGGAACAGAGGCTCTACTAATATTGTGCTCTACGATTTACCCCGCAATCCGATTGTATCACTAGATGATTTTCGCCATCTGATGCTCGGTTGGAATGAAGATGCCCAACCACGCCCAATCGGCGCCTCTTGGCCCGTAGCGACACTGCATGATTTATCCGATCCCTACATCCGCACTGCTTACCCAAACGGGCCCGGCACTTCCCATTCAGATAGTCAATATGCGAAAGGCGCAGGCTGCGACACGAGTTACTACTATAATGACACCCTCTTTGATTCCTACTTTTTCTCGGGGATTCCCTCAGAAGAACGCGACAACGACTCAAGTATTCGAAAGCAAACCTTTCCTTACGACACCCCTTTCACGCAGGACTATATCGATGACGGAGACCCACTCGCAAATGCACGCTTAACTTATTACAATGAACCGACCATTGAAGTCCTACGGGGATACACAAGTAACGACATGGCTGATGATGGTTACGAGAAAGCTGCGGCACACATGCTCATTGATGCTCCATTCAACATCAACTCAACTAGCTCGCAGGCATGGCAAGCGATCCTCTCTGGCTTTCGTAATCAAGACATTACTGGCGTCAACATCGATCACTCCACAAAAGTAAACTACGGGGGCAACGGCAGCCCCTATGTCGATCATTTTATCCCAACTGCCGACGATAACAATCTCTACAATGGCCATCGGCGCCTTAGCGATAATGAGATCATAATATTTACCCAAGCACTTACCTCCGAAATTCGCTCGCGTGGCGTGGCCAATACACTCGGTGACTTCGCTAATCGTAGTCTGAATGGTTCTGGAATCGACCAACAAATGAGTCGTCTAGATGAAGCGATAAAAACGGCTGGCTTAAACAGCACTCAAGTTCATGGAACGACACCAGATGGCGATCGCTATTCACGCCCCGATATCGCGGCTTCCGCACGGATGTTTGACAATAGTATGGTCAAGGAAACCTCAGCAGGGCTTCCTGGCTACCTCAAGCAACAAGACATCCTGCGCCCATTGGCACCGATAATGACTTGCAGGGGCGACACATTCACCATACGCGTCTATGGCGAATCGGTTAACCCGACAACTGGAGATCCGACTGGAAAAGCATGGTGTGAAGCAGTTGTGCAACGAATCCCAGAATATACCGACGATACAATTGCCGCTTGGGAATTACCACCCGAAGACAGCAACAATGATAGATTCGGTCGCCGCCTCAAGGTTATCAAATTCCGCTGGTTTAGTAATGACGAGGTGTAAGGTCAAACTTGCAGCTGTGCTGATTTAAACCAATATGGTCGCTTTTTGAATCTCCACTAAATATACTTTAAAATTATCATGCCTTCCAAATTAGTGGCCAAGTTTACCTTCTCACTGCTATTACTCATCCCGCTATATGCGGATGCTGAACTGAAAGCAGGGCGGTATTTTCAAGCGATTGCGGGAAATAAAGCGATCGTCCGAACACTCTGGTATCAATCAGGACAAAAGCAGCAGTCAATCGTCGCCACCACAACACCATGCGATCGCCGATACAAAGATCTCCCGAGCACGCTTCTTCTAAGCCAGCAATCATGCGCAGGGTAGTTGACTTACCGCAGCCCGAAGGACCGACCAGCACCATGAATTCCTTGTCGCGTATTTCCAAATCAATTCCCTTCACCGCATGGAAGGCATCTGTTGAACCGGGACTGTAGGTTTTATTTAGATTCTTAAGTGTGACGCCAGACATGAAACTAAAGGGATTAATTATTAAACAGTTGTATAGGGGAACCCGACAGCAGATCTCCGAAAAATCTGGCTGCCTTGATGGTCATATATGTAAAATCATTCTCAATCACCCGGCACGAATGATAGCTGATTTAGACATACCTATCATGCGAATGGATATTCCTACCTGTCAAGTTCGATGCGCCTTCCACGAGCACACTACGACATATCCTACTGCCTTAAAAAAGGAGATAAAAAATAGCCTAAATGACTCTTAAGCCACTGTTATTCAATTATAAATACAAACTCAGGTTAACAAAATATAAGTTGAGCTCCGTGCCCATGTAGGCGTAATAAGACATAATATAGGCGCAGGCTGACATTCTTAAATAGCACGATGCTCCAGCGCCACTTGCTCGCGCCTGACTGGTTTGATTAAAGTGTACCGTTTGAGCTGACCCGATAATTCACTTTAATGCCCCAGATTGATCCAAAAATTTGAGCAGCATCGCTTCTGTGAGTCCGCCACTTGCATTGTGCCCGCGTGTCTTCATTTTATAATGAATCACAGTTCCATCTAAGTAACTAAAGGTGTCCATTGCTTCGCTAGATTCAGTGGGTTGGCTCAATTGCTCGCCCGTATAGCCATAGTGCTGCGCCCAAAGATAGATGGATTTCTCCGCATCAACAAAAGCTAGCTTACCATCTTTTGCGGGAATCGCTCTGGACGGACCGCCTGAATACGGCACCAATCTGTCGTCCACCCCGGATACATTCAATAGGCACTTACCCCTCAGCGGGACGACTGATTCGTTATAATTGTTATCACTCCCCTTCGCCTTGAAAGCGATGCCATCGTGCTGCCAGGCATTCAACTGGCTAACGACCGTGATGTAATGACTAAAATGATCCAACTGCGTCTCGATCGCGTATTGATTGACCAAAGCCGCGCCGTTGGAGTTGCCCATCAATACCGAACCACTGGCTTTCACATTTGAATACTCCGCGAGCTCCGCAACGATCGCTTCAATAAACTCGCGATCTGGTGCCTTTGAGGGCTCCGATACAATATTCCAGCTCTTTAAATACCCCTGCGCGAAGACCATATTGTAACGCTTGGATAATTCCTTGTGCCGCTTTATAAAGCCGCGCATCGACCTCTCTGCGTTGCCGCCTCTGCCATGCAAGAAGATGAACAGCGACAAGGGCTCCACACTATCAGGCGCATGCACAAAATAGTTGCGATCATAGTCCTGCTCCTGCGACCAATCTTGATTGATCGTGTAGGATCCAGACTCCAGTTCCAAAGCGAAGCCGACTGAGTAGCTCCCAAATAATAGAGCAATGGCATAAAGTAAGTGTAAGACCTTTGGCATTATTATGGGTGAGAGGAAATGGTGACAGTGGTCGTCCCGACCAATGCTAGCTGAGATAAAATACATTAATGGCTTCTGGGGCAAGCTCGGCTAATATTTAAAATATTACCTATTTATTCGCGCCCCTAGGCACAAAAAACCTCCGTTTGCGCGAAGGGTTAATTTGGTCGGGGCAGAGGGATTCGAACCCCCTGCTCCCAAAGCAGGTGCGCTAGCCAGACTGCGCTATGCCCCGATACCAAATGAAGATCGGAAGCACATCCGATTTAACCTCTCTGTCAATCTACATTTTACCAATAAAGTGCGCCACTTACAGGCACTCCCACAACCTGAAGTCTCTGATATCTCTGCACCTCTACCCGAAACAACAAGCTAGGGTATCTCTGCGCGATACCCTAGCGATGATCCCAAGGAAGTTGTCGCTGCAAACCGTGTCCCGGCTGATATAAAAAAGGGGAGTAAGTATAATACATATTAATCCTTAGCAGACTTACCTTTATGTTGACCCTGCCATTTCTAAAGGCGCTGGTGTTCAACATTAAATCGCATTTATTTTACTTGCACTAGTTTTACAAAATATTTTATTAATAATTATTAACGCTCTGCCTCCGCTCTCGCGACAATTTTATTTGCGCCTGGCGGGGTGCTCTCCCCGCTCTAACCAACCCCAAATACAAAAAATAACCCCCAACGTAATTACGCGTAACCAATGAGCAATTAATGGCTCCCCTGGGAAGACTGTTTTTAACGAATCCAAGTTAAATTGGAATTAACCCCCCTACTGTTACAACCATGATCAGCAAACGATACATAATCGCTTCACTTTCTGCCCTGCTGGCTTTGCCGGCAGTCGTCTCTGCGCTTGCGCCATCGACGGAATCTAAATTCCTGAATGCGCTCGCAGCATCTAAATTACAATACCCCAACAGTTCATCCGCTACGGATACTGCAGCCCTGCTTGCTGGACATGACGAAGCGTGGTTTACACTCACCGATACGGATAAGATGACCTTTACGCATGGTATCAACGGCGAGCGTTCCGAGCTGAGAAATCTCCATAATTGGAATGTTAACACAACGGTGCAAACTGCACATGCAAATGTAGCAGTGATCACTCAGGCAGGTGATCAGGTAACGATCATGCAGATTCTTGATGATAGCAATACGGGTACTGGCACAGGGCCGGGCAAACCATTGCTTCGTGTCTACCGAAATGGCTCAGACGGCAATGCCTATGCTATCATCAAGGCAGACGCTAGTGGTGCGACTAATCTACCTCTTGTAAATCTTGGCGCGATGGCGACTGGCACGTATTACGATTGCGACGTCACTGTTAACAATGGAAGCCTCACGGTTAATTTCGGCAACGCGGCCACACCTCAAGTTAATGCGATCGATGTCTCTTATTGGAACTTTCCTAGTTATTGGAAAGCAGGCCTTTACCTGCAAGATACCGGCTCTGCGGTTGTTCGTTTTAACGAGCTCACCTGGCCAGCACCAAAGTTAGTCGTCGACGACGACTTCGCTGATACCGACCGCGCAAACACTGGTGCGCTACAAGCTGACTGGTGGTCATCCAATTCGATTAGCGGTAATTCTGTCGAGATCGACGGCACTGGCCTAGGTCTCGTCTCGGGCACATCGGGGCGCGGGTTGCATGGCACATTTACACCGGAAACTCTGGCAATCGGCGAAACCCTGACTACGACACTGACCTTCACCGCCCCTACGATTGTGGGTGCGAACAAGGCCGGCGCTTTGAAGATCGCGCTAATGGACTATAATGATGCGGGCTTAGCGGCCGACTTGTTGTCCTCAAGTAGCAGTTCTAATCCGCTCTATGAGAATCTTCCAGGATACCTGGTAGAATTCGATGTTAATAAAACCGATAATTCTGATGACATTGGCGTTAGAAAACACGACGTGCCAAACACTGTCGGGCGTTTTTTAGGAAGTAGTAGCGAATGGACCGCTCTCGGAGACGGGGCAAATGTTGGTTACGACTTCGCGGCAAACAGCGAGTATGAGGTCGTAGTTTCGCTCACGCGAACAGGCGCAGACAGCATGAATATTGGTGCTACCTTAAGCAACGCTAGCGGCACCGTCTTAGCAAGTCATGCTGAAGAAGATGCTAGCGGGATCGCGAATCACTTCGGTATGCTTGGAATCTGGGCAAATGGCAGCGCCTTTGGCTTGGTCACAAGCTCTGATCCTGACAATGGCATTACCATCTCGAATGCAAAAGTTGAATTGCTGAATTTGACTTACAATCAAGCCCCTGCCTTTACCTTCGACACAGCGGTTGCAGCGAATGCGACACAGAATGCTACTTACATTGGCTCGATCGCTAGCGAGGCGTCTGACCTTGAGGGCGACTCATTGACCTTTTCTAAGGCCTCTGGACCAGAATGGTTGACGGTTGCATCTAACGGAGACTTGGGCGGTACACCCGGTTCTGATGATCTTGGTGCCAATACTTTCACCGTGCAAGTCGCTGATGCTAGCGGTAGCAATACTGCGACCTTAAGTATTACTGTAGATGCTGCGACTCCAGTGCTTGTGGATGATAGTTTCGCAGATGGGGACCGAACTAAAACTGGTTCATTGGATGCTAATTGGTGGTCATCCACTGATGACGGTGCCAATTCGATTGAAATTTACACGAACCAGCTAGGTCTGGTCTCGGGTCCATCGGGACGGGGAATCCATGGCACATTTACTCCGCAGACACTCGCTGTGGACGACAAGCTCACAGCAACACTCACATTTACCACACCAGCAACGGTTGCATCTAATAAGTCTAGCGGCTTTAGGATCGCGCTAATGGACCTTAACAATGCTGGACTGACCGCCGACTTGGATCGACCAAACGCGCTTTATCAAGGTCTGCCTGGTTACGCTATATTTCTCGACGTAAATAAGACGGATACGAGTGATGATATTGAAGTTAAAGAGCATAACGTAACACTCACTTCAGGCGCTTACTTAGCAGAAAGTGGCGATTGGGATAGTTTAGGCAGTAGCGCAAGCGCTGGCTATAGCTTTGCTGCGACAACTGAGTATGTCGTTGTGATCGAAGTCGAACGGACCGCTACAGACAGCATGAATATCACTGCTACATTAAGCCAAACGGGTGTGGGGCAGTTGGATACTTATACCGCCACTGATGACAGCGGCATCGTGAACAATTTCGGTATGCTAGGCGTTATGGCCAACTCTGGGGTCTTTGGTTCTGTTACTACCCAAGGTGCTGCTGAAGACAACGGCATCACATTCTCGAATGTTAAAATTGAAGTCGATGGTGGCGCAGCCGTCAATCAGCCGCCAAGCTTTAATACCGATCCGATCACTGGTGCCAACGGCACACAGGATACTGCTTACAGTGGCTCAATCGCTAGCGATGCGTCTGACCTTGAAGGTGACTCATTGACCTTCTCTAAGGTCTCTGGACCAGAATGGTTGACCGTTGCACCTAACGGAGACTTGAGCGGTACGCCCAATTCTGATGGTGTTGGTGCCAATGCGATTGTCGTACAAGTCGCTGATGCGGGCGGTAGCGATACCGCGACCTTAAACATCACTGTAGATGCTGCGATCCCAGCACTCGTAAGTGATAATTTCGATGATGAGGACCGAACTCAAACTGGCCCATTGGATGCCAATTGGTGGTCGTCAAACTCGACAAGCGGTAATTCTGTCGAGATCGATGCGAATGGACTTGGTCTCGTCTCGGGCACATCAGGGCGCGGGTTACATGGTACTTTTACCCCGCAAACGCTGGCTATCGATGGTTCGGTCACTGCGACACTTACCTTCACCACTCCTGCGCTTGTCGGCACAAACAAGTCCGGCGGTTTGAGATTCGCCCTCATGGACAATAATGATGCGGGATTAGCGGCCGACTTGTTGTCCACAGGTAGCAGCTCTAATCCACTCTATGAGAATCTTCCTGGATACATGGTTAATTTTGACGTGAACAAGACAGATGAAAGCGATGACACGGAAATAAGAAAACACTTAGTACCTAACACCGTTGGTCGTTTCATTGGAACCAGTTCCATCACCGAGTGGCCAAGTATGGGCTCAAGTGCAAACAAGGACTACGGAATTTCGGCAAACACAGAATATGTGGTCGTAGTCAGGGTCACCAGGACAGGAGCCGACACCGCGGATATTTTCAGTTCCTTAAGCCAAGGAGCCACATTGCTAGATAGCCATACAGAGACGGATGACAGCGGGATCGCAAATAATTTTGGTATGCTGGGTGTTTGGGTAAACTCTGGAGTTTTTGGATCGACTAACACAGCTGGTCTAAACGTGGACAATGGCATTACCTTCACCAATATCACCGTTGAAGCGGTTGGGACGGTTGTAACAAATCAAGCGCCTGCCTTCTCCTCGGATCTAATCACGGAGCTTGATGCGACTCAAGATCTTGCATACACTGGCAGTACTTTGGCTGGTGATGCTTCCGATTTTGAAGGCGACACGATGACCTTCTCAAAGGTCTCTGGACCCGCGTGGTTAATCGTTGCTAGCGATGGTGCATTGACTGGCACTCCAGGTGTCGACGACCTTGGTCTAAACCAGTTCGTCGTGCAGGTTGACGCCTCTGGCGGCAGCCACACTGCAGGCTTGAACATTACAGTGCTTGCGCCGTTTGCAGGTGGCACAATCGTCGATGACAACTTCGACGACGTAGATCGCACAAAAACTGGCACCCCTGACGCTTTGGACACCAATTGGTGGGGTAGTACCGGTAGCTCTGCGATCGAGATCGATGCGAATGGCCTTGGCCTCCGATCGGGTACTTCAGGGCGCGGCATCCACGCCACGTTTTCGCCACAGACGCTTGACGTAGGTGATTCCATGACGGCAACGCTGACCTTTAGCACCCCGGCAACCGTAGGCACGGGCAGGAGCACCGCTTTCAAATTCGGTCTTATGGATTTGGACGATCCTCAATTAGCTAGTGACGTGGGATCAGGTAATGCACTCTGGACCGGCGTGCCTGGATACATGATTGATTTTGACGTCAACACAGGCTCTTCAGCCAATGTAAGTGTCCGAGAGCACGATGTGTTAGATACTCAAGGGAAATTCCTAGTATCGAGCTCTGAGTGGGATTTAATCAGCGGAAGTTCAAGTAACGGTTATACTTTCGAGGCGTTGACTTCGTATGTAGTCGTGATAAAGGCAACCAGAACGAATACGGGCAGTATGGATATCTTTGCTTCACTCAGCCTCGCTAGTGGTGGCGAGCCAATTGCCAGCCATACTGCAAGTGATGTCAACGGCACCATTGCGAATAATTTTGGTTTGTTGGGGATTGCGGCAGCTTCCAATACCTTTGGATCGACTAACGCGGCAGGCCAAGAGGACAATGGTATTACCTTCACCAATGTTACAGTTGAGACTGCGCTGGACGTCTCTGGTAACACCCCGCCGACTGCCAGTGATAATAGCGGATCGATCGATGAAGATGCTTCGATTGGGGATGACGTGCTCACCGTGTCGACCACTGACGACAGTGCGATCAGTAGCTTCGAGATTATTGCAGGTAATACTGGGGATGCATTCTCCATCGATAGCACTGGTCTGATCGAAGTAGCCAGTGCACTCGATTTCGCGACAACCCCGTCTTACGCCCTGACTGTTCAAGTTACTGATGATGGTACGCCAGGTCTCAAGGATACAGCTACAGTGACGATTGCCGTTAATGAGGTTGTCAGTGGCTTCGGATCATGGGCATCGGGCTTCTCTCTTGTAAGCAGTATCGAAACTGGCGATGACGATAACGATAACGACGGCATCGAGAATGTTTTGGAATACATCCTTGGTGGTGATCCTACAGCAGCCGACCTCTCAATTATACCAGTTGGTGCTACCAATGGTGCGAACTACGAGTTAACTTTCACGCGTAGTGATGACTCGGAAACTGACGCCACTACAACCGTGCAGTTCGGTTCTGATCTAACGGCCTTCCCGGCCACAACAGAGACCGTCCCTGCGGCCAGTGGCACAGTCGGCAGCGTTACCTTCACCATCGTCGAGAACAGCGAGAGTGATGATGATGTAACTGCTTCGATCCCACATGGTGGTGCGACTGAATTCTTCGGCCGGGTTGCCGGATCATTGAATCCGTAAAACTCAGGGCGTTTAAAAAAATCTTAGCGCCTAAACAGCACACCCTGGCTCCCAATGATTGGGAGCCAGGGTGGAAGCTGACTTTTTTAAAAGCTCATGGAGATTATCTCCGTGGGCTTTTTTTGCTGCGAAGAAGGAGTTAACTCAGGTCGTCTTTGAAGGGTGTTGTCGCGAATCGATAGCGACAAGAATCGGTATCTCTGCGCGATACCCTAGCGGTGATCCCAAGGAAGTTGTACGTCGACTAGTTCATGATCCCAGACTTCGAATGGTTCAAAGATTTTACCAGGGTTTAATATGCCAACTGGATCAAGGGCTTTTTTGACAGAGTGCATCGCGGCGATCTCCGCTTTGCTATGCTGCATCCCCATGAAGGGAGCCTTGGCCAGACCGATACCATGTTCGCCTGTAATAACTCCGCCAAGATCAACGACCTTTTGCATGAGCTTGTGGATGCCCGCTTTGGCTTTTTTTGCATCGGCTTTGCTCGCACGGTTATACATGATATGCACGTGCAGATTACCATCCCCAGCATGACCAAAGGTGGGCGTGGCGAGGCCGATTTCATTTTTGAGCGCTATTGTGTAGCGAATCAATGCGGCCTGCTTTTCAAGCGGCACGACGACATCTTCATTGAGCTTCGTATCCGCGAGCGAAAACATCGACTGTGAGCAGGTACGGCGGACTTGCCATAGTTTTTAGGCTTGCGCCTCAGTGCGGGCTTCGCGGTATGCCGCGGCGAGGTCAGTGATGTAGTCGAGCAGACACTTGCGCTGCTGGCGGACTTCGGCAGGACAACCGTCGAGCTCGACTAGGAGGATTGAGCTGCGAGGCTGGCCTTCGAAAATCGCTTTGCCTGTGAATTTTTCCGCACAGCTCACAGACTGGCGATCAAGGAACTCTAGGATGGAAGGACTCACGCCGACTTTGAAAAGTCCGACCACGGCTTTAAGCGCCGCCGCTTCGCTCTTGAAAGCGAACATGCCCGTCCAGCGTTTTTCTGGCTTAGGAATGAGCTTGAGATTGGCCGAAGTGATGACACCGAGTGTGCCTTCGGATCCGATCAAAAGGTCGCGCAGATTGAGACCAGAAACATATTTCTTAATGGGCAGTCCAAATTCAAATGGGCTGCCATCAGCGAGGAAGCCTTTGAGGCCACTCCTGGAATAAAAGGTAATTCAGAAGATCGACAATATCTGGGTCTACACAGGGCGCGAGCGCAAATTGGGCTCCCGCTGAAATGGCATCCGCCGCCTGATCGCAGCTTAACACAGTACCCGCACCACAAAGCATCTCAGGAATTGCCTCACGTATTGCTTGTATGGCATTGGCGGCTGCCTGAGTGCGAAAGGTTATTTCGATAATACCAACCCCACCATCGAGCAAAGCTCTGGCAAGAGGTACTGCCTGATTGGCATCCTCAAGAACTATGACTGGAATAAGGGGATGCTCTTTAAACAAGGCCTGCATGAATATCTAAAACTAAGTGCTAATGCCTAGGTATGGTTAAGCCGCCATCTACCATGATCACTTGTCCAGTTGAATACGGGAATTCTTGGCGAGCCAATGCGGCGACTGCTTTGCCAATAACTTCTGGTAGGCCCCAACGCTTGGTAACGCATAATCCGTCGGCAATCAGTTTGTCGTACTTCTCCGTGACGCCACTAGTCATGTCTGTTTTTATGACACCTGGCCTTACCTCATAAACCGGTATATCCATCTCCCCTAGTCTTGCAGCAAATAGCTGAGTCGTCATAGCAAAGCCCGCTTTAGAAACGCAATACTCCCCCCGATTGACCGAAGCAACGGTGGCGGAGATACTATTTACATTAATAATACTGCCAAAGAAATCCGCATTGTCTTTTTTCTGTCCAATCAACCAATTTGCTACAGCTTGGGTCAAAAAATATGGACCTTCGCAATTAATTGAAAGTACCCGCTGATAACTTTCCTCTGAAGTTTCCAATATATCTTTGCGGTCTTTGGGCGCGACGCCTGCGTTGTTAACCAAGAGGTTTAAACATGCGAATTCCTCACGAACTTTAGTGAGTATCGCAGCACGCCCTTCACTTGTACCCACGTCTCCTTGGCAGTAGATTACCTGCGGAGCACCCGCGACCTTGATTTGCTCCATTACGTTTGCGACTTGGGACTCAGGGCGCATGCCATTTATGGCAATAGAATAGCCATCTTTGGCTAATGCGAGCGCGCAACCCAGGCCGATGCCACGACTTCCGCCAGTTACGAGTGCTGTTTGATGACTCATGATTTAGACACTTAGTTTATTAATTTCTTTCCACATGCGCTCGTCACTAGATTGCAGGCCGTGGTCCGCAAGCTGTGCGCCCTTAGCACCTTCAAGAAGATTCCAACGGAAGGGTTCGTCGAGCACGACATGTCGCAAAAACAGTTCCCATTGTACCTTGAAAGTATTATCATAAGATTCTTGCTCAGGCACTTGGTCCCAATTTTTATAGAAGTCGATTGGCTGCGGAATATCAGGGTTCCAGACTGGCTTTGGAGTGCTTCCATAGTGCTGTATCTGAGTCAACAGTTGGAGCCTCCTTCCGTTGGCAGCAAATGGCTCTGGTTTCCGAAGCCGTCCTAAGAGCACTTGAACACTACATTAGCCATGGAGGAGGTAGTCGGGGAGCGCGTGCCATTTGTTCAGAGCAAGGCACACAATGCCCCGAAGCCCATCGCAAGGACCTATCTCGATACAGATTTATCGCTGAGCGCGAAACCGATCGGGATGAGAAACTGGTAGTCTCTTTCGTTGAAGACACTATCAAAGTAAGCGCTATACCTGTAGAACGAGCCCCGAACCCAGAGCGTCAGTTCTTCGAAAAAGGCTGGGGGCCCTATTTACTAAAGGAAGGTTAGATTAGCGTTTTTTAATTTTATGCATTAATTATTTATCGACATTTCATAGACTGCCCCGCGCGAGCATCCTCATTCTTGATCCACTTACTTGTGTTCATCTGCATACCATTTATTTCCGCTTTCATTTATGCCTTAGCCTCCTACTATAGCAAAGAAGCTATGCATTGCGGCACTGGTCCTATGCGCCTAGCCTTCATAAGCATCTGGATTTTCTTTCTTATCTTTTCGCCATGGACTTTACTTGATTGGCACGACGCGAATTGGGGCATGATAGGCTGGCCCATGTGCGCAGGATCGATGTTTTTTCTGGGGCATGTATTTACCTTGCTCGCTGTTCGAGTGGGGAATGTTAGCCTGCAGAATCCACTGATGGGCATTAAAACCCTGCTAGTTGCTCTTATTGCGGTCATGCTTGGCATTCAACAACTAGAAACGAGTTTAGTATTCGCCGCACTGGGGATGACCCTAGCCACCATAATGTTAGCGCTACCGGATAAATTACAAACCGATCGCCCTGCACTAACCTTGTTTTATACTTTCCTGAGTTGCCTTTTTTTCGCTATCTTTGACCTAAGTATAGCAATAAAGGCGCAAGCTTTTGGGGCTCCATGGACATTCTTGACAGTGACAATGTTCGTCGGTGCCCTTCTATCATTAAGCCTGATGCCTTTTTTTCGTGGGGGTATCAAGGCTCTGCCTCGCACTGCATGGCGGTGGATTTATATAAGTGGCTTCATGATGGCGTTACAGTGTTTATTTTTGGCAATTTTTCTCGCTTTTACGGGTAAGGCCGCGGAGGGCAACATTGCCTACAGCACAAGAGGACTATGGAGCGTCCTTCTGCCACTAATAATCGCGAGTCAGTTGCAGCGCACAGACACAAAAATGAGCCGATCAACTTGGATTAGGAGAATCGTCGGTGCGTCTATAATGTCTTTGTCGATTTACCTACTGTTTCAAGGTTAAGAGCGGGTAGCATTTCGTGCTGAATGCACCACTCCCCCACTTCTGGGTGCATCAATACTAATTCGCCAACTACAGAACGGGTGCATTCCCATGGGATTCGATAGGAACTGCTACGACCTTCTCCACAAATTGAAGCAAGTGTAAAAGGTCCCGCTTGAGAGAGTTCGGATATGCTCAAGAGTAGTTGGTGATGCCGCCCATGCGAATGCTCGCGGGGACTCTCAGCGGTACTACATGTATGCTGCAGTCCCTCATACCCACTCATATTTTGAGACATTAATATCGACGAGTCCGAACCAATCGCGGCGAATTGCTGATCAAAAACTTTTGGCTCAACTGGACATTCCTCCGCAATCGCGAAACTGCCTTGGCTCAATTGGCACCGTTGATAGGCCTCACCAACATGAACAATAAACAACCACCCTTGATTCCAAAAAACCATCGTGTAAACGCTGAGGTGGAATGGATCGTTTTTAGACCCGAGACAATAACTCGAGACAGCGCAATTATCAGATAAAACGACAGGGGTGGTCATGTATCGTCCATATACGCCGCCATCCTCTGCAGTAGCGATTAAGCTCAAGTCACGGGGAATTTGATCGGGTCGTGGCAGCAAGGTGCCAACCCCTGATCGATAGGCCAACTTGCTCCATTTGAAAGGACCAAAACGAGTATTACACAGTGCGACCGCTACCCCAGCGTTTAGTAGTTCACTACGACCCCCAAAATTGCGCATTACAAATCCAGCTTGCTCTATTATCGCGACTGAATCACATTTCTCTGACGGAATTGGCTCCTCCTCAGCATGCCAGAAGGGATGATCTGGCGGCAGTGAAAGAAATGAAAAACCTTTTGCTGCCCAATATGGGCTAGCGCCACAGCTATAAGTCTCGGCCATCCCCTCATTATTGTCGACGTAACCGATCGCTAAGCAATTCTGGCTTTGATAGATCGGGCGCTTGAGAAAATATTCAAGATTCAATCGGCATAAGCGCCGCGCCGCGCCGCTACTGATCGGGTTTACTTCAAGAGACTCAGCTAATCCAATCGGAGCCAAGACATTGAACCGGTAAGTTAGTGAGCGCCCAAAAAGCGGGTAGTCGCCATCTTCAGAAATTAATTTCGTATAGCTCTTCAAAAATTCTTTTCCCCAATCCATCCAGCGCGCTTTGCGTAGGGCATTTTTATGCCCATAAAGGAGCGACCACCAAAGACCGTAGTAGTGAAAAGCATAGGCATTGTAGTGGTCAACCGTCTCATTCATGCCATCAATAAACCAGCCTTGGTCCAGATACATGGATTCTAACTGATTGAAATAGAAATCAATCAAAGCATCGTCCCCAGGGACTGCGACCCCAGCCCAAGCCAAAAACTCGATAATAAACAGTCCAAAGAAGATGTGGTTATTGCGATGCATTCCGCACCTTCTCCCAGTAGCCATCCACTTGAGTAGCGAGGCTTTGGCTGACTCAGGTAAAAGTTCGTAGGCATAGCCCTCATTCATCGGGAGAATGACCGCTAATAGACCCATCTCTACTTGCATCTGGTGAATATTACGGCTCGTACCCCAATAACGTTCGTGAGATGGATCAGTCCCTATTTCGATACCCTTAATATACCACTCTTTCGCTTTGCTTACATCTGATTGAGTTTGCGCATCATTACATTGCTCAGCCAAAGGTAACCAATGCATGATCATTAACAGCGGGCGGGCGAAGGACTCCAAATCATCTGCCTTCGCGTCATGGTCTGATGCAGGTCCTTCAATCGGTATACCCGGACTGCCCGGCTCAATTAGATCAAGTAGTGGCTTAACCAATGCAGCCGCATAGGAATAAAATTGGCAGTAAGATGCGCTCCAATTATCAGGATACATACTTTTTTCAGATGCTGTTGCTCCCATAAAATATCTAGCAAATTGTGGCGGTATGTAGGGCGCAGAATTTGACTAGGTCGCGTGATCGTAGCCCCACAGGTCAACAATTGCCGATAACTCACCTTGCACCACGTAACGCGATAAATTCTCAACCCCATGAGCGCCTGCTGCGCAGCGCTGATCGACTGTTGGACCGCTAATATGGGGCAAAAGAGTGACATGCTCAATCGCGCGAAATGGTGAATCGTCCGGCAATGGTTCTTTGCTGTAAACATCGAGAGCGACTCGTATGCGACCCGCCGCTGCCAGTCGAGCAAGTGCCGATTCATCAACAACCGCACCTCGACCAATATTCACAAAGACCCCATCTTCAGGAATCATTTTTAGCAAGCGCTCATCCACGATTTGATGGTTTTTAGGGGTTAGAGCTGCGAGTTCCACAATGATATAATTCTGACTAAATAAATCCTCTAGGCTATCGGCGCGATCCACTCCAAGCTTTTCAAATGTTTCATCTGGAACACTCGGCGAGTATGCCGATATCGAGACATCAAATGGTTTCAACAGATCCACTAAGCAGCGCGAGATACTGCCCAATCCATGTAAGCCTACTTTTTGGTTAAACAGCGATCGAGTATCCAGATCTTTGCCTTTCCATGCATTGTCTCGATGCATGCGTAGACTCCAGAGGGAGGATCTGCGTAATTCAGTCAAAATCAATAGAAGTCCACACTCAGCGACGACCCGACTAATGGAACTACCCCAATTCGTGACAATCAAGCCAGACTCGATAAGAGCCCGAGGCACTAACTTTCTAACCGAACCGGTCAGGTGGCAAAGATACTTCAACTCACTTAAACCAGGGTGCTTGGGGTCCTCAGGAAGTGTCGGGGTCTTCCAGCAAGTCACTAAGACCTCCGGTTTTTCCTTCTCTAACCATGCATACCATGCATCCATGTCCGAAAAACCCTCTGGGTTAATCCGTACGACGGAGGTAAATAAAGTTGCCAAAGCAGCGCGCTCCGCTGGCAACAAAAAATCCTTATACTCATTATCTGATAAGCAAAGGTAACAAATAGATCTTGACCGCATGTGTTAATAATTATTAAATTGCGTTCGATGTCAATACCAAGATCTACAATAACTATTAAATTAACACTTATAACTCAAAACTTATGATTATATCCAAACATTTTTTATACTGCCTCGCGCTACTTCTTCTCAGCTCAAGCGTGAATGCTGAACTCATCTTCACTGAAAGCTTTGAAAATGAATCCAACGAGGGACAATCACCATACAAAGCCACAGTCGTTCGCCCAAAGAAAAATACGCCAGGTGTATCCTGTGTCGTTGTCGGGGAAGCCCAAAATCTAGCAGGTGTAGGAAAGGCTATTTTTCTACAAGATCGCCTCGCAGTAAGCAACGCTACCGTAGCTCTAGAATATGACTTTGTCGATTCAATCAGCGAACAAATATCCGCTCTGCGTATCGATTTCAATTTTTCCAGAGCAGGAAATAATACAACGAAGAAAGATGCACTCTACTTTGGAGCCGGCGAATATTTCGGTAGCGATTCTCTTAAGATGAACTCAAAGTCAAGGCGCTATCTGCAAGTCGACTTCTTATCATCAGATGCAGTCAAATTTAACTCCGATAGCGGGAAAGACCGCACAACGAGCATTGAACCGCTCAGCCCGAATATGCTCACCATTTTTGTTAATGATTACGACGGTAAGTCGATCGAGTATCAGCACCCTGCGACTAATGAGTCTACCATATTAGCCGCCAACACCGTGGTGTATTATCTCAACGGCCGATTCGCGCATGAAACTAAACTGGATTTAGAAGACCTTACAGTAAGCGGCACTGTCGCAAGCACCGAAAATAATTTTGGGCGCATCGGTTTTTACAGCCAGTCAAAATCTGATAACAACGCTTGGATTTTCGATCATATTAAAATTACGAAGCTGTAATTATCGATCTGCATACCATCAAATACCAATCAATTACAGAATGCGCCACATTGTTTTAATACAGCGAGCAACAGCATCGTTCGTGCTATGCTTTGCCATCTCTTGCGCGAGTATTTGTTACGGCGTTCCAAGCGCTACCTGGCAGGACTTTGAAGCTGCGCGGAATGCGGGCGCTGAGCCGATTCTTCCAGATTTCTCATACGCGGGATATCACTATTCAGAAATCCCGATACCCACACCTGCGCACAAGGTATTTAATGTTGGTGATTTTGGTGCTGTATCGAATGATGGTCAATCCGACCGTGATGCCATACAAGCAGCTATCGATGCTGCAAACCTTCACGGCAACGGCATCATACAGTTCCCTAAAGGACGCTTTCATCTCAACACATTGGATGATGCGTCCATGCCGATTAAAATTAGCAGCAGCGATATTATCCTGCGAGGCAGCGGCGAGGGTCCAGAGGGGACCGAACTGTATATGGAGAAACACTTGGATCCTGAGGATCCAGAAAAAATGTACTCCACTCCATTCATCCTAAAAATCGCTTCGCCCAACAACAAGGAGAGCTTCATCACCCAGGTGATAAAAAGCGCCAACCGCGAAACATTTATGCTAACGGTCGCCTCCACGGATGGGCTTAAAGTTGGGCAACGAATTACACTCTACTTAAAATCAACCGATGCAGTCGAAGAAGCACTCGCGCCCTACTCCGCACCAGCTCCATGGACCCGCCTGCAAACAGATGGCATCGTAGTCAAAGAGCGTCATATAATTGACTCCATTCAGGGCAATCAGATCACCTTCAGTGAACCCTTACATACTAAAGTCAATGCGGCTCATGGCTGGGAAATCCGCAGCTATAATGTGATCGAAGAAGTCGGCATTGAGGACATCCATTTCGTCGGCAATTGGAAAGGTGATTTCGTCCACCATCGCAGCGCCCTTGATGACGGCGGATGGAGTGGGATTAAGATGGAAAATGTAGCTAATTCATGGATACGCCGCTGCACATTTACTGACTGGAATTACTGCATTGCCCTGCGTAGCAGTGCTGGAGTTAGCGTCTTACAAGTAACGATGCAGGGTAACAAGGGCCACTACTCAACTCATAGTCGCGGCGGTTATGGAACACTTTTTGGGCTCATTCGTGATACAACAGCTAGCTTCCATGGTCCAAGCGTCGGCTATCAAAGTGTAGGCACAGTATACTGGAACTATAAATACGAAGCATCGACGACATGGGATTCCCATAGCGGCCTCCCCTATGCCACTCTGCTCGATTGTGTCGAGGGGGGCATAATGTATGGGCGTAGTGGTGGCCCACTAGTAGGTCTGCCAAACCACTGGAGGCATTTTGTAATGTGGAATTTTAAGCATACTGGTCCTACGCAAACAGACTACGATTTCTGGCGAGAAGAAGACAAGAACCGCGACCGCTATCTGCGCCCGATTATTGTCGGCTTACACGGTCACAGAACCTCTTTTAATGAGGCAAGCCTTCAACTCATAGAATCTCATGGGACTGCGGTTTCGCCACGCTCTCTATTTGAATCTCAACTGAGCCTACGGATCGGAGAGCTTCCGGACTTTTTGCAGCTAATGAAGCAACAATGGGAATCTCAGTAATAAGTGGCCCTTAATCGCTGCGCGCACGTCTGGAACAAATGCCGGCCCCTACCACTCCCTTAAACCCATCCAAATACTTGCGCGCCTAAAAGCTGCAACAGACCCAGTTTCACACTACACTGCCATTAATCAGATGACTCTTAGCTCCCAATTTAAGATGATCTTAAAAGGTTCGATCCAGAAGCTTACAGCTCTCTCTTTATTGTTTCTCATTGCTTGTCATTGGGTTCATGCAGAGCTGAAACCAAATGCCCTCTTTCAGTCAGGGGCAGTCTTACAGCGCGATCAAGCCATACAGCTTTGGGGAGATAGTGACTCAGGGAAAAGTGTCACCGCGACCATGAATGGGCACAGTTCGACTGCAATGATTGACTCTGAAGGGAAATGGCGCCTTGAGCTACCAGCCATGCCCGCAGGCGGTCCCTACAGCCTAACGCTTAAAACCGAAGAGGACAATTTGACGCTTAAAAACATTCTACTGGGAGACATCTGGCTCTGCAGCGGTCAATCGAACATGGGCTGGCCCATGTCTAAGTCTGCTAATGCTGAGGAAGAAATCGCACGAGCAGACAATCCCAATATACGCCTCTACAAGGTAGAGCGAAATGCCTCGAAGGCGCCACTGGAGACTGTGTCGGGTCGTTGGTTACCCGCAAACCGCTACAGCGTCAAAGACTTCTCAGCAGTTGCTTGGTATTTTGGCGCAGCACTAGAGGCTGAAATTGGAGTGCCCATCGGCCTGATTCTCTCTGAAGTTGGAGGTACCTTGGCCAATAACTGGACCAGCGAAACGACCTTAGACAAACATCCAAATATTCAAAAATATCGCGACCGCTACGCTCAACTTGAAGCAGATTATCCTGCCGAAATAGCTAAATGGGAGGCCAATCGAAAAATAAACCCACAAGCGAAAAAACCACATGAGCCGGGCCGCCGCTTACCCTCTGGTTACTTCAATGGCATGATCGCTCCCCTCCAAGCCATGGCTTTAAAGGGAGTCATTTGGTATCAAGGAGAAACAGACTCTTGGAGTTGGCCCGATTATGACAGATTCTTTAGGGACCTGATATTCGATTGGCGCAGCGGCTTTAAGGCACCAGATTTACCTTTCCTCTACGTCATGCTTGCAGGCTTTAATGGTAAACCTGGAGTGCACGAGAATTACCCGCACATTCGCGAAGTACAACTAAAAGCCCTAGACATTCCTCATACCGCGATGGCGCTCGCTCTCGATGTTGGTGAAGTTGATGACATACACCCAAGAAATAAGAAAACTGTAGGTGAGCGTCTCGCCCTTGCGGCACGCGCAAGCGTCTATGGAGAACAACTGTGCTATTCGGGGCCAATCATGCGAGAAGTCGACATCCAAGGCTCCACTGCCATTGTTCATTTTGATCACATTGGGGACGGGCTTGTCGCCAAGGATGGTGCACTACGCGCCTTCCAAGTAGCGGGCCAAGACGCTGAATTCAAACCAGCTAAAGCAAGCATCTTAGGTCATAGCGTGCAGGTCGAAAGTCTCGACGGCAGCCCCATCAAAGAGGTTCGTTATGCATGGGGCGGCTACCCTGACTCAAATCTATACAACAGCGCGGCACTCCCGGCAGCTCCATTCCGAACAGATAAGATCAACTGATTATCTCGACTATTTTATGTTTAAAAAATGTTTTTCCACCCTGGGTTGCCCAGATTATTCACTAGATAAAGTGCTGGATACAGCGCAAGCGCATGGTATGGACTGCGTTGAAATACGAGCGCTCGAAAACGAAATCGATCTGCCCAGTTACTTTATTAAAAACGACATCACTCCAGAGGAGCTCAAGCGGCGTTGCCATAAAAGTGGAGTCGCGATCGCTGCCTTCGGCAGCTCTCTGAAGGTCACCTCGGACCCATCAGAATGGCTAGATACTCTGAACGCATTAGCGCCTTGGATCATTGCGGCGGAAGTCCCTTCCGTTCGTCTATTTGATGGCGCAATGGAGGCTAGCTTTGATGACTGGATTGACCTTGCCAAGTCCCGCGCCCAATTCTGGCGAGAACTTAAGGCCAAGCACGGATGGGAATTTGATCTAGCCATCGAGACACACGACACCCTGATTGATGCCTCTTTGATTCTTGAATTCGTCGCCGCGACAGAGTGTACTTTCCCCATACTCTGGGACGCGCACCACACCTGGCGCAAGGGCGGCGAAGCTTGGTCAGTGACCTGGCAAGCTTGTCGCAAGCATATCCAGCATATTCATACCAAGGATAGTATTGGAGTACCCTCCGCGAGGCACCCCTACACCTACACACATATGGGTCAGGGCGAAATGAATGCGGAAGGCTTAACGCAGCTACTAGTCGACTGTAACTACTCGGGAATTTTAAGCCTAGAATGGGAAAGGATGTGGCACCCTTATCTCGACCCAATCGAGCAAGCACTGGAAAATTTGAACAAAAGTTTTGCAGCGATTCACACCTAGAGCGAACAATTTGGCAAAGTCTAATAAGCAAGTATTTTGCAGATATGCTTAGAATTTAATTGATGCCTTAAAGCGAATGCGTCGTCCGTCCGTGTAGCGCGGGTTTTTCCCCGAGGCGTAGAGGTCACGGCAATCGAATAAATTATCCACAGACAGCTGAAAGCTGTATCGGGGGGCTTGACTGGAGGTGTCGAACAGTCGACCACTCCAGCCTATGAACACATTAGTGGTAAAGGTATCATCTAACCAAATATCATAGAACTGCGTGTAAGCACCCTCGTATACTTTACCTTCACTATCAACATTCGGGAAAATATCGGGGCGACCATCGTAAAATCCTGGGCCTATACCTCCTTCATAATCTCTTTCATCACCATTACTCTTTTGCCTCGAGTCACTGCCCACGTCGGCATACAGCCGATTGTAGTAAGACTTTGAGCGGTATTTTAGGTTTGCCCCAAGATATGTGCCCTTGAGCTTACCCTCCCTAAAATTATATCGCGCGGTAAAATTCGCGCTGTGCTTGGCAGTCCCAGGCACGCGCTGCCCTTCTTCAAGCAATGCTTGCCCAGAAATCGGATCATTGGGACCAGACTGGAATAAGGCGTCCGAATACGCATAGCCAAGAAATAAAGAGAGCTTCTCGGATGGATTGTAGTATAGATCGATTTCCACGCCTCTGCTCTGGGTGTCTATGCCGGCAACTTTTCGTCCACTTGGCGAGAAACCCCCATCATCATCATATAGTTCAGAATAATCGGCGACTGGGTATAAGCGCATTAACTGTGGCGTCCCTAATGAGGTAAGCATGTCATTTTCTTTGGTAATATCAAAAAGGCTGACTTGCCCACTTAGCCTGCCTTCCATAAATTCGAATTTAACCCCGCCCTCAAAGCCAATACCCGTTTCGGCCGGAACAGATTCACCGATGGGATTAATGTCCCAACCAGTTGGCGACTCGATGGATTGGGCGTAGCTGCCGAATAGGGCGATGTTTTTGCTGACCCAGTATAGAGCTCCCACGGACGGACTCGCTTCACTGTAGGTCTCATCGATAGGTACGGCAGCAGATCCCGCTTGGATTTCTTGGCTAAGCGCCACCATGCTAATAAGGTCAAAACGCAATCCTAATAAGGTATTGAAGCGCCCATTCATAAAACTACCTTGGTTGGCAAGCCAGAGCGCTTTTGTTTCGATCTGCGCTTCGCGCATGCGGCGCAGCGCATAGAAGTTAGCACCTCCCTGTTCCGCGCCTGGGGTACGTGAACTGCCAAAGACCGCGTCTGGGTTAAAATTGGGGCTCAGTTCATTGGTGAAATTAAAGGCCTGAAAATCATCGTAGCCGTCAATGTGATAATCACTGAGTAAGATATAATCTTTAGCGCGGTAAGCACTACTATTCCATGATCCGTCTGCAGCGATTTGGGTTCCACTGAGAACCTGCTGATACTGGATGTCCGTGCTTTCACGCCGGTCATAGTCGAGGCCGAGTAAGAACTGCTGCTTGCTTCCCTTAATATTCTTTGACCATGAAAGCGTGGTTCGAATTGAGTCAGTTTTATCGGTCAAGCGAGACTTTTCCCAGGTCGGTATTATGTATGGCGAAGGCGTCGCCGAAGGATCGGTGCCATCGCCTGGATAGAAACCCTCGTTGGGTTCATCCCCTTCGTCACGCAAACTACCGCGACTCGTCGCCGATAGGAAAATATCGCCCGTACTCGCTAATTGCTGAGTGTTCCCCTTAAGCTCCTGATGCGCAAAAGCCGTTTTCATGACTAGATCATCGGTCCACTGGTGCGTAATGTCACCCAGAATAAAACAGCCGTAGCGATCCCGCGTCAGATCTGGACTACCGTATCCAAAGTTATTTTCATTGATGCCCGCATTCTCATAGAAGCTGCGCAGATCTTCTGCGCTATTGATGTCGAGTTGCGGATATTCTGGCGTTGATGTGGTGTAACCACCTCGACTCAAACTGCCGTCATTGTAATCAATCATGTATTGCAGCGCATCTTCCGGAAGGAAGTTGACTATATCTGGAGTTGCGGGCAAGTCTTCCAAAATTCCAGTTAATCCGTATTCCCCAGTACGGTCTAAATATGCGGACCGCGGATTGAGGCGAGTTTCCCAGAAGCGCTCAAAGTGTAAATTGATTTGGGTCTTGTCGCTGGGACGTATCGCTACCGCAAGTGTCTGACCATCCAGTGTCTTCGATTTGAAATTTTGATCATACTCCCGCTCATCATAAACTGACATAAAGCGAATCGCCAGGGCGTCATTAATCTGTTGGTTGTGATCGATCGAGACACGATGTAGATTGTTCTCACCGACTTCAGCCCGAAACTCTGTTTCGTTATTACCAAACTCCGCCTTCTTTGCCAGATAGTTTGCTTTACCCCCCGGGGCAGCTTGGCCATAGACGAGAGAATTCGCGCCGCGGATAACTTCAGTGCGCTCCACGTTGTAACTATCCTGTCCAAGTTGACGCTGCATAAATTCAAACAACTGGTTGCGGGTCAACAACCCACGAAAACGAATCACGCTGTTACTATACGACTCCCCTTCATCCTGTATGCTAGCGACCACATTTTCGAGGCTAGAAATTTCTGTTAGGTTGAGGTCTTCTATGAGGTCCTTGTTCACCACAGAAATAGTCATTGGAGTGTCTTTGATCATCTGATTGGTCCGAGTTCCCGCTAAGGTGTCACCAGAGTAATAACCATGGTCGCGTTCACCCGACACAGTAAATTGCGGCAATATATACAATTCGCCCTCATTGTAGTCATCGTTCGCCACAACTATGGCTGAATCAGAGGGCTCCGAGTCCTTTGCCTCGGGCAGGATAACTCCCTCGTTGGCAATCAATAAGCTGGCAGTAAGTAGATATGCAAAGCCGGCAGCTTCGGCGCGGGAAGATAAAGTAAACATAGAATAAAGTTATCGAGGGATGAGTAAGGGTTCGTGTAAAAATATAATAAATATTACCCCGCTACCGTGAATTCTAAAAAATCAAATACAAGCGCAAAAGCATCCAAATTTCACAATGTATACTTCGCTAAACGTCGAAGCGGTAGAACATTTTAGTCTAGACGAGCCATTGGAATTCCGCCCGACAGGCATAAATCTGATCACTCCAACGTAAATCATGGAATTACTCCTCCGGCCGAATCAAAACACTTGCATCACCCTTTGTATGCATCATTTTGCAAGTTAGAAAGGTGCACGCTTTAGTCACTTTTAACCCGAATTCAGTGAAAAAAAAGAAGACATCACAACAGAAGATTGCTCAGGATTTAGGCGTCTCGCAGACCCTAGTTTCGATGGTTCTAAATGGCCGTAAAGAAGGCATCTCCAGCGCCTCGATCAAGCGTATTTGGGACTACGCAGTTAAGGAGGGCTACACGCCTAATGGCATGCAGATAGATCTAAGCGGGAATGGGATAGCAGATAATATTCAAGCGATCGGCTACATCTTGCGCTCACCATTGAAGTTAGCGACAAAAAGTAATTTTTTCAGTCACGTGCACCAAGGCATGCACGAAGCGCTCAGTCAGGAAGGCATCAAAACCCTATTTCTCGGAGGTGAAGGCGATTTAAGCGAGAGCGATTACACTAAGATAGCCCAAAGCAAAGGCTACCCCCTCGGTATCGTTGTTCTCGGCCAAGTTCAGCCTAGTGTAATCGATAATCTAAGCCAAGGAGATGCCCCCATAGTATCTGTATCGGCCCGCTACGGAGGACAATGCCACTCCGTGCTGCCAAATGAAATGCAGGCCGGCGAACAGCTGATCGAACACCTTTATCATCTAGGGCATCGCCGCTTTGGCTGGATTGGTGGCAATAAGGGTATGATGCGCAACCTTGAGCGGCACGAAGCCATCACCCAAAGCCTCAGTAAGCGCGATTTGAACTGCGCACCCAAAGACTCCATCACTCTCGAGAGCTCGGAGCGCCAAGATGGTTACAACGCGGCGCAAGTAATTTTGGCTAATCGTAAAGACGCCCGCCCGACTGCGTTAGTGTGCTTCAATGGCTTAATGGCAAGAGGCGCCATCGATTATTTATTGCAAAATCAAATTAAAGTGGGTCAAGACGTGAGCGTTGTCGCGCTTGATCAAACCAGAGCCTGCGAAGAGAGCCTGCCCAAAATCACTTGCTGCGGCTCTCACCCAGAGGCAATGGGCGCTGCTGCGGTGCGGCTTATCCTGCAAAGCAAGGATTCCTCAGAGGGAGTCTTTTCGGAATTAACCATACCTGCCCTGTTCCGCGACCGGGAGTCCTCGGGGCCTGCCCCCGAAGATACTTAGGTAGGGCCTGACTCTGCCAGCTGAAGCAATCGGGTGTATCCTCTAAGATACGCCCTACAGGCTTAGAATCCCCTGCGCCCAGGCTCGATCGCTCGCACTCGCCAACCTTGCTAATATATATGACTAATAAAAATTATTTTTTACTTGCGCGGCGGCTTAAGGAAGTGTTTAGTTTGGCAGAGTTAACCATTGTAAATAATTTAACACCCACAAAATAATGAAAAAACTACTCCTAGCACTTTTATGCTTTGGCGCTAGCTGCACTCACGCAAACACTACAATACTGTTTAATGATAGCTGGGCCGATGGCGGCCTAACCGACGGCACAGATGCAACTGACACAGCCTGGTATGGCACCACTGGCAATTCTGCTTTAGATAGCAATTCATACACTGAGTCCAACAACTTTCTTAGCGCTAGGTCTGGGACATCAGGACGCGGTTTCCACGGCGTCTTTAACAGTCAGTCTATCGCCAACACTGGCGACAAAATCACAGTCACTTACAGCTTCACAACACCCGCTACAGTTGGAGATAAAGCGACCGCTCTAAAAGTAGGTTTCTTCGACTCTAATGACGCTACAGCAGCGAATGGCGGCCCAATTCACACTACATCAGGCTTAGCTTCTTCGGACAGCGGTTGGGACACAGTATATGGAGAGGCAGTTGATTTAGACGCAAACTACTCAGGTACGAGTAACTTCGGCTTCAAGTCAAAAACCTCCAGCGTAGCGACTAGTCGGCTACTGAATAGTTCTACTGGCTGGACATCCCAAGGCTCCAATGTCGACGGCGCATACACTATAGCTGCAAATAGCAGCTATGTAGGCACCTTTTCCATAGAAAATAAGGGAAGTGATTTATATGACCTCTCTGCTACAATCTCCTCTGGAGGAACACTACTTGCAAGTGAAACACGTGAAGGTAAAACAATCGCGGCAAACGCATTCGATATAATAGCTTTTAATCACTCTAGTAATGCTTTTGGCTCAACTAATTCTGCCGGTGTAGCGGACAACGGCCTTGATTACACCAATATCCAGGTTGCATTCACGCAAGTTGTGCCCGAGCCGTCGGCTTACGCTCTGTTGCTCGGTGGATTTGCTGTGATGCTAGCAGTCGCTCGTCGTAAGCAGCGCGCTTAGCACTCACAGAAATTAACACTTCAAAAAAGCCGGTGCTTCGTAGGTATGCATCGGCTTTTTTGTGTCTTGCACTAATCAAAATGCCGCTACCCTATAACTATGGATTGAGCGACGTTTTATGCAACTATCCATGAGCTGTTTTTTGGCAACTTGTAGGCACAGCTGAACAAGTAACTCGCTGATATTAGCCTTGACTCTAGAATACCGATGATGGCACCGTACTTATTAATAATTATTAACTTTTGTGCGTTCGGAGAACTTCTATGCTAGTTCGAATCACGCTTGAGAATAAATAGATACTCACTCGAAATCACCTTATGTTTGGAAGCTACCTCACTCAATGGGACCTATTGGTCATTGTCTTTTATTTCATCTTTCAGTTCAGCTTAGGCTTTATTTTTAAAGCATTTAGTAAGGACGCGAGCGACTACTTTCGTGGCGGCGGCAGTATGCTATGGTGGCTGGTTGGTGCCTCAGCATTTATGACCCAGTTTAGCGCTTGGACCTTCACTGGTGCTGCGGGCAAAGCCTACGTTGACGGCACACTCGTAATGGCGATCTTTTTCGGTAATGCGCTGGGTTATTTTTGTAACTACTTGTATACGAGCTACCGCTACCGACGTATGCGGGTAGTCACTGCGATTGAGGGAGTGCGTGACCGCTTCGGCCCCGTTAACGAGCAAGTCTTTACTTGGTTACAGGTCCCGATGAGTGTGGTGTATGCTGGCATCTGGCTCAATGGCTTGGGTATTGTCGCCTCTAGCTTCTTTAATGTAGATCCGAGCTTTACAGTTATGATCGTAGGAGTGGTCGTCGTGCTTATGTCGGTCATGGGGGGCTCTTGGGCCATCGTTGCCTCTGATTTCATGCAGACCCTACTCCTCATGTCGATCACGCTGGTCGCATGTTTCTTAGCCTTGAGTCATCCTGCCGTCGATGGTCTGAGCGGCTTGCTAACAAAGCTTCCGGAGGGGCACCTCAAGCCATGGGATGCGGAGGATGCGACCTTCGTCTATTTTTGGATTTTTGCGGCCTTTGTCATACAGTCGTTTAAATTAAATAATATGTTCGATGCCTATCGCTACCTCTGCGTAAAGGACGACAAGCAGGCGAGAAAAGCCTCGTTAATGGCATCGATCCTAATGTTTGTGGGGCCCTTCATCTGGTTCATCCCACCGATGGCGGCGCGCATTATTCAGCCTGACCTAGCGCTCGTCTTTCCAGAACTTGGCGATAAAGCCTACGAGGGTGCCTTTGTCTTTATTGGCCTAGAGCTGATGCCACTAGGTATGGTCGGCCTGTTACTCTGCGCATTGTTTGCGGCAACTATCTCATCCATGGACACTGGCTTGAATCGTAATGCGGGGATCATCGTCAAAAATTTCTATCAACCGGTCTTTCGCCCAAATGCTTCTCCAGAACACCTATTATTCGCCGGTAAAGTCATCTCTGCATTGTTTGGCGCATTAATCATCGTGGCAGCTCTAGGTATGCAATCGATTAAGGAATACGACTTATTCGATATTATGATTCTATTTGGCGCTCTAATCACGATCCCCTATGCCATGCCCCTGGTCTGGGCAATTTTCATTAAAGGCGCGCCTCGCTGGTCCGCCTGGAGCTCTGTGCTAGTTGGGATAGGCTTCTCAATATTTGCAAAATATATTTTAGACCCCGCTTGGTTCGGCTATGAGAACCTCTCCACGCGTGAGGCCAAAGACTTTCTCTATATATGGAGTGGGGTCGGCAATATCGTCGTCTGCTCGCTTTGGTTTTTCTTCACTGTTTGGGTGGCGAAGCGCATGAAGACAGCCATCCCTCAGCAAGTAGAAGATCTCTTCGATCGCTTAGCTCGCCCAGTGGACTCGACCTCTGAAGGCGGCGTTGAGTCCGACGGGATGCAAGCAAAAGTGCTGGGCATGCTTTGCCTCGTCTATGGCGGCTTCATCTCATTACTTGGGATAATTATCCCAAACCCAATGACTGGACGCCTATGCTTCTTCTTTTGTGGCTTTTTAATAATGGCAATCGGTGGATTACTCTACCGCGCTTACCTTGTGAAAAAGCGCGCATTATTATAACCGGATCAATAAAAATGGAGCGCTGATAAAACTGCGAATTAACAATACCTAGCATCGGAACCTAACCTGATATTCATTCAAGCGCATACTGCACGCTCCCGGTCTTACAGCAGCGGCTCTACCCGCTCCAAGGCTTAAACCAGATTAGCTAACAAACCTTGTCCTAAATTTATTATATGCAATTTCTTTTCGATAGAAATATTACCAGGATATTGCGCGTAATTCCTTTACTGCTGTTCACTCAGTCAATCCTAGCGACTGAGTCAGCTTTGTGGACACAATTTAAGCAGGCGAAGTTATCTGCGACAGAACCCACCCTTCCGGACTTCTCCTACGCAGGTTATAATTATTCAGAGACACCCATTCCAGACACTTCTAGCTGGCCCATTTTTGAAGTCACTGATTATGGAGCGGTGGTTAACGACGGCAATTACGACGACGCTTCCGTACAAGCCACCATCGACGCTGCGCAAGCTGCCGGCGGTGGCATCGTCTCCTTTCCTGCAGGAAGATTGATGCTCAGCCCAAATACCACAGTCGGTGATAATATTTTTGTGACTGGGTCAAACATACTACTTCGGGGAAGTGGTTCTGGCGAGGACGGCACTATTTTATTCAAGGATAAGATGAAGGTCATAAATGGTCGTTTCATCTTTGAAATTGGGCCAACTAGCACCTCGGAAACGACCTTAACAACGGTCGTCAGCGCTGCGCCACGCCAAAGTTATACTATTGAAGTCGCCGACGCATCCAGCTTGAGCGTCGGCCAAAGGATTGTCATCCGTTGTACCAGTATCGCCTACGCGGCGGAATATTATTCACCGCAAATCATCAACCCAGAATGGGAGCGAATTAGTCAACCTATTGATGATAAGAGTGGGTTCAACATACGTGAGCTACACACCGTCGAAGCAATCAACGGTCATACGATCACTCTGCGCGAACCGCTCCACCTGCCCTTAATCCTTACTAGCGATCCGATCGAAGTGCGCTCATATAATAGGATCGTCAACATTGGTATCGAGGACATCCAGTTTAAGGGTAACTGGGACAGCTACCCTGAAAGTTTTGTCCATCATAAAGACGATATTCATGATTACGCGTGGAATGCGATCCGCTTTGATAATGTCGAGAACGGATGGATGCGTAACTGTGATTTCAAAGACTGGAATCAAGCGGCCTACTTCGACGGATGCGCAGCATTTACTGTAGAAAATGTTATTTTTAGCGGCAAAAAAGGACACACCTCGATACACACTCGACGTTCATACGGTGTATTGATCAAAGACTGCCAAGACACCGCCGGGCATCATCATGGCCCGGGAGTGGGTTACTGGGGCTGTGGCACGGTGTATCTGCGTTACCAAATGGCTGGAAACCAGCGAATTGATGCGCATTCAGGCAGTCCATATGCAACCCTTATGGATGGTGTAACTGGCGGACATTTTGATGGGAATGGCGGCCCCTATGTGAGCTATCCTCACCATGGCAGAGACTTTGTCGCTTGGAATTTTAATGTAGATGGGGGCACTAGCACTTACGACTTTTGGCCAGATTCACGCAATGGCCACACATTTTCGATGCCGATTTTCGCCGGTTTGCAGGGGCAGAGTATCTCCCTTACTGAGGGTAGCTATCAAGTAAATGAATCTCCCGGCAGCGCAGTCAGACCGGCATCCTTATTTGAGGCACAATTACAATTTAGACTTGGACCTACCGTAGAAACAATGTCGGTCTCAAGTCTCCGATCCAATAGCGCGACGGCGAACGCGAAGCTCTTATCTGCAGGACAAGGGACAGCAGAGGCAGGCTTTTACTGGGGCTCCACAGATGGAGGAACGGATCCTCAAGCATGGGCAAATTTTCAAAGTTTGGGATCAGTGACTATGGGAGCAATAAGTGCACAACTAAGCAACTTGAACCCAGTCCAAACGTACTGGTATCGCGCTTGGTCTTCGAATTCACACTATGAAGGCTGGGCGAGCGATTCTGTAAGTTTTACGACGAATCCAGTGACCGCTGGCGGGTCCATTCTAAATCCTGAAAATTTTGCAGCTATCGAGCAGAGTATCACCAACGCGACCCCGGCACTCACATTTGATACGGATACTTTACAAGTAAGCGGTGGGCTAACCGGTATTGGGCATTATGGCGTCAACCAAGACGGGTCTTTGGTCTCTGTCTTTCCCTTCCAGGCAATTGATCTAAGTAGCCCACCAGTCATCACCGGCAACCTACCCTTCGTGCTCATGTCAGAAACGAATCTGAGAGTGAACACTTCTATAACAATAGATGGTGGCAAAGGTAGTCACGCCGAGCATGGTATAGGCATCAGTGGTGGCGGCGACGGTGGCGATGCCAACCGCGCGGAGACTCCAGGTAACCCACTCGACGGTCAAGGCCCAGGAGGTAGCTCGGGAAATAGTCTGAGTACAGATTTGACTACATCGGGTGGTGCAGGATTTGGCGGGTCAGGCGGTGATGGCGGTGACGGCAGCAGCGCAGGTGGTTTTTCATACGGTGATGCACAACTAAGCTCATTGATTGGCGGTAGTGGCGCAGGAGGCACCCTCAATAAAGGTGGTGGCGCGGGAGGTAGCGCCATCGGTCTAGTTGCAAGCGAAACACTCGAAGTGACTGACAACGCTACAATCAGGGCTAGAGGCGGCAAGGGCACGGGAAGCGGCTCGCAACTCACCTCTGGAGGCGGCAGTGGCGGCGCAATCTTGCTTCGCGGTGAGTATGTTATCATCAATGGAACTCTTGACGTTAGCGGCGGAAACGGCGGCAATGCAAGTGGCGGCCAGTTAGGCGGCGGCGGCGGTAGCGGTGGGCGCATCGCGATCTATTACCACCGCTCTTTGGACACTACAAATTCAACCCTCACAGTCAGTGGCGGGCAACCCATTGGCGCCTTTTCCTCAGCGATGCCTGGCGACGATGGTACGATTTACACAGGCTTAGACAATGATGGATTAGCTGCCCAATGGCTAAATAATGAAACCTCTATAGCAGACCCCACGACCATCGATTGGTCAACCGATTACGATAATGACGGCCTCAGCGCTCGCCTTGAATACAGCTTGGGCGGCTCCACCACAAGCGCAGACACCGCACTGTTACCAAATCTGTCTACAGATACCAGTGGTGCGATGCAATATCGCTACAGTCAAAAACAGTCTGGTATCGATCCAGCCGACTACATTATCAACACCACGACCACTCTGGACCCTGACGACTGGACATTACTCGTGCCTCAGAAGGTCGAAATTATCCCACACCCAACTTTAAGCGGCTACAACCAAGTTACAGTCACCTTGCCCAGCGGGGAACTGCGCCGCTTCATACAGCTGCGCATAAGACAGTAAGAAGACCCTACTCAAAGAACATCATGACAATAAATAAGAATCCCATCTTACTAGGACTATGCATATTTCTGACCGTCCTGTCTATTCAGGCGGAGGAATCTATCCTGCGAGTAGAAAACAAAAGTGAATTAATTAGTGCCATAGCAAAACTAAAACATGGCACGACCTTAGAATTAGCTGCAGGGAAATGGGACTCGGTAGAGATAAATATTACGGCCAAAGGCACCGCAGAAGCACCTATAGAAATTCGGGGTTCGGCAGATGGTAAAACCATACTAACAGGTCGCTCTTGGGTTGGAATGGGCGGCCAATACATTACGCTCCAAGACTTATATTTTCTGGAAGTTGAGCCGCCCGAATCAAAGAGTGCAATTGTTGAATTTAGAGATTCAAACAAGAGAGCAGGTAAAAACAACCGCATAAGCGATTGTGTCTTTGAGTCATGTAACCCTAAAAACTTAGATCGCCGCTATATGTGGGTGCGTTTGTATGGCTTGGAAAACCGAGTCGACCACAATCTTTTTGCGAATCAACGGCACAGCGGAGTTACAGTCCAAGTCAGAATGGAGCAATCGGATGCTCGGCACCGCATCGACCACAATCATTTTATAGATCGAGTTGAAGGTAATGGCAATGGGTTTGAAATTATTCAAATTGGGCAGAGCGCTGACTCACTCAAACAGGGTAATTGTTTGATCGATTCGAACTTATTTGAGCGGTGCGATGGGGAAACTGAAATTATTTCTAATAAGACCTGTTCGAATATCTATCGGGCAAACCTTTTTATTGAGTCAGCGGGCACACTGACACTTCGGCATGGCGACAATTGTATCGTCGAGGGAAATGTATTTATCGGTAAAGGGAAAGAGAGCTCCGGCGGAATTCGGGTGATCGGCTCTGGGCACAAGATTAGGGATAATTATTTTGAGGGCATCTACGGCCAAACTGGTGGAGTTATTGTCCTCTACGCCGGCATTCCAGATTCGCCTTTAAATGGTTATTTCGCCGCAGATAATTCACTAATCGATAACAACATTCTGATTAATTGCGAAGGCACGGCATTGTGTTTGGATGGAGGCTATGGAGAGCGCGGCCGCAGCATACTACCTGAAGGGGTCAAAATTAGTAAAAATCTCATCCACAGCACTTCCAGCTCTGTGATTGATACATACTCAGGGAGCCTAGCAAACGTCGATTTTATTGAGAATATTACTACGATTAAACCGCATCAAAACCGTAAGCATCCCAACGGGATAGCGCTCAAAGAGCTCACACTAGAGCGCGGTAATAGCGGTCTTTTCGACGCAACTTATTTAGATGGATCGTCAGCTTTTCAATATAATCAAAGCACGCCAGAGCTGCTTAGACGAAGCGATATAGGGCCATCTTGGCATGTCGCATTACCTCCTCTAGTGGTATTAAATCCAAGTCAAGTCAGCCGCGTCGTTCGCGGGGATATTCCTGGACTCAGTTTATTACTCGAAGCTGTTATCGATAAGGCAGAAAAAATTGTAGCACAGAAAACAGTCTACTCCGTGGCGACTAATGACAAAGTCCCTCCAAGCGGAGACCTCCGCTCCTATTATAGCACTGGACCTTACTGGTGGCGAAATCCGGAGACTTCAGATGGCTTACCTTATATTCGTCGTGATGGGGAGTTTAATCCTGAGCGAGACTTGGTGTCAGATCGCCCAGCATTACACGCGATGATCTCTGACGTATGGGCACTAACGATCGCCTACCAAGCTACTGGCTTTCAACCCTACGCGCTCTTTGCTCAAAGGCTAATCCATTTTTGGTTCCTGGATGAAAGTAGCGGTATGCTCCCTGATTTAAATCACGCCCAAGCGATTCCCGGTATAACAGAAGGCCGCGGTACAGGTATTATCGATACCCTAGTTTTCGTGGAGTTAGTCGACGCACTGCGATTATTAGAAAATTCCTATACTTGGCCATTGAATGAACAAGTAGCAGTGAAAGTTTGGTTCGATAAGTTCCTTAATTGGTTAAGTAACCATCCGAACGGAATAGACGAGAGAATGGCGAAAAATAATCACGGAACCGCTTACGATTTACAGCAAATCGCTATTGCCAATTACCTCGGCAAGCATGACCTAGCGGTTCAAATTATAGAGCGCGTCAAGACCGAGCGTATTCCCAAGCAGGTTACTCCAGAGGGATTACAACCACTAGAATTCGCTCGCACTCGCTCGTGGAGTTATTGCACTGAAAATATGGAACACTTTTCTCGCATTGCTGTAATTGCTCGGAAATATGGCGAAAATTTATTCGATTCCCGATCCGAAAATGGTGCGAATCTTCTAAGCGCAATCAATTACTTGCTACCACATGCTTGTGATCCAAAGGCGACTTGGAAAGGGAAGCAAGTTACAGAGTGGCAGTCCGAATATATCTACGCAACTGCTTCAATTCTAAGTCGATTCATAGAAAATGATGCATTTAGCCAGATCATAGATTGTATCCCTATGCCGCATGATGCCTTGCTCTCAAAATTGATGAAGTAGTCTGCTATTTTAAATTAGGCAGGATTGCTTTCGGTATTTAAGGGGACTCAAGCGATACTTGCTTTTGAAACTTCGGCTAAAGTGCGGCGCGTTACAGAAACCGCACAGCGCTGCAATATCAGCCATCGAGGAGTGGCCATGTTCTAAAAAATGCTGCGCGTTATTTAGACGAATTTCCACGAGTGCCTCATGCACACTCTTGTGTAAGAGTTCTTTAAAGCGCTTCTCAAGGCTACGCCTTGGAAGTGCCGCAGCTGCAGCAATATCATCAGTGCCAATCGACCTCCGATAATTTGTATTCATAAAATTCAAAGCCTCCACTATGGACGGGTCCGCGATCGCTAAAGCATCGGTACTCTGTCGCTTCGTCACTCCTGTGGGTGGGATGAGTAGTGCCTCTTCAAAGTAATCTCCATTAATGATCGAATCGAGGCGTAAGGCTCCTTCGTATCCTATGCGCTCAAGATCATGATTGACCGACGACAATGGCACTGGCTGATTCTCACAAATTAAACGGTTATTATCGGTCGCCAAGAGGGCGACACGAGAAGGCACGGACAGACCGCAATCCAAGCATAAGTTCAACAACCAAGCCGCATCATCATCACTCTTACAAAATACAGCAACCGGCTCTGAGAAAGATTCAAGCTGCGCTAGAATCTTTTTACGCTTGAGCGCACCGCTCCCAGATAAACGGCAAAAATTAACCCCTAGGGGTAGTGCCTCTCGAAAAGCTTTACAGCGTGCCTCTCCGACTGGATCACGGCTCAAAGCAAACCATGCAAAATTGTGATGACCAAGTATGCCAAAGTGTTCTGCTGCGACACGACCATGGCAAGCCTAGGGGAGGTCGAGAAACTTTTAGCTGGCGGCGGAGCACGCGTCGACCGCTAAACAAACGACGGATACATGGAGTTCATCAATGACAATTTTTTGCTCGAGACCGTGACTGCTCGTGAGCTCTATCAGAAGCATGCCAAGGATCAGCCAATTGTTGATTACCATACCCACCTGTGCCCTACAGATCTTGCCGAGAATCGCCGCTTCAGCAACCTCTATGATCTGTGGCTCCCGAACGATCACTACAAATGGAGGGCCATGCGCCTCAATGGTGAACCTGAAGAGCTCTGTTCCGGAGACGCCGACCCATATGAAAAATTCATGGCTTATGCGCGCACCGTTCCCTACACGCTGCGTAATCCACTCTTTCACTGGACTCACTTAGAGCTCAAAAGGTATTTTGGTATTGATGCTCTTTTAAATGAGGCTACAGCACCTGAAATTTGGGAGAAAGCTAATGGCGGCACTTGAGCATAAGGACCACTCTACATGGGGCATATTAGAACGGCCTAAAACGCGAACGACCTAACTACGATACTTATAAATCTTTAGCAATAAATGTCACTCAAGTGTTATAATAAAAAAAAAATAAGTAACGCCCATATAATAAGATTATAATTAATGTAACATTGAATCCTACGTACCAAAAAAAATCAGGCGCCTACCCAGAGACGCCTGATTCAATAAAAAAACTGTGCGTTTGATTAAATACTCAAGCCGAGCTGGCCCAAGGCAACTTTACGCTCCTCGATTAGCTCATTGTTTGATGCTGCGATTTTTTCGTTCGCATAGTCAGTCAGCTGAATGCCTTCAACCACCCGCCATTTGCCGACTGCGTCGACTTTAATTGGCAGCGATGTAATGATGCCTGAGGGTGTGCCATATTCACCATTAGAGATGACACAGACACTATGGAAATCGCCACGTGTGGGGGTGCTTAAATCACGCACAGTATCCACCACTGCATTGGCTGCGGACGCTGCCGAAGATGCACCACGAGCGGCAATGATTGCGGCCCCGCGAGTACCGACATCTGGCACGAAGGTATCTTTCAACCAAGCTTGATCGGCGATCACCTCGGTTGCTTTTTGACGACCGATCTTAGCATTAAAGAAGTCAGGAAACATTGTTGGACTATGGTTACCCCAGATGCAGAGCTCTGTGACTTCTGCGACCGGCACACCGGCCTTTTGGGCGAGTTGTGTCTTCGCACGATTTTCGTCGAGACGAGTCATTGCGAAGAATTGCTCATTGGGGATATCCGGCGCACTCTGCATCGCAATCAGGCAATTTGTATTACATGGATTACCGACCACCACAACGCGCACACTT